>SDBT01012938.1_pt1 | contig 13385 bp, 13 predicted proteins | sample 2277101 | NCBI WGS metagenome assembly SDBT01 (sample SAMN10404973, study PRJNA504765) | marine sediment metagenome | isolation source: marine sediment core GS10_PC15, 103 cmbsf | place: Arctic Ocean: Southern Knipovich Ridge | collected 2010 | reverse complement strand
CTAAATGATAATTATTGATTAATAATGTTTTGTAAAAATTGAATCGATAAGATGTCCGTATGTTCCGGTTTAATGTCCGGATGCCTTCGGAATTGCCGTCCGGATACTCCGGTATACGCATTATGTCCAATCAAAGACCTCGAATAACGTTTAATGAAGATGGTATTTGTTCGGCATGTCAGTTTAGTGAACATAAGAATAATGTGATTAACTGGTCAGAGAGGGAAAAAGAATTAGTAGAGTTATGTAAAAAATTTAAAAGAAAAGATGGTGGTTATGATGTAATTGTCCCTTCAAGTGGCGGAAAAGACAGTTGTTTTGTAGCACATCAATTAAAATATAAGTATGGTATGAATGTTTTAACTGTTACATGGTCACCTCATCTTTACACAGATATTGGTTGGAAAAATATCAGAAATATGATAAATGTTGGAGGTATGGATAATATTTTAAGTACACCAAATGGTATACTACATAGGAAGTTAACTAAATTAGCATTTGAAATCTTAGGCGATCCATTTCAACCTTTTATATATGGTCAATATAATTTTCCTTTGCAAATAGCTGCAAAATATAAAATACCACTAATTATGTATGGGGAGAATGGCGAAGTTGAATATGGTGGCGATATGAAAAATGCTGATAAAGCGACAAGAAATTATAAAGGCGATCAGGTAAGCACTATTTTTCGGGAATATCACCAGAAAAATTAACAGAATATGGCGTGGAATATAAAGATTTATCTGCATATCTAGCACCGCCAATTAATCTATTAGACGACATTGGTGTAGAAATTCGTTTTTATAGCTATTATAAAAAATGGATTCCAAAAAATAATTATTATTATGCTGTTAAGAATACCGGATTTTCTGCTAATTTAAATAGAATTGAGGGGACTTATTCGAAATATGCATCTCTTAATGATAAAATAGATGGATTTCATTTCTACTTGTCATATATAAAATTTGGCATTGGAAGAGCAACAAGTGATTCTGCTCATGAGATTCGAGATGCTCTTCTTACAAGAGAAGAGGGGATTAAGTTAGTGGAGAAGTTTGATGGTGAATTTCCTCAAAAATATTTCAAAGAATTTCTAGAATATTGCGATATATCTGAAGAATATTTTTGGGAAGTTATTAATAGTTGGAGATCAGAGCATATCTGGAAAAAAATAAATGGAGAGTGGAAATTAAGGCATACAGTATTTACTGGAGGGGTAAATGATTAAGGAATACATGAGGGAAAGTAACTTATGGAGTTTACATTAATCATAAATTTATTTATTATTAAGAAATAATTAAAAAATTATTGCATAGAAATAAATTAGCAAGAATGGTCCTTACAGTATTCACAAGCAGTATGTTGAATCTGCATATTTAAAGATAAAATATACAAGAGAAAAAATTTATTAAGAAGATTGGTTTTTCCAGTACACTAAAAGTATAATATTCCCAATTTTAATTTAATGCAAAAGATAAGAATAAAAAAATTTTATAAATTTAGAGTGCCTTCCCCCAAAAAATGATAAAAAATGGTATTTTAATTCCTTGGATTGCACCAAGTTTTTCTCATAAATAAAAGGAATTAGAAAAAATTTTGGTTGCAATTGAAAAAACATTAAAAGTATATAAGAAAGCATTAGAAAAAATAATTAATGTGATGAGCGTGAAAATCGGAATATAATTTTACTGAAGGAATTAGAAAAAGAATAGCAAAAACAGATGATTAAAAAGGGGAATCGTTACTATTAAGTAATGGTTTAAAATATATAACTGGAAAAAATATTGTAGTAGATGTCGAGTGGAGTTTATAAGTATAGAGACTGAGTAAATCAATAAAATATTTAAAAAATGGCGCAGATGTTGCCTTTATAAGACCAAAAATCTAACAGAAGATAATGCAAAAGGAATTGATGTTGTATTGCATGCAATAGATTGGATGGAAAAAAATAATAGATGGTATGATTTACTAATGTTAATTCAATCTACATCTCCACTTAGGACCAAAGAAGACATTGATAAAGCAATAGAGTTTTTATTTTTAAAAGAAGCTAAAGCAATTGTTTCGGTATGTGAAGTAGATCATCATCCTTTATGGGCAAATACCTTGCCCGAAGATGGATGTATGAAAGATTTTATAAAGCCACAGATTATGAATAAAAACAGACAAGATCTGCCCATTTTTTATAGATTAAATGGGGCAATATATCTAGCGTATTGTGATTATATAAAACAATGTAAAAGTTTTTTAGGCAAAGAAACTTTTGCCTATATTATCCCCAAAGTGAGATCTATTGACATAGACAGCGAATTGGATTTTAAAATAGCAGAAATATTAACAAAAAATAATATTTCTAATTTGTTAAAAGATTAAACTATAAAAAACATTAATATTGATGTTTAGAAAGGCAATACCCATTTTTAACTCAATTAATTTTTCACATATATTTAAACATAAACTTTTTAAAAACACTTTTATTTATACAGGTACTGATGTAATAAATAAAGCTATACCTTTTTTTCTTTTACCTATTATGACCCGTTATTTAACCCCGACTGATTATGGAATCGTAGCTACTTTTAATGTTTTATTAGCAATAGTGACTGTATTTGTTGGCTTGAGCATGAATGGAGCCATTAATGTAAATTATTTTAAATTAAAAAAAGAGGAACTCAGAGAATATATTGGAAATGCATTTATTATTTTATTTACCAACTTTATTTTGGTTTTTGCAGTAGTATTTTATTTAAAAACTTACATTTCGATTTCGACAAAATTTCCAGAAAAATGGATTCCAATTGTTGCTGTCATTGCTTTGTGCCAATCCATTTTCTCAGTTAATCTTGGATTATGGCAGGTAGAACAAAAATCATTTCCTTATGGTGTAGTTCAAATATCAAGAACTATTTTAAATTTTGCTTTTTCTTTAATTTTTATAGTTGCGCTTGTTTGGGGATGGCAAGGGAGATTGTTAGGAGTAATTATTACTTCAATTATTTATGGTATCATAAGTATTTTTGTAATTATTAAAAGGAAATATATAACTCTTTCTTTTAATAAAAAATACATTAAGGATGCTTTGTTTTTTGGTGTACCGCTTATTCCCCATGCCTTAGGGGGATGGATAATGACTAGCATAGATAGAATTTTTATAAATTCTATGGTTGGAGTTGATGCTACAGGAATATATACCGTAGGTTATCAGTTAGGAGGGATTATAGGTTTATTAGCAGGTTCATTTAATATGGCCTGGTCCCCCTTTTTATTTGAAAAATTAAAAGAAAATAATTATTCTACAAAAGTAAAAATAGTTAAATTTACATATTTATATGATGTTTGTATAATTCTTATTGCATTAGCTTTAAGCTTTATTGCACCGTATTTTTTAAAGTTTTTTGTTGGTGAAAATTTTTACTTAGCTTATAAGTATGTTTTATGGATTGCGTTAGGATGTGCTTTCAATGGAATGTATTATATGGTAGTAAATTATATTTTTTATGTTAAAAAGACTTATATTTTAGCTTGGGTTACTTTTTCTTCTGCAGGTATTAATATAATTTTGAATTATTTTTTTATAAAAGCAAATGGTGCAATTGGAGCAGCCCAAGCAACTACCATCACATTTTTTGTATCTTTTGTGTTAACATGGATATTAAGTTCAAAAGTCTATAAAATGCCGTGGAATCTTTTTAAATACAGAGTTGATGGTTTATAAAGCAACCTAAAAATCCTTATAATTAAGGTGATATGTGACAAATATGTTTGATGAGATTAAAAAATTTGAAGATAATCTTGAATTATTAGATTTTAGATTTAAATATAAAGACACATTAATTTGGCCTTATATAAGATATACTATCAATTTACATGGAGAGCTACATATAACAAATAAATATCCCACTGGCAAAAATGATAATAGCAAAAAAATACCTTACTTGAAAATATTAAAATCAACATGGGCTTGGATTATTAAAAACCCATATGTAGCTAAACAGTATCCAGTTTTGATTTTTAGTTCGGATATTTATAATGTAGTTAAAAAAGAAGGAAAATTTTTTAATAAGCTTCATGATTATTATGCTTTATTAAAACCAGAAGATACACTATTAATAGAAAAATCGAAGGATTGTAATCATACTACACCTAGATATAATAAGAATTTAAGGTATAGAGATATTATTGACTTGGAAGTTATTATTAAGAGGAAAATGTCCAGTGTAAACAATAGCGATATTTTAACTATTGACAGCTTTACTCAATACTTAAAAAGTAAATATCCTATAAAATTTAGTCAAGAATTCTATGATAAATTAAACAGTATGTTAATAAGTTACTCTCAATCATTAAAACCATTGGACCATTGCTACAGCAGAATCTTTGAAAAAATAAAACCTAAAATTATATTTTTTGATGATGCGTCCTACGGCAGTATATATGCTTCTGTAATGAGGTGTGCAAATGAAAGGCATGTTATTACTGCTGAATTTCAACATGGATATATTGGTTCAACTCATTGGGCATATTTTCACTCAAAAAAATTATGTAAGAATAAAGAATATTCATCATATTATCCTAAATTGTTTTTAACGTTTGGTGATTATTGGAATAATAATATTCAGATTCCTGGTGAGAAAATTGTCATAGGCAATCCACACGTTTTTGAAAAGATTTCTAGAGCAAGTAAAGATAAAAAGGTAAACAATTCAATATTATTCATTTCAGAGGGACTTTTTCCAGAAAATATCGATCTTATGGGAAATATTACTAAACGTTTCATGAAGATAATCAAAAATAGAAAAGAAGAATACAAAATTATGTATAAGCTTCATCCAAAAGAATCAAAGATATATAATAAATATTTAGAGTACTTTGCTGGTTTTAATGATATTCAAGTAGTTAAAGATAGGGATATTCATGAATTAATGGCTCAATGTGAAGCAATTGTAGGGGAATGTTCAACTGCTTTGTTTGAAGCACTTTTATATACAGAAAACATATTTGTTTATGAAAGTATTCGATCAAGAGTAGCAATGCCTAAAGAACTAGGTACATGGTTTAAAGATGAAAGTGAACTTTATAATCTTTTAGTAACGGGCACTTGTAATAATCAGATAAAGGATTGCAAAACTTTTTGGGAACCAAACTGGAAACAAAATTATTTAAACTTGCTAAAGAAATATATTTAAATGGAGGTGTCTATGAAGAAATATCAAATATGTACAAGATGTGTTATGGATACAACGGATCCTGACATAGAATTTGATGAAAACGAAATTTGTAATCATTGTAAGAATCATTATGAGGTAGCTAAGAAGAAAGTCATGCATGTTTCAGATAGCAATATAGAGTTAGATAAAATAATAAATAAAATCAAAGAAGACGGTAAGGGGAAGAAATATGAGTGCATAATGGGTCTGAGTGGTGGAGTAGATAGTTCATATGTCGCGTATCTTGCTAATAAATATGAATTGAGGCCTTTAGCAGTTCATCTTGATAATGGATGGAATTCAGAGATTGGGGATAAAAACATAAATAATATTGTTAGTATATTGGGATTGGATTTTTATAAATATCAGGTTGATTGGGAAGAATTTAAAGATTTACAGAGATCTTTTTTCAAATCATCAGTAGTAGATATTGAGGTTTTAACGGATAATGCAATTTCTAGTTTTATTTTTAATCTTGCCTTAAAGGAAAATTTAAAATATCACTTGTGTGGAGTGAATATTGCTACTGAAACGATAATGCCAAAATCTTGGAGTTATACTAAAACAGACGTAAGAAATATTATGGCAATTCAAAAAAAATTTGGTACACGAAAAATAAAAAACATTAAATTTTTAAGTACATTCCAAGCCAACTGGAATTACTTTATTTCTAAACGACGCGTAATAAAAATAGACATTCTTAATTATATAGATTATAACAAATCAAAAGCCAAAGATATTGTTAAGAAGGAATTATCTTGGAAAGATTATGGAGCAAAACATTTTGAATCTATATTTACGCGCTTTTACCAGGCCTATATTCTTCCTAAAAAGTTTAAAATTGATAAAAGAAGAGCTCATTTGTCGGATTTGATTTGTTCAGGACAAATAAGTCGAGAAGAAGCGATAGACGAATTAAAAAGAGATCCTTATCCGTCTAAAAAATTACTGGAAGAAGATAAAGAATATGTATTGAATAAACTTGGTTTTTCTAATGAGGAATTTGAAGCGATAATGCGAGAAAAACCAAAATCACATTTAGATTATCCAAACGAAAAAGCAATAATGAGATATATAATAACAGTAGGTCGGTTAATAAAACCTTTTATAAAATGTTAGTTTTTATAATAAATTATTTGTACTAATTTCGAGTAGTGTTTACGCTTAACCTAAAAGATAAAAAAATAAATCATAAATTTGATGTAGTTTCTAACCCGGAATTCTAAAGAGAGGGGAAAGCATTGTATGATTTTATGCATCCTGATAGAATAGTAATTGGAAGTGATAACAATAAAGCAATAGAAATTATAAAGAAGTGCACCGGGCATTAAAGCTAAACGATATTCCCTTTACAACTACTAACTTGGAAACTGCAGAGATGATAAAATATGCCTCTAATGCATTTTTAGCTATTAAGATAAGTTATGTAAATAAAATAGCTAATTTATGTGAAAAGATAGGTGCAGATATTCAAGTAGTTGCCAGTGCTATAGGGAGAGATGGTAGGTTATCTCCTAAGTTTTTACATTGCGGACCGGGACATAGAGGAAGTTGTTTTCCTAAAAAAAGATGTTAATGCGTTCGCGAGGACAGAAAAAGAAAGAAATTTTTTATAATTTTAGTGAAATAACTTGTGAAATTTAAAATAAGATAAATATTAATTATAACTAAAGATTAATACAATAGAAAAAAGAGAAGGTTATAATTTTAAAAGAATATATTTATAAATTTTAAAAAAATAAATATAAAATTATTTTTACTTGATAGTATTATTTTTTATCTCTGATTTGGAGAGAATATGTCAAATTTTATAAGTGATAAAGCAAAATTAGGGAAAAACGTTGCTCTTGATAAGAATATCATTATCGAAGACGAGGTAATTATCGGTGATAATTGCCGCATAGGTTATAATGTAGTAATTAGAAAAGGCACAATAATTGGTGATAACGTAAGAATTGATGACAATACTGTTATCGGAAAATATCCTATGAGGGCAAGTTTAAGCATTTTTAAAGAAGAATCAAATCTTACTTCCACTCATATAGGTGATAATTGTTTGATTGGTGCTAATACAGTCATTTATATTGGCTCCACTATTCCTAACAATGTTTTAATAGCAGACTTAGCTTCCGTAAGAGAAAATGCTACCATTGGTGAATATACTATTATCGGCAGAGGAGTAACTGTTGAGAATTACGTTAAAATAGGAAAACGCTGTAAATTAGAGAGTGAATGTTATATTACTGCTTACTCAGAATTAGAAGATTACGTTTTTATCGCTCCCGGCGTAGTTACCAGCAATGATAATTATTTAGGCAGAACAGAAGAAAGGTTTAAGCATTTCAAAGGAATTACTGTTAAAAAGGGTGCGCGGATTGGTGCAAATGCAGTAATCCTTCCCGGGAAAACTATCGGTGAAGACGCCCTCGTAGCAGCAGGGAGTATAGTTACTAAAGATGTTCCTCCTCGAAAAATAGTAATGGGTTCACCTGCACGCGTTATTCGAGATGTACCCGAGGAACAATTAATTGAAAATCAGAAATTTTATGTAGGGTAATTAAAAATATCATATTGAAAAGTAGAGTATTAATGCAAATAAAACAATTAGATCTAATAACTCAATATCATTCAATTAAAAAAGAAATAGATTTCGCCATTACTGCTGTCTTAGAATCAGGTATAGTTATAAATGGTAAAAATGTGAAAAAAATAGAAAATTCTATCGCAGCTTATTCAGATAATAAATATGGCATAGGAGTAGCCAATGGTTCAGATGCTATTTATATAGCCTTAAAGGCTCTGGGAATAAAAAGAGGAGATATAGTTATTTCTCAGCCTTTTACTTTCTTCGCTACTGCAGGAAGTATCGTTCGGGCAGGAGCTACTCCAATATTTGTGGATATCGATTCTCAAACATACAATCTTGACCCAATAAAACTGCAAGAATTTATTGACGCTAATTGTCATTTTGATTCCAGGATTAATCAATTAATAGATAGACAGACCGGAAATCCAATTAAAGCAATTATCCCGGTTCATTTATATGGGCAGATATACAAGATGGATGAGATTACAAAGATAGCTCAAAAATACAATTTAAAAGTTGTAGAAGACTGTGCTCAGTCAATAGGTTCAGAATACAAAGGTAAAAAATCAGGAAGTTTTGGAGAGCTGGGAACCTTTTCTTTCTTTCCCACCAAAAATCTGGCTGCCTATGGAGATGGAGGTATGATTACAACCTCTTCAAAGGAATATGCCGAATATTGTAAAATATTTCGTTCCCATGGTTCAAAACCAAAATATTATCATAGATTTGTAGGTATCAATTCCCGACTTGATGAAATTCATGCAGCGATATTGCACGTAAAATTTAAATATCTAGATAAATGGCTAGAGGATAGATTTCAAGTAGCCATTAGGTATGAAAAATTATTTGAAGTATATAACTTATTAGGCAAAATAAGGCTTCCCTTAAATAATATGCCAGATATTAAAAATCACAAAGAACATACTTTTCATCAATATGTAATATATGTAGAAGACAGGGATAAATTGCAAGAATATCTAAAAGAAAGTGGAATAGGCACTAATATATACTACCCTTTATGTTTACATTTACAGGAATGTTTTAAATATCTTAGCTATAGGGAAGGGGATTTTCCTATTGCAGAAGAAGCGAGTAAGCATGTTTTGGCTATCCCTATGTATCCCGAACTTACTGAAGTCAAACAAGAATATGTTGTGAGTAAAATTAGTAAGTTTTACAATTAACTAATTAACTAATTGATAAATTCCGAGGTGAAGATGACTAAATTAAAATTTGCCCTAATCGGCTGTGGAAGAATATCAGGTAATCATATAAAAGCCATCTTAGATAATTTTGAAGATGTTAAACTTGTTTCTACCTGTGACATTTTAAAAGATAGAGCTGAAATAAAAGTAAGGGAGTATTTAATAAAAGCAAAAGAAAAAGATATTACAACAGCAAAGCCTAATATATATACTGATTATCGGGAAATGCTTCAAAAAGAAGATATTAATGTTTGTGTTGTTTCTACAGAATCTGGATATCATGCCAAGATTTCTTTTTATTGTTTAAATTTTAAAAAACATGTTTTAGTGGAAAAGCCAATGGCAATGTCTATTTTTGATGCAGATAGAATGATCCAAGCAGCCGGAAAGAATAGATTAAAATTGGCTGTTTGTCATCAGAATAGATTTAATCCTCCTATTCAGAAAGCAAGACAGGCGATTGATAAAGGAAGATTTGGCCGAATATTTGCTAGCACTGCTCGAATCTTATGGAACAGAAGTAAAGAGTACTATGATAAAGCAAATTGGAGAGGTACCTGGAAATTAGATGGCGGATGTCTAATAAATCAGTGTACTCATAATATTGATCTTCTTCAATGGATGATAGATAGTAAAATTGATTCTGTGTATGGACAGACCGGAAATTATCTACATCCTTATATTCAAACAGAGGATTATGGAAGTATAATTATTAAATTTAAAAATGGTTCCATAGGTAATATTGAGGGGACTGTCTGTGTATATCCTAAAAATTTAGAAGAGACTCTTACTATATTAGGAGAAAAAGGGACTGTAGTAATTGGTGGAGTAGCCTTAAACAAAATATTAGTCTGGGATTTTGAAGATAAAATAGATTCATTAGAAGAGATACAACAAAAATATAATACAGAAATTCCAAATGTTCATGGTAATGGCCACAGCCCTCTATATAAAAATTTTATAGATTCAATTAGAAATGATAGCATTCCATTAATAGATGGAAATGAAGGAAAAAAATCTTTGAGTATAATCTTGATGGCTTATAAGTCTCAAAAATATTCTAAAGCTATAAGTTATGATGAAGATTTAAATATAAGTTCGGAAGATTTTGAAGGAATGTTGTAATTAATTAACTAATTAGCCAATTAAATAATTAACAAATTAACTGATTATTTCCGAAAGGATAACATAATGAACAAATTTAAAAATCAATTTAAAAAACAATTACTCTCCAAAATCAAAAACAAAACTGCTGTCCTTGGTGTAATTGGTCTTGGTTATGTTGGTCTTCCTCTTGCTGTAGAAAAGGCGAAAGCAGGAGATAATACCATTGGTTTTGATGTACAAGGGGAAAAAGTTCATATGGTAAATGAAGGGCACAATTATATAGGAGATATTGTAGATTCAGACCTTGAAGAAGTTGTAAATAAGAGACTGCTACAGGCCACCACTGATTTTTCCTTTGTAAAAAATCTAGATACCATTAGTATCTGTGTTCCTACTCCTCTTGATATTTATCAGCAACCAGACCTTTCTTGCGTAAAAAATTCTACTGAAAATATTGCCAAATATCTTCTTCATAGTATGTTGGTAATCCTCGAATCAACTACTTACACATGTACAACAGAAGAAATAGTAAAACCCATACTAGAAGAAAAACTGGTCTTAAGTGTGGAAAAAATTTAAAAAATCCCTAAATGGAGCAAAAGTCCTCTTATTAGAGGTTGCCTATAAAAAAGAAATTGATGATTTACGGGAATCACCTGCCTTAAAAGTAATAAAAAAATTAGAAAAAAAGCAATTGTTTCCTACTATAATCCTTATATACCGAAATTTATAAATAATGAAAAAGAATATAGATCTTTAAAAGAACTTAACGCAGAAGAAATTAGAGAGAAAGATATAGTACTTATTACTACTGCACATAGCAAAGTTGATTATAGAATAGTGGCTAAAAATGCTAAGGCAATATTTGATGCCAGGAATGCTGTTAAGAATGTGTATAAAAAATATGAAAGACTATAATATAAAGATTCTATAAAAGATAAAGGTAATAGAAATGAATTATAAATTTTTAAAAATAGCAAGTTATTACCCTGAGTACCTTGAATATTTTTATAAAAAAAATACAAATATACCTAAGAATTATAATGATCATTTAAGATTAATATTAAATGACTCTTTTTCTGACGGCAATGCTTGGTCAAAATATTTGGGAGAATTAGGTAATGAAACACACGAGATAATTTATAATGACGAAAAATTACAAAAAAAATGGGCATGTTTAAATGGAATTGCCATAAATAAGGACTGGAAAAATTATATTTTATATAAACAATTAGAAAAGATTAAACCAGATGTTGTTTGCTGGGGATATCGTATCGTAGATGAAAATAATTTTATCAAACATATAAAAAATTTATTTCCAACAATAAAAGTGATTTTTGCTGGAGAAGGTTCAGTTATTTATAATTATGATAATTATCAGGAATATGATTTTGTAATAACTTGTGTAAAAGATTATATTAATAGGTTTACTTCTAAAGACATAGATGCATACTTTATTAAACATGCTTTCCATTCAGATATTCTTAATAAAATAGAATTAAATAGAAAAAATATATTATTTTCTTTTTTTGGATCTATTTACTCAGGTTATTTGCTTCATAATGAAAGAGCTGATTATATAGAATGGCTTATAAAGAAAAGTCCTTTAGAAGTTTGGACTAGTTTTAAAAATCCTACATTTATAGATTATTTAAAAGAGATTGCGAAAAGAATGATAGGTGTAAATGTGAGTATTCTTAAAAATGTTGGTATTAATGATAGCTTTTTACCTAAGAAATTAAAATATAATCGAATTGAAAGATGGGGGATTCGGAAAAAATTTATAAAATTTCCAAATAATATTAAAAAGAAATTTAGAGAATCAGTTTATGGTTTAGATATGTTCCAAAAATTATCAGATTCAAAAATATCATTTAATATCCATGGTGATTTAGTAAAAAACCAAGCTGGTAATATGAGAATGTATGAAGTAACAGGTGTTGGAACATGTTTATTAACAGACTATAAAAAAGATATAAATAATTATTTTGAGCCTGATTATGAAATTGTAACATATAAAAGCAAGGAAGAAGCTTTAGAAAAAGTAATATTTTTATTAGATAACCCTGAGAAAAGAGAGAAAATAGCATTAAATGGACAAAAAAGAACTTTAAGAGATCATAATTTAAAGCAAAAAATCGAAGAAATAGATAAAATTATTTTGAAATATTTATAAAAGTGGAAAATATATTTTAATAGTAAAATAAACTATTTCCTTAAAGTATTTTCTATCTAGATCTCTTTCTTGTATAGATTTAGTGTTAGATAAATAAAGCACCCATAATGGAAATACAAATATGTATAGTTCGGTTGTCACGGATAGATCAGTTAAATTGAGCAATATTCTAATCGGGGAAAATACTTTGGTTCTAGGGGAAATTGGAAAATATTTTAGAATGACAAAGTAAAACATAATTCGGTTAGTTCTGTCATAGACTGGTTTTTTGAAAACGCAGAAGAAGGAATAATTTTGGAAGACGATTGCCTGTCCAGCCAGAGTTTTTTCTGGTTTTGCCAGGAATTATTAGAATATTATCGAAATGATACAAGAATTATGATGATTAGTGGCGATAATTTTCAATTTGGTAAGATGAAGGGAGAAGGTAGTTATCATTTTTCCAAGTATCCCCATCTCTGGGGTTGGACTACTTGGAGAAGGGCATGTAGACATTACGATGTAAACATGAAAAACTTTGAAATATTTAAAAAAAGGAATCAAATAAAAAATATTTTCCCAATAAAACAACAACAAAAGTATTGGATGTATATTTTTCAAAAAGTATATGATAATAAAATAAATACTTGGGATTATCAGTGGGGTTATACCTGTTTACTTTTTAATTGGAGGTATTGATAGAGAGGATAGTATTTATTTAAGAAGATAATTAATAAAAATGTAGTAGATTTGCCTTTTATAAGGGGTAAAACAGGAGATAAAAAGTTATGTGCAATATAAGTGGTGTCTTATTCGGTGCCATTAATCTTAAAAAAGAAGAAATTGAAGGGAAACGAGTAATTGAAGTAGGCTCTTTAGATGTTAATGGGAGTTTAAGACCTTTAATAGAATCTTATAATCTAAAAGAATATATAGGTATAGATATTGTAAAAGGTCCTGGTGTTGATAGAATATGTAAAGTTGAGAATTTAGTAGAAGAAATGGGACAAAATGCATTTGACATTGTGGTTTCGACAGAGCTATTGGAGCATGTAAAGGATTGGAGGAAAGCAATCTCGGATATAAAAGGTGTTTGCAAAAAAGAGGGAGGGATTATTTTAATT
>SDBT01012937.1_pt1 | contig 13386 bp, 14 predicted proteins | sample 2277101 | NCBI WGS metagenome assembly SDBT01 (sample SAMN10404973, study PRJNA504765) | marine sediment metagenome | isolation source: marine sediment core GS10_PC15, 103 cmbsf | place: Arctic Ocean: Southern Knipovich Ridge | collected 2010 | reverse complement strand
AGTCTCCGTTGTGCATGTCGCCTGGGGTTACCGCGTGCGCCGTGACGTGCCCGCAGCTGTCACACACAAAGCCCCGGGCATGATATGTTGTTGAGCTGCACGGCGTGGTGGGGCGATGGATCGGTAAATCGGAAACACCGAATCCCGTGTAACTGAACAGGGAGCTTTCGTGCACATACTGGTGCCAGTATGTGTTGTAGTTGGGGTGCTTGACTGGACGCGTGCATGTAAGCAGGGATACGGCGACGACGGCGCCCGCCGTCACGGCTACAGTGGCGCGAATTGACATTTATACCCCCCTCGCGTTCGTAGTTGATCAGAGGCCGCGCCGGTGGCTCCACGCCGCAACACGTCAACTCGAGAGGGGCGCGTGATGTTTTCCATCCTCAGACGGAGCGCACTCACCGACAGCTTCTGTCGCGGTCTGCTCGACGTCAGCAGCTCGGTGCCGTGCATCCAAACATCGAGCGATCTCCTCGTGCATGCCAATGGCCGCATGGTGCTGATTGATCTCCGGCGCGGGCCGGCGCTCGGCAAGGGGCGCTGCGGCGCCGTGCACAGCATCGCGGGCACGGACGACAGAGGCAGCACGGTCTGCGTCGCAAAACTCATCAGGGACAAGGGCAGATCCGCCGGCAACACCCTTAGCGCCTACCGCAGCGAGTACGTCGAGTACCTGATCGGCAAGCTGCTCTGGGCTGCAGTGGTGGCGCCCGGGCACTCGCCCCACGTGGTCATGACCATTGCCACGCGGTACGTGAGCGAGTGCACCACGCGCTTCATCTTTATGGAGCACGCGAACGGCGGCACTGTGGCGCGCTACATGGAGGAGCTGTGCGACATTGGCTGCAGCGACGCCGCGCTCGAAGAGATGCTGCTGCGCATCCTTTTCCAGGTGGTGTACACGATGGGATGCATCTTTGTAATCTACCCGGACTTTCGCCACAACGACCTGAAGCTCGACAATGTGCTCATCCACAACAGCACGCCCAGTGGCATGTCAAGATACATTACATACAACTGGCGCGGCAGCGGCTTTCGCCTCTTGGATGTGGGCTGCAGCGTCGCCATCGGCGACTTTGATGCCGCGTGCATTCGCAATGTCGCCGACAGCTACAAGGTGACGGAGCTGGCACTGGAGCAGCCGGGTGCCAACATCAACACACAGCAGGACCATGGCTCGGATGTTTTCTTCTTCCTTCGCATGCTGCTTGCATTCGCACCAAAGAGCCGCCTCAGTGAGCGGACCGCCCGCATCATAGACCACCTCTGGGGATACAAGGCACTGAACACGCCGTGGCGCCCGACGCGCGCCGACGTTACGAGTCTCCCGGTGCCGCACGACATTCTTACCAGCGGGCTCTTTGACGCCTTTGCCTCTCGCGAGCCGACCCAGGCCATGTTTACATCTCCGCACTGCGCCGTGCCCCGCCCGTTCGCGGCGGGCGTGCACCCTGGCGTGATGGACGTGCGCGTTGTTCCGCTCTTTGAGCGCGTGTATCCCGACGTCTCCTTCCGGCTTTCCCCGAGCATGCAGTACTTTTACGGCCTGCACAGCACCTGGAAGGACGACGCAACGAGCGACGTGGGCGACGCAATGGGCGCGGTCGCCATCCTCGGACTCATGCACACGCCGGACATGCGCTATGTATTTCCGGCGGGCCAGAAGAGCGCAGTCGTCAAGCGGGCGCGGGCGCGGGCCGCCAACTTTGTTGCCAGCCACCGCGTCCCCTCGTCCCCGCGGTGGCACAACGTCATTACGTGGTGCGCCGTCGTCGACGCGGTCATTGACTTTGCCGCCTCCGACCCCGCGGACAAGTACCCCGCCATCGAGTCCTACGCGGATGCATTCGACTGCACGGACACGCAGCTGCTGCAGTCGCGCCTCCAGTGGACGTGCATGGGAAGAGGTCGCCTCGTCTACAAATGACAAATGGCGCGCATGCACGCACAACAGGAGAGGCGACAGAGTGGGATGGCAACATGCCTCGTGGATTTCATCAGGGCCACGCACCGCGCACGCGATGTCAATACACCCGAGCAAATTCAAATCGCAACACACAAGCTCTTGGCGCTTCACGCGCCGCGCGTCGTGCCGTGGCGTAACGTGTATCGGTACGTGGCATCGGACCTCGACGGCATCGAGTACAGAACGGAAGAAGCCGGCGGGATCAACTGCCACACGGCGGCGGACATTACGCCGCTGCTCGAGACGCTGAGCGTGCGACCCCGCACCGCCACGCCGGAAATCATGACGCACTTTGTGGCCGCCGTGCAGCCGCCGGCCGGCCGCGAGCTCGTGTACTTTTTCAACCAGAGCGCGCCCGACCACGTCATCCACGCCATGGTGGCGAGCGACAGGGCCCGCGTGCCGCGGGCGACCAAGCGCGGCCTGTACGAAACCGTGGTGAAATACGCGCGCCCCGCGCACATGACACAGAGCCACGTCGAGGCAAGCATCGCCAGCGTGATTACAAATTACATCGCCGCACCCGAGCTCGACGCCGATCAGCTGGAAGACATCTCCATGTACATGTGGATGACGCCGCGCGAGGCGACCGTTCAAAAAGCAGCCGCCGCCAAAGACCCACCCGGCGTGCCGCCCGCGACGTCGCGCGTCTTTCGGTTCGCCGACGCGGGCGAGACGGGCGCCGTCACCGAGCACGAGTTTCGCAGCAACGCCGACGTGCGCCGGTTCAAGAGCGCCGCCGGCCTCACGACCCAGTTCCCAGCGAGCAAGACCGCGATCCAAATGGTGACGGCCGCGCTGGCGCCGGAGCATCTGCACGTGTTGGAAGAGTCCCGCATGCTCGGCCGGCGCCAGCGCCCCGCCGACGTCGCGGCCGCGGTTGACGCCGCCATGCCGATCGAGTCGTGGCGTCACGTGGTGACCGGGTTGCTCGACCGCGTGTCGACCAAAGCCATCTCGAGCGTCGCGGCGATGCCCCGCGCGCGCGCCTACGTCGCGGCCATGTCGCCGGTGCGCCCGACGTGGACGTGCAGCGAGCGCGGCCTTCTCGCGGAAATGATGAGCGTGCGCGTCGACCCGAGTGTGGCGGCGACCGCCCGCGACAAGTACGCACTGAGTTGCTTTCGCGTCGAGTACCCGGAAAGCGATGCGGCGCTCAGCGAGGCGGCGGTGCGCGCGCTGGCAGAGGGGGCACTGACAAAGTAAAATTTCCCGACGATGGGGTCGCTGTGTCAATTGCCGCCGCCGCTGGTCCAGACGCTCATCCTCGGTCGGTGCGATGTCGTCACGCTGTTGCGGCTGGCGCAGGTTTCGCACCAGATGTATGCATGGGCGCGCTCGAACTCTGCGTGGTATCAGCACCGCGACCGGATGCTCGCCCACTTTCCGTGCCTGGCGTCGGTCTTTGATTGGCGCTTTGCCAGGCTCGCCAAGCTCGACCGCGCCGCGTCGGCAGAGTACAGACTGAGCACCAAGCGCCGCCGCCGCCACCGCGGCAATGTGTGGGTCACGCCGGGCGGCATCTGGCGCGTGTTTGCGCGGCGCCTGCTTGTCTCCTCGCACATACCGGCGGCCCACAGCCCCCACCGAATGGTGTGCTGCAGTGGGCTCCACGCGCGACTCTATGGCATGCCCGTCCCGGCGCGGGTGTGCATCTACAAAGCGGCACTGGAAAGCTGCTCATCCAATCCCGTGACACATGCTCCTGTGCGCAGTGCACGTATCGAGTGGGTGGATCCATCCACAACGTGGATCGTGTGGATCATCACGGCGACAGACACAGGCGGCTTTACGTTTCAGATGAGACGCGAGAAGTTTTCGCCCATGGTGTGCGGCGGCTATCAGGTTAAAGTGCCCGGCGTGGCCACGACAAGCCGGGCGTGGTGCTGCGATGGCTCCTTTTTCGAGGGCTACCTGGCCGTGCTGCTCGCGGGTCAGTGAAGCTGTCATATAAATACACCCGCAGTGCACCAACAGCGGTATACACGCAATGCCGAGTCGTGTGTGGTGGGCCTGCTGCGGCAACAAGCGACTGGACAGACGGGCAGAACCCGATCTCAAACCGCGTCTGGTGTCGAACGCGGTGAACTATGCGCGCACGTCGCTGCGCGTGTTGATACTCATGCACGCGCTGATCCTGGTTGTGTGGTGCGTGTTTTCGATAGTGCCCGGGTTTGCCTATTACGATGGTCCGACCAACGTCTACAACCCCGTGAGCAACACCGGCTTTTGGCTGGCCATCGAGTTCATCACGGTGCTGGTGGGGAGCTTTGCCGTCTCGTATGAGCTGGTGCCGATGGCAAGGGGGCCCGCGCTGGACGCCGCCAGCACGGTGCGCAAACTCACGTTTTGGATCGCGGTGCTGATTGTCGCGCTGGCGGCCAACGTCGCGCACATTGTCGCGAGCGGCATCGAAATGTCCAACGGCGATTCCACGCTCGCAATGACCGAGAGCGGGTTTTTGATTGGGCTGTTTGTGATTCTCGGCTTGGTGGTGCTGCTCGAGTGCATCGAGCTGGTGTACATTGGAAAGTACCGGCTGTACCTTCGGTGGGCGAGCCTCGTTGAGCACGACGTACTACAAAGCGCCTTGCGCGCCTCGGACAACCGCCGAAACAGAAAACAATGACGTCAATACACATGCAAAAGTTGAGCGAGTACATGGCCACGCCCTTTGTCTCGGGCGTCAAGTTCAGCGAGGCCGTGCGCACATACACCTACGTGTGCCCCGACAGCGGCATCACAAAGTCCGCGCCGGGGCTCATCGGAAAACTGCGCGCGCGGTTCTACCCCCGCGCCGCGCACAAAAAACGCAAGCGGCGCGCATTTCGCACGCGCAAGCGCGGCACGACGTACCGCATCGCGTCCAGCGCAAACATCGGCAGCGCGGCGGACGACGCCATCACGGCCTACATCCGGTCCGGGCTCACGGTGGCACCCAAGAATGCATTTGCCCGCGCCGTCATTCACCACTGGGAGCAGGTGATGGGCCACGTGGTTGTGGCCAGCCAGCTCCCGGTGCGCGTGGAGGACTTTGGCTGCATCACGCAGGTGGACACGCTGACGCGCGACGCGGCGGGGCGCATATGGCTGTGGGAGCTCAAAACGGGCAACCCGCCGCGCGCGCCCGCCCGCGGCCCGGACCTGGTGGGGCCGCGCACGCCGGCCGGGAAGCGCGTGCCCGCGTCGACGCTCAACCAGTGGGAGCTTCAGAGGCACTACACCGCAAAGGGCATGAGGGACGCCGGCGTGAGCATCTACAAGTCGCACGTGATTCACGCGTACAAGAGCAAGGTCAAGGGCAGCAAAAAGAAGCCAACCGTAAAGGTATCAAAGCGGGCCGTGCCGACGTGGACACAAAGTCTATAAAGATCAAAAGAGGACGCCTTTACTTGAGTCCAATTCCCACCATAATATCCAGGGGCTGCCCTGGCATTGCGTTGCTCATGGCAACGGCACAGACGCGCTCGCGTCGTGCCTTGGCGGTCGCACCCATGCCGCTGACAAGCAAGCCCACGGGATCCTTCATCAGACTCTTGAACTCGGCAGTGGCGTTGACGTCGTTGATATCACCACCGATGTCCAGTAGACCCTGCACAAACGCGATGCGCACAGCGTCGTCGTTGCCGTTGCCGCCCCACGTGGTACTTAAAAAGGTGTTGAGCCTCGCGTGCATTACGCTGTCCGTATGCGCTCCAACGCCGCCGTCGTTGGATAAGTCGTGCAGCAGATCCCTGCCGGCATCGGTACCGGCAAGCTCCTTGATCCCGCGCAACACAATGCCCAGGATGCCTGCCTCGTAGCTGAGTGCCTCGCGCTGCCTCAGGGAAAGCGGCGTGGCCCCGGGTGTCGCGTTGCCGACGGCAGACAGGCGGGTCAATGGTAGCCCTTTGGTGCCCCGTCCCGCGTTTGCGTGGTCCTCGGCAATGAACGCGGCGACGTGCGCTAGCTGCGCGCCTGGCACGTAGTCGGCGTTGTACTTTCTAAGCACGGTCGTTCGCTTGCTGGTGGGGGACTGGCCCCGGGGACGGCCGAGGATGGGGGCCGCCCACACCAAGAGATCTCCAGAGTAGATGATGTCGGTTCCTTCGTTGATGGTGGTGATGCTGCCGGCCTTGAGCACGGGCACACCGCTGTTGCTTCCTTCGGACTTTGCATACCCAATAAAGTAAAACTCGCTCATTGCGGTCTCCTCGGATGGATATGTCTTGATGGCGAACCCGTTCCAGGATGGCATGCCGGACTCCATGTTGCCGCCTCGGCGACCGTTAATGTCGCGGTTCTTTTTGCGTCCGAGGATGATCTCACCGGCGGAGAACTTAAAGTTCGCGGGTTCGTGCGACCCGCCGAACGACCGGCCCTTGATTCTGGCGTTGGTGTTGGGGCGCATGCGTTCCCGGTGTTCCAGTGCGTCCATTTTGCAGACGCCCGAGATCTCAGCCTGTGAGACGCGAGGGCGGCTGCGGCCAATCCCGGAATTGCTCATGGTTCAAAGACGATTGGGTATTTTGCCCCTGTGTCACTAAGTGTGATGCGACGGGGTGTGTGATTTGTACTGGATCGAACTTCTTTTCATTCTGACGCGGGCTCTTGCTCTATACGCCAATTTGAATCTCAAGCTGTGGCATGCGTGCCGCCATGGTACTAGCCAGCGCCTCCACGCCATTGAGGCCCGCGGCCGTCCGCACTTGATTCGTGTTGGTCAGCGTCTTGGGCGGCCGCGTCACCATGCCGACGTGCCACGCATGCGTCGCTCGGCGCGTCATTGGCACACGGTTTTCCTCCGCCGATGCCATCTCATCGGCAGGGGGAGCGTCGTGCTTGTGTGAGCCATATGGCACTATCTGGAAGGGCGCGCCGGTGGTGGCGCGCTTGAGGATCAAATAGCAGTGCGTAGACGGCCGCATGAGATTTCCCCAGTAATTAACAACGACCGCGCGTTTCCCGACTGCGATGCCAAGGTTGGTGACGGCGGTGGCATTGCGGAATCCTGCGCCGGTCGTGAGTCCGGTGGCGGGGCTCATGCCACCGGTCGGCGTGACGCAGACACCCAGAAAGTTCCACGTGTGCAAGATCCCAAACATGGTCTCCCCCGTGTAAACTGTCCGGGCGCCGATCGCATTTTTGTACACATGCGCAACGTCACCGCGGCGCCCGGGAAATGCAGCGTCCAGCTGTGTCTCGTACTGAGCCGCGCTACTCTGCAAGGATGACATTTTGATTTCGTGATACAGCCACAGGTCGCCCTCGCTGACCGACGTCCGCATGGCCCGCTGAAACGTGTTTTCCTCGCTCCCGCCCCTTTTGGCTGCGACCAAAAAGGCGGTATGCTGATCTCTGAGGATCTGGTTGAGGCGCGCCAGCGATACGATGTTGTGTATGTTCTGGCGTTCGGCCTCTACGTATCGCATGGTAAATACAATTGTGCCGGGGCCGATGCGCGCATGCGACTTGTCCTTCCAGCGACGGATGTTGAAACTTCCGGTGACGCTGCCGTTGGACTGGGCGGTCGGGGACGCGTTCACTTTTTCTGGCAGGCTGTTGATCAGTGCGCGCATGCGGCTGTCGGGTGTGGATGGGCCGACCGCCCTCAACGGCGTGGAGCGAAACAGGCCCAGCGACGACTGGGCGATGTTGCCGACGCCAGGCGCCACGCTGCCCTGTTTGATGTATGGCCCGCTACTCGGGAAGCTTGCGCTTGCATTGGCCATGCTTTCTCTTCTTTGCGTTGCTCTTTTTGTCTCTCTTTGTAGCACAATTAGTGTGGCGTGTTTGTTTGAGATGCAGGACGGCGGTGGCCTCATCGAATGTACACTCGGCGGGCTTGACGCCCAGATGAAAACACGCAATGTCCTTGACGTCGCCCATTGTCTCGGCGTCGTACACTTCGATGACCACGCCGCGCTGCGGCACCGACACACACACATTGTACACTTGCATCCACCCGGAGCCCCTTTGCCTCGACAACGCAGGGGAAAATATAACCTCGCATGCTTCGCGCAATTGTCGGACTCGTCGCATTCGCCGTGCTCTACTTTGTGGGCCACCACGAGTACGCGCGCTACCGACACTGCGCCGCCGACTGCACCTCCGACTGGGATGCCGACGTCCGGCTCCTGCGCTCGGACATTTGCAGTGACCCGGAGATGCGTCTGCTTTTCCAAGGGGCCGGCACGGTGGACTGCGACAAGGCGGAGCGGCGCACTCGCTTTTCGCCCGCCGTGTGCGCCTCTGAGCGATGGCGCCGCGACAGCAATCTCATGGCGGTGTGGTCCACGCTCACCTCCAGCTACTTGGCGCTTGTCGGTGTGATTGTGCCCGTGGCCATGGTGGCCGCGTACGGGTACACGTCGCGCACGCCGGCGGTGCACGCACCGGTGCCGCCGCTGCTGTCGCTCCCACCGGTGCCGCCGCCGGCTCCACCGTGGCGACAGATGTACGCGCTGCCCGCGCCGCGCACCCGGAAGCGCAAGAAAAAAGGGAAAAAGAACAAAAAAAAACGGGGCGGGCACCATCACGGCTACGAGTACGCGCCACTGTGTATTAGGGGTGGCAGCGACGCCCCTATATTGGATTGAATGTCTTTTTGCTGCTGCTTGTTTCTAGCCGGCGTCGTCGTCGTCGTACACCGGCTTGTCAATCTTGATCCACCGTGCGCTGATCACCAGCAGCACGGGCGACGTCACGGCGATGCAGCCAATGATCAGCCAGATGATGGAGGCGCCGGGGCAGCCCGCGGCGCCCTTGGCTGGACAGAACTCCGTGAGCAGCTTGCCGGACAGCGCCCCCGTGAGTATCTTTCCCGCAAAGAGTGGAATCACACTGAGGGACAGGAAGATGCCCTCCTCGCCCTTTTTGCAAAAGTAGAGCGCGTACACTGCGAGCAGCGGCGCCCATATCACCTCGCCCAGCGACATGACGACGATAAATATAATCACCGCCCAGTACTGTATAATCATCATGAAATAGGCACTGGACGCCATCACGCACACGCCCGCCAGGATGACATAGAACGGGTGCCACCGGCGCCACGACACCAGCGCAGCAAATGGTCCAGTCATCACAATCACAATGAGCGTGTTGATGACCAGAAAGGAGAGGTAGGGCACCGCCTCCGGGTCCGCCACGGGGTAGGGCGCGCGCTTCATGAATATGGGGTACAGCGTGTCGAGGTAGCGATACACGGCCTTGACGCCCGTCGTGGAGAAGCTCATGAGAACAAACTTCCAGAAATTCCCATTGCCCATTACGCGCTTGGTGTCTTGCCACCAGCTGGAGCCGCTCGCCCTAAACAGCGCCTCGCTGGGCTGCAGGTGCCACTCCTCGTTGATCACTTCCACGTCCCGGATGAACAGCGTGGTGATTGCAATGTTGATCATGTGGGGCAAGGCCATGAACCCAATCACCGTGGAGTAGGCCGGCCGCCACGCCAGCGCCGCCGTGCCGCCCAGCGGCACCAGGTGCAGCCGGATGGCGTCCACCGCGAGCTGCGACACGGCGGCCCCCACATTCATCGTAATGTACTGCAGGGCAAAGGCCATGGACTGCGTGCTCTGCGTCGTGTAGCGCCGGATCGACACGCTGATCAACGGCGTGCCGACCGCCACCGTAAAGGACAGCGGCACATACATGACAAAGGCACCAAAGTACCGATTGGGCACCAGCGCCAGCGCCAGCTTGGCCGCCAGTCCCACCCACAGCTGCAGCAGCATCGTCTTGCGCACCAGCAACCGGTCCACCAGGCCGCCAAAGACAACCGTAAAGATACTGATGACCACGCCAAAGACGGCGTACGTGTTGCCCGCGGACTGGTCGCTCATGCCGACCTCGTCGATGAGGTACAGCATCAGCATGTACGAGAACGAAAAGTAGACTACCGACTCAAAAAACATGATAACCATGCTGGCCCATAGATCCCGCGGCGCATTTGCAAACAGACGGCGAATGGTTGACATTTTGTCTGCTGCCTTGCAGCGCTTTGGTTTCATTTTACTGCGGCACCCACGACAGCTCCGCTCTTGGGTGCCACCACGCGAACCCGATGGACGCACTCGCTGCCAGCGCGACAACATTGAAGAGGAAGATGCCTATCGCCGGCCCGCCCGCGTCGCGCGCCATTGCCCAGACGGAGAATGCAAGTGTCGCCGCGGTACTCGCAATCATAAACGCAATGGCAATGTTGATTATGCGCCTGCGCATCGAGCCACTCGGCGCCCACGCCGGGTAAATTCCCTCGCCGTCCTCGTCGGCGCTGTCGTTGTCGCCGCCCGATTCAAAGTCGAGCGGGATCACACCAATCGTGTCGTTCATTTACTCTGCCCCTCCTCACAAAAACAAGTACGAGGCAAGCATGCACAGCGCGCCCGCGGTTGCCGCCATCACAATGAAATCGCACGCGTGGGCCACTGCGTAGTGTGTTTTTTTTCTCCCGAGGTACGCGCGAATGTCCGCGTCGACGCCGCCGTCGTCGCCAAAGCCCGTCGCCGCGTACAGCCGCGCTGCCTCTGCGTCCAGCGCGGTCACGATGCCAGCGCACTTGCGCGCCTCTCTGCGGCGCCAGCGCATTTCGCCGCGCGTGCAGTTGGGGCGTTGCATGCACACAATCATCGCGGCCAGATGCACCAGCTTGGAGGACACGCCTGCGACCACCGGGTCGTGGCGGTGGCGCGCCACGATCACGGCCACCTCAAAGCCAAAGTGCTGCGCGATCGCCGCCGCGTCGTCAATGGTCTGGCACCGCACACGCGACAGCGCAGCCGCGGCCAGCGTCGCCGTGTCCTGCACACCCGCGCGACAAAGCACACCGACGCAATCGGCGGCGCCGCGGGATTGCGTGTGTGCAAACGCCGTGGCGGACGCGAGGGTGGCGTCGTCTACACTCGCGGGTACCCCGGCCCAATATAAATCGCCCTCGGCCTGCAAGCGGTGACGCGCACAGAGTTCATTGACGATGGCGAGACCCTCTGCGTCGCTCATCGGGGGCGGGTTTCTTTTTTTCTTTTTTCCTGTTGCGTTTCTCGTCGTCCTCGTCGTCGTCTTCGTCGCTCTTCCCCTTCTCATCCTCCCGCGCGCGCCGTGGCCGCTTCGCCTGTGGCGCCGCCGGTTGCGTGACGGTGACGGTGAGATCGTGCGCGTCGATGCCGTAGCCGTCAAACATGAGCTCCCCTGCTCGCTTTTTGGTCATGTATCCATCCTCGGCCAGCTGCTGGTAGAGCCCGGGGTCCGTAAATGGCCGGCATGGCATGTGCACTCGTATGAGATCGGCGAGCCGCGGGTTCGCGGCACTAGCGTCGCCGCCGAATGTAACATAGCGACGCGCGCGACGTCGCTTCTCCGCGTGCAATTCCGAGTTGAGTTGCTCCTGGTGTATTTCCATAAACGCAGCATGCGTCAGCATCTTGAAGTGCCGCGTCCATTTGTTTGTGGTGTCTTTGAGGATGCGCGTGATGATGGATCCATTTGCCCCGCGGCGCGACGCGGTTGCGCCCGCGGCGCCGACGAGCATGTCCGGCGGCACGTCCATGGCCAGCGCGATAAGATTGTCGTTGCGCCGTTGGATGGCCGGCAGGTCCGCCGTGACCTTTGGCGTGGGCACAGACTTGTAGTGAAAATCCGGGTTCAGTATGTATGTGCTGTCGAGCATGTTGGTCTGCGCGCCGGTCGGCATGTGCGTGCTGCTGGAGTTGACCTCGCTGCCGTTGCCAAAGCGCATGCGGGGCGGCATGGATTGCACCGCCATGGAGCTGTCCACCTGCGCGAGCGACGTCATGACGGCGGTGCGGCGTCTGTTTACGCGCATGTTGCGGTAGTGCTCGTCTTCCAAGACAATGGCGCCGGTGATGGCCTCGCCGTACTCCATTTCCATTACATCGTTTTCCTCTCCGGTGTTGCGCGGGGGCGTGTGCTCCAGCACGTGGCGCGGGTGGAGCTGCTGCAGCGTCGAGGCAATGATGGCATCGCCGATGCGCTGCTCGTGAACAAACGACGGGATCAGTCGCGACATTGCGCTGGTGAGCCGCCCGCCCAGCGTGGGCGGATTCTTGAGCACAAAAAAGACAACGCGCGCGTCGTGCTTTTGTTTTTCGCCAAAGTTCTGCTCGCTGCTCCAGTACCATCGGAAGCGCTGCTGGTGCTGCTTGTTTTGGTATGTTGTTATGTGCCCCGCGTCAAAGTTCGGCGACACGGGATAGGGGTGCAGCGAGTCGCCGCCGTACTCTATGTAGCACGGAAAGACACCCGTCGTCTTTTCCCAGTCGTAGGCGGCCAGGAGCCAGGGCGCGTACCGGTCGCTCATCACTTCCGCATGCGCCGGTGTCATGCTGCGCATGTTCCCGAGCGTGACGGTGGGCGGAGCGGGCAGCACCATGGCGGTGAATATGTTGCGCGCCGCGCCGATTTTCGGGGAGGAGCGATAGTAATTAAACACGTCTGCGCACTGCTGTTCGTCTAAGCGGGTTTCGTTGACTCCACCACGAGCATGGCCAATGCCACGCATCACGGGACTTGTATTTTCTGTCTCTTAGCACACGTTTGTAAACAGCGTGGACAGTTCCCCGTTAAAGCCACCGGTGCACGGAAATGTCGCTGTGCACAGCACGAGGTAGTACCGGATGGGGTCAGCCCGCATCGCCTGAATCACCGGCTTGAGTCCCTGGCCCGTTGTCAGCTCGTCCGCGGTGCCCGTGAGCACGTTTGGCTGACTGGTGTCGCACGCAGTGGTCCCCGGCGAGCCGCACAGCGCCACGACCAGCGGCGCGTACTTTAACCCCGGCGCGACCGGGCCGTGCACCTGCAGTCCCGTGATGCTGGTGGCCAGAAGCGGGCCCGTGTATTGGAGGTCCCACTGTATGATGCGCGAATTCAAATTGCTAATGTACTTGCCAGTCATTACGCTGGTGGAGTTGCTGTCGGAGTAGTCGCCGGTGGCGTAGATACAGCGATGCCGCGCGGCGTTAGACTCCACCGTCTGCACGGTAACAAAGATCATCACGATTGCAGTCAGTACCAGCGCTACAATGGTCAGAACCTGTACGGTGATGTTCCATCCCGCGAGACAGCGCGCGTGCTTTGCTTTGGCTGCAGCGGTAACACTGGCGTCTGGGGGCTTGACGGTAACACTGGACGTGGCGCTACTACCAGGTCGAAGGGAGGCCGCCTGCATTAATGTTTACTGGTCGTTGATGTGTTTACTTAGTTTGCTTCAAATGATTGAAACATGGCGCGCACGTCTCTTATCTGGTCCGCCTCAAAGTAGACGCCGTCCTGGGAGGCCACGCGTTCGCGCACGTCCTTGAGCATCCGCGTCGCGCCGTCGGTGTCGCCGTTGACGCCAAGCAGAAGCGCCGCGCGAAACTCGCTGCGCCTGAACAAAAACACGCTGGCGTCGGTCATTTCCTTGCCGAGGACACCAAAAACAT
>SDBT01012936.1_pt1 | contig 13386 bp, 13 predicted proteins | sample 2277101 | NCBI WGS metagenome assembly SDBT01 (sample SAMN10404973, study PRJNA504765) | marine sediment metagenome | isolation source: marine sediment core GS10_PC15, 103 cmbsf | place: Arctic Ocean: Southern Knipovich Ridge | collected 2010 | reverse complement strand
AAAATTAGGGAATTAAAACCAGAACTATTTGAAAAATATGGACTAGACGACTCCATTTCAAGGTTGAGAGCCTTTAATCTAATTAACTAAAATATAAAGTTTAATTACTTTAAAAGCAAAAAAGAAAATATGAAGCAACACACGGTATCGAAATGTCGCCTTTAGATGAATATCCCTTAAATTCACGCCTCTCACTCGATAAGACGCTACCAGACAGTAAGAACGGTCGTTAAGATTCCACCTGGCAATTCCTTATAATAGCATCCTTTTTTTCTTAAAATTATCCCATATAGTGCTGTTTAAATCGTGCGTTTCTAATTCCTTTCTGTATCTTTTCAAATACTTCTTTAATTGGTCGAAAAATTTGGTGGCATTGATGGTCCTTGTCTCTTTTTCGCTATAAATCAAAAACTACATCGTGTTCAAAATCATCTTCCCAATAATTAAACTTATTTAGGATTTCACTTATTTTTTCTTTTTTTATTGCAACATTTTGGGGAAGACTTAAACCCAATACAGAAATAGTCGCAACCATACTTGATTTTAACCCAAATTTTAAATTCCCCTCTGTGAATTCATCAAGTGGGACATTAATACTATCATCATTTTCTTCTTGATATAGATATATGTCACTAAATTTAGCCATAGCATATATATTTCCCAGATCTTAGATTATTTAACCCATAAATTTGAATCTCGTTATACAGATTGGTTAATGGAATTTTGTAAAAATTTTCTAATTAAATTAGATTTAATAATTAATTAGTAAAACCTCAAATGTTAAAATAATTTCAATTGCGTATGCTTATCTCGACGTTTTTTACGCTTTAATCCTCTAAAATATTCTGAAAAACTATTTTTAGTAAGACTTTTTGATATTAATTCATCCTTTAAATCATTTGTATTAAACAATTTTGTCTTTAGTGATTTTTCCAATTTTTCTAAATTATCTAAATCATATGTCTGACTAAATGAAATAATTTGTTTAAAAGTTTTAAGATATGAATCATCAATCTGAAATAATTTTACAAAGTAATCATAACTAATTACCAATGTATTATTCGGGTAGGATAGAGTTTCAAAATTATACATATCATTAGTTATGAAACGGTAATCATTTTCATATAACCATGTAGTACCAATAATTAAAAGTAAGGTATCTGGGCTTTCATATTTAAATGATTTTCTTATTTGATTATCAGCTCTCAAGTCGCTGGTGAATTCTAAAATGATTGCCTTGTATAGCTTAATATTTTGAGTAAATTTTCCAGCTAACAACTGCAATGACAAACAGAGATTATTTAATACTGAGTTTTCGTTTTCTTTCTGTGATTCAAAAATGTCAACTCCGAGAATTAACTCATCAGGCTGATAATTTTTATTAGGATATAATTTTGGAGTAGTAAAACATTTTATTCCATAATATTCTAAGAAAAATTTAGTAAGCAAATATGCTAAACAGGTATGCTTTTTAGTACCTACTAAACGGTGTAAGTTATCAGATGGGAATCTTTGGTTATATTTATTAAGATTTCTATAAAAAACTATTTCTTTTGCAATTTTAACAATAGGATCTCTAGAAAAGTGGATTCCTCTACTCTCAGCTAAAAATAAAATACTAGTCTGATCTAAATCAGTATGCTGAATCTGATCAATTATGAATTTAGCAATTTCAAAATTTTCATTTATCGTTAAGCATAAATCTCTTAATTTTTCAAGTGCTTTAATCTCTCTGTTACTAATTTTTTTTTTGACTATTTTCTCGTAATTTTCTAGAAAGTTTATGAAGGACATCTTTATCCTAACAGAATTGGTAGGGTAATTTTTAAAAATCTTTCTAAATTCTAAAAACTTATATTTGAGAATGGGCTCTGTAAGGCTTTTCCAATCTTTTTCAAAAAACTCTTGATTCCGCAAATGTTTCATTTCACCGGGTTTCCATCCTATAGGAAATCGCAATGCCGCACCTTTGGGGTTATTATAAAAAGCAACCTCGTTTAAAATGTGATCTAGGACTTGAACATTTGTCGTAAAACCCATTCGATGTAAATGCCGTAAAATTTTGGATTTTGAAAAATTAGTGTGCGCTACCTGATCTATAATAAATTTAGCGATCTCAAAATTATTGTTAATAGAATTGCAGGCGTTAATTAATTCTTGCCGTTCATTTAAGTCTAAAATGTCATTGCTTAACCACTTTTTAAATTTTTTAGTAACAAAAATTCCCGAAATAGAGTCTAAATTAGAAGAATCTCGGTATTTTTTAAATTTTATATGTAATTGTGAATTTAGTAAATTGACCCAATCTTTTTCAAAATATTCGTTACCCCTCAAGACAGTAAGGTCTCGCTCATTGCTTACACCAACTTTAAATCTTCTATCGTATTCGTCCTTTTTACCATAATAAACGATATTTTCCGCAATTTTCCCTATTTTATTTCTGTTTACACTCATGCCGTAACTTTTAGTCTTGTCCGAAATCTCAACTTGGTTTAGATGAGTGTTTTGGATAAGATCCATTACAAACTTTATCGGCTCATCGTTTTTATTTATTTTCTTACACAAATCCATCATATCATCTCGTTTTTCTAACCAATTAGAAAAAACCTTAGTAATCTTAAACCCTATTATAGCTGTCTTATCGGTTTCCAAGTTATATTGTGAAAACTGGTTTCTTAACTCTTCATTAGCAAGATTTTGCCAATCTTCTGCTGAAATCTCCATATTTCGCAGATAAGAGAAATTTTTTTTTTTTTTAACTCCAATTTGAAATCTCTTGTTGTAGTCCTCAGGTTTATCATAGTATACTATATTCCGACCAATTTTTTTTAGAAAATCGCCCACAGTTATATTAATACCAATTTCCATGCCCTTTTCAACTATCTCGCCGTGAGTCATGTTTGTATTTTGAATTAGATCTATCACAAACTTCGCAATTTCGCAATTACTATTGATTTTATAGCACAAGTTAATTACAGATTCTAATTTTTCGAATGACGATTCATAGCTAGCTGCAAGCCATTCTAAAAATTCTGGTGTTAATAAAAATAATCTGTTGGCTGGTGTACTATGCAATTTTTTAAATTCTAATAATTTACTTTTTAAAGTGTTATTTAGTAAGTTAAGATAATTATTTTTGGTAAAAAATTTCCCCCTTAATTTTTTTATTATTTCCTCTGTTAATATTGTCTTAGGTGATGTTTTATACGCTCGAATCATAAATTTCAATTTTTCTTTTAATTCTGTTTCTTGATTATTGCATTTTAACTCCGTTAAATTCATAACCGAAACCTGTTCATCCTTATTTTTATTATTAAATATCTCTTTAACTACTTTTATATTTTCATATTTATTTTTTAACTCCTCCATTTCCTCAAGTGCAGTATTCAACCAGTGAAAATCTAAATCTGTGCCTGTTATAATCTCCAACTCCGATTTTACGTTTTTTACTAATTCGATGATTTCATCACTACTCATAGATGTAAATTCATGTTCTAACCTATCAATTAGAACCAATTCATTTTTAGAGTTATAGAGACCGAAAAACACCGTTATCAATCGTAAGTATATCTGTTCTTCCACAGTATCATGTATAGGACTATCATCATATTTATTTTTAATTAAATTATAAATTTTATTAGAATTATAGCCCTTATTCCATAACCTCTCTAAATATTTCAGAATTTTAGGGTAGAACCGTTGCTTTTCTTCAGTAGATAAACTCGGTACTGAAGGGATTTTAATTGGATTGGATTTTCCATTTCCAACAGCTACTCTATATATATTAAGATTGTTATAATAGATTTTTGTAAGATCTATATTAGGGAGAGAATTGGTGGAATTATAGGATGGAAAATATTCGATTTCATTTGGTTTTATATTCGGCATAGCATCGTGATAAGAATACTCAATTTTATCATATTTTTCGTTATGCCTCTTATGTTTTGGAAAGTAAGTTATGTCCTCCTCATTTAATTTTGGTTTTTTGTCTTTTTTTTTGTGACTTCGAAAGTATGTTACATCATCCTCATCTATATTTGGCAAATCATCATCATTCTCAGACATTTTTATCATCTCACTTTTTTAATTATAGTCCTCTTATCGTACTCCGTAAAATTCCCCATCGCTCCATGGTTTGCATTCTTTACAAGCATCATCTTTCGGCTTTGCAATGCCGATCTCCTCACCGTTATTATTCCAAACTCTATAGGCGCCCTTTTCTGAAGACCATTGAATGTAGTTTTCGCCGATTTTTAAAACGGGAATGGATTTATTTGGGGTTTTATCTGTTTCCGGTTCTACAGGACAGAATCCGAACTGTTTGCAAAGAATTTTGCTAATTAAATTCTTAAGTTCCACTTCATCAATTGGTTTGTGCTCTACCATTTTTTTACACTTTTTTTATTTTTAAGTTTTATGATTTTAATATATACTGTGGATCTTATAATGAAGAAACAAAATTGTTTTTTTCAATGGCTATTCCCAATCTATCACAAGAAAGAGGCAATCTTTCTTCTAATAACGGTAAAATATGGAGAACTTTTTTTTTATTTTGAACTATTTTTGTAAACATAATATTCATTTCTGTTTCCCACTCTTGAGTGTTATATATATCGTAATCTTGAGGTCTAACTATCTGTTTTTTATTATCCTTTGGGATCTCAGCTTCGTTAGTACAATGGAAATCTTCTCCAATTAAAAGTCCTAGTTCTCCACAATTAGAACATTTTAACGAGGAAATAAAAAAGAATTTATTTAGATATTGTCTATCAATCACTTCTTCTTTTAACACTTCAACAAATTGGTTTGCTAAATCAAAAGATTGTTGATATTCTATACTATTAACATCAACCTTAAAAACATCAACCTTAAATGGATCTTCTTTCTTTTCGTAAATAAAATCATCGCAAAACTTTTCTTGATATGCTTCTTTTTTTGTAATTTCATGTTGTTTCCTATCAATTCCATGGGTTATATCGTTTGAATGTTTTATAGAACAATGAGGAAAACAATCATTTTCAGAAAATCCAAAATCTAACGCTTTATAATCAATACATCTCTTAATAATTTCCTTTTTTTTTATATTAAAATAATAGAAATTTAAGTATTTAAATATTTAGTTCATAGGGGTATGAATTCATAGGGGTATGAATTGTTTCAAGTTGAAACAAACTTGAATTGTTTCAAGTTTCTACAACAATTACGGTGTGAAGGGAAAATTATAAATCTTAGAGAATTTAAAATAAAAAATAAATCAGAAAACTAAAGAACACAAATGCCTCTTTCATCGGCGAGGATGCTGGTGAGAACTCTGGATGTTCGGTGGCGGGAGCGGGTGATGTTAATAATGACGGATATGACGATATTCTCATCGGGGCATACGGAGATAATGATGGTGGAGTTGATGCGGGACAAACCTACTTGATTTTCGGGAATACATCTGACCAGTTCTCCATGGACATGGATTTATCGAACGCAGATGCCTCATTCATCGGCGAGGATAATTTTGATTGGTCTGGATATTCGGTGGCGGGAGCGGGTGATGTTAATAATGATGGATATGACGATATTCTCATCGGGGCATGGGGGGATGAGGATGGTGGAAGTGGGGCAGGACAAACCTACTTGATTTTCGGTTGGGGAACACCTCCTGGATCTTTTAGTTTGAATACGAATACCACACTTCCTGATACAGACGGTATGTTTTGGCTCAATTGGAGTGAATCTGTTGGAGCTGATAACTATTCGATCTATTGGTCGACAAGTCCCGATGTAGATGACGGAAATACTCGTTACGTTGATAATTTGGTCAATGATACAATGCTCATAAATAGTTTTACCTCCGGAACCTATTATTTTAGGATGGTTTCTTATAATAATATAGGCTCTACATGGTCAAACGAATTACTCATTAATATTGAATTACCTCCGGGTGCCTTTGAATTGGACACGAATATCACACTTCCAGATACAGACGGTATGTTTTGGCTCAATTGGAGTGAATCTATTGGTGCTGATAACTATTCAATCTATTGGTCTACAAGTCCAAATGTAGATGACGGAGATACTCTTTACGTTGATGACTTGGTTAATGGTACAATGTTCATAAATGGTTTTCTCTCGGGAACCTATTATTTTAGGATGGTTTCTTATAATAATACAGGTTCTACATGGTCAAACGAGTTACTTATCACTGTACAATTTCCAAGCGTAAGTGATGATGGTGATGATGATGATGACTCCAGTTCTGATTCAGAAGCGGCAATTCCATTCGGGAATTACTATGTTCTATATCTTCTACTCGGAGTTCTCTCATTGATTATTATATCAAAACGTAAGGTAATTAAAAATCAAAATTAATTAATATTTTTTTCTTTTTTCTTTCAATTGATAATTATATAATTGAATATTCATAAATCCAATACATAGCAAAATAAGCAGTCCTTTTTAAGAGTAGAAAAAAAACGAACTTTTTGTCAATATAACCATGAAAAATTGTACTAAACTTATATTTAAACCTTTTATAAAACATGAACTAAATTATTTATGAAGTACTAAATAATTTCGCATAACTGCAACGAGTCTTAATCTCTGGTGAAGAAGTCTTATGTTTCACTATGAATTTTATTAGGGCACGCTGAAACTCCTTAAAAGTACCGAAAAAAATGTTATGTGTTACCATCTTCCGTAAAAACTTCCAGAACCATTTCATTATGACCTTCAAGAGTATGTAAAAATAATTACTATATAATATAGTTTAGAACATAATAAAATTTTAAATTTATTTTAAATTTATAAATTAAAAAAATTTTAATAAAAATTTAGATTTATTGAAATATAAGGTTGGATTAAGAGTAAGTATAAATGAGATGGTTTTCGATTTTTATGAAAATGAGATAAATGATTATCTATCAGAAGTTTTTAAAGACAAAGGAAAAGAAACTCCTTTTTCCTTTCTTCGAGAGATTGCCCAAAGTATGAATATTGCTAGGAGTCTCAATTTTAAATGGATGACTCATTTACACCAAATTTTTAGTAAATTTCAATTAGGATGGGTTAGACAATTTCAACAGATCCAAAAATCTTTAATCGAGCCGATATCACATATTACAGAACTTGCTCAAATGATGCATAATTTAATGCCTAATTTAGAATTGGAAATTGATGATGAGAATGAAGAACAAGATAATCAAAAAGATGAATAAATGATTAATACTAAATTATCAAAATAGTCTTTTATGCCGAAAATTGATTTAGACAAATATCCAAAAATAAAACAAACGAATCCACAAAAAGGATGCATTCCCGTAAATATTGAAAATGCATTAAAGTATTATGGAGAAAATGGACATGATGAAGCAAGTTTATTGAAATATTACGAGGAGGTCATTAAAGCATTAGGTTTTAAGGAAGCAGTTCCCCACTTAGAAGCATTATTACCCGATTTTGAATTTATATTTAAGGGGAAGATTGATTTTGAAAATTCTATTGATAATGTCATAACCTATATAAAATCGAACATAGATCTACAAATTCCCGTTCTAGTCTCGTTTAAAGTTCGGGAGACTAGACCAATTTGGATTCCAGAAAGAGGATTAGTATTCAAGGTGTTTGAAAACGCTCATATAAGAACAGCAATAGAATATAACGATACTGAATTATTATTTTTTGATCCTGGAGACGGTGGAATAAGAAGATTTAACTACACTTCAAATAATTTTTCCGATAATATAAAGGGAGATTATCACACGCTAGTAATAAAAAGAAAAGAATAATAATATCTATAATTTAGAAATTTGATAAGGATAAATATTCTGCAGAAATGGAACTGATCTTTGAAGAGATTTTTGAATATGGAAGAAAATTGGCAAAGAACTTAAATTGTCGTATGGAAATGATTATCGAGAAAACATAGACTTTGATACTGATAAAGAATATTAATTTTGTTATTTAGATTAGTAAGGCTCGAGCATACTAGAAAATTGAACCGTCAATGAGATTGACCAAAGCAACGGTTTCGGAGGATTTGAGAAGTATCTACCCCACGAGTACGGGGATTAATCGTTCGAATGAATGTGTATTTCGCACCAGACTTGATCTACCCCACGAAGCCGAGTAAAGAGCTGGTTCAGTTTCTTTCTGGTCTGCAAGAGTTCATAGACTCACGGAAACTTGGTTGATTTCTGAAATCTTCTTTTTCATACTTGAGTTAATCCCTTTTCATCCTAGTATGTAATGATATCATTATCATCTCCCTCATAAAATCTCCTAAAATCAGAGAGATTAGGCATCTCATAGGTCTGAAAACATCCATATCCTGTCATTAGCTCTTTGATTAGCTGATCTAAGATATGATATCTTCTCATACCGTCTTTTATCTCATCTAATTGGAAAGTTAAATTAATTGTAGAGAATTCTACATTTCTATATTTCTTTAATATTTTTTCTTCACTTTGATAAAGATATAACCAATCAGAAATATTGTCAATTTCAATACTTATATCCAAGTTTCTACTATAATTTAACCATTTGTATAATCTATAGCAAAGATCGAGAAGCCCAATTATGTGTGCAGCCATATAGCTAACTTGTAGTATCTTAATCTCTCTTGAAGTATTTATATGTAAGTTGTAGATGATAAATCCTTCTTTGGTGATTTCTAAACTACTTCCTATATCTTCATTATTTGAAAAAGAATTTATACCAAAGCTATCAACATTAAAAGAATCATATATTCTCAGTGATCCATAAGATGCATCAAGTACTGGAAGCAAATCTCTTTGTTCATTTAAAAACTTAATTAATGATTCATAATTAGATAGGTTAAATAATTTATCAGAATTTATTGTAATTCTCATATTAAATTGATTGGTTCGAATTTTTCTAATAGTTTCTTTAAACATTTGCTTTCTTTGTTCGAGAATCTCCTGTATCTTCTCAGGATTTGTCTTACTATCACTCTGATCAATAATCAGTAAGTCACTAAAAACTTTATCAAATTCTCCAAAATCTACATCATTTGTCTCTGGAAATATACTATAAGGACTAAGCTCCTTTATTTGTTTTAGATTGATATATTTATAACTATAAAGTCTTTTACCATTATCAAACGAATCTTTGATTGATTTTCTGTTTCCTAAGATACTATAAAAACCCTTAGAAAACTGAGGAGCACAATCATCATTAATCTTTCTATTTGTTCCTATGGAGTAATCTATAAATTTCGCAACCTCTTGAGCAATTTTTTCTGATTCACAGACGTTGAAAATAATTAGTCTAACTGAATCTTTGGCAGATTGTCTTAGAATCTCAATTAAATCTTGTTTAAAATCAAATCCAGTATGCATAAGATTTTCATCTCCATTAAATAATGGTCCTGTGTCAAAAGTACCGTGTCCCGAAAAATGTATGATATTGGGTTTAAAATTGGATATCTTTAGTGCAATTTCATGACGTTTTATTGCTGTTTCATCTTTAAACTCAAAAATATGTTTATTTAATATTTTTCTTAATTTTCTGATTTCCTCTCCAACTAAGACTTCTCCAAACGTCTTAAATTGAGACCCTAAAAGCAATATTTTTATTTTACTCATCTTAAATGTTTTATCAACTTTTTTTTTATTATTGGACATTTCTTTCTTTTGCATATACTGAAAATAATTTTGGAGAGCTTTTTCCACCATTATTTTATTATCTTTTAAACGTTCACTCTGTTCTTTACGATTTTGGTCATATTCTTCAAGAACAATTGGTCTAAATTTATCAGTTTGACCTTTTAAGTATGAAAGGTTCCAATATCCTTTTTCAAGATTTTCTGGATTATCTTTAAAATTGTTTTTAAATTCAGTTGTCAAGTTAACGATTAAGATATATAAATGCGATTTTCTAGGATATTCTAATTCTCCCCTTTCCATATCTTCAATTATTTTCTGTTCTACATATTCAGGAGTCCTTCTTGGATTTAAAGAATCGACTCCTTTTTTTGCATCTTTGATCAATTCTTCCTTTAGAGACTCAAAACTAATGAAATATTCTAAATTTTTTGATTCTTTATCATTCGAGTTTTTAGAATTCATAGCATATAACCTAGCAAAATAAATTTTGTCATAAGAACTATAGATGATTAATTATAACCCTCTCTCCCTATTTATATCCTCTCAAATATTATTAAATAATGGTATCAGATTGGTTTCTTCGGGCTCGTCACTTCTTAATTGAAAACGCTCTGGCTGAAATCGAGTCTGCTACTGATCTTGAAGAGTTAAAAACGATAGTATAATGCTCGATGGCTGGATATGGGCAGCTTAGACAAATACAGAATGAAAGGATGATGGGAAAAGTACCAGAAATATTGAAAGGATCGGGACAATTTGAGGACATTAAGCAGAAAGTTAAAGAGTTTATTGAGCTGTTTCTTGTCAAATATATCTGCTAGAGTTTGAAAATATTTATTGCTTAGAGAGATTAAGATCTAATTCGGATTTAATTATTTCTCTAACTTGAGAGTACATATAAAATGGTTTTCTACTATTAATCCTTTCAAGAATTTATCGATTTTTTAAACTGATATTATTTAATAGACCTAAATGGTCTTTTGAAATATCAAACTTTTCCAAATTGTCTATATCTTTAGTTACTATATTTCATCAACTCCCCTTAATTGTTTTTAGCAAGTTCTTTTGCTTTTTTTTTGTAACCTCATAAAAAGGATTCACTTCTCTAGGGGGAATCATAATTGTTTTTACATCTTTAGGTTTTTTGACAGCAAAATCCATTTACAAATTGTATCATCTGATTTAGGTTCTGGATGTAAAGGTAATCTCATCATATAACTTATTATTAGATTTTATTAATTCATACTATTTAATATCGCACAACTTTATAAGTATAAATTCAAACAAAAAATACATTTTGCTTACAATTATGTTTTAAGTCACATTTTGCTTACACCTTTATGCAGTTTATTTCGGCGTGAACTCCTTTACATAATTCTGGTTTTTCTCCACTCTTTAAATCTTTTCGAACACATGAGTCAGGAGTGCAATGCTTAAACCCGGGTGGTACGCCATTATACCCTGTAGATATAATATGGGAATCTTTAATCAAGACAGCCCCAACTTTTCTCTTTACACATGTAGAGCGTTGAGAAACCACCTCAGCAATTTTCATGAAATATTTGTCTTTAGAAATTCTAGTATTTTTCTCATCCATTATGACTCAACATAAAGAATTCAATTTTAATACATTTAAATTAATCAATATTTTAATTTAATTATGACAAGTGATAGTAAGCAAAACGCTACTTTTTTAATTTGGCTTTTAGCAATCCTATTTTGCTGGATCTTAGGGACTAAAGTTTCAGAAATATTACTAGATTATATAGTTGAATTGTCTTTTCAAGAGATCCAGATAGCAGAATCATTATTTAATTACACAATTGCACTTACTATCTTCTTTTGGGGGTATCTTGTCGATAGATTCAATAACAAAAGAAAAGTTATCCTAACTTTAAGTTCTCTATTATGGATTAGTGGTAGCTTCATGCTCTTTTTCATTCCAATTAATTTATTTACCTATAGTTTGATACAAATCATTTTGGCTTTGTTTAAAGAATCTTAATTTTAAAGAGATACCTGCAATATCAAGTGCAAGTTCTTGACTACGAGATACCAACCAAAGATCATATGAGCCTAAACTACTGCTTCTTGTCTCGAGAATTGATTCTTCAAAAGCGGATTTAATATCATCTAAAACAAACTCAAATTCTTTAATGTTAAAATGTTTTATTAATCGATATCTCGAGACTATATCTTCGAATCTATTTTCAACATCACTATTCCAAAAGATTTTTGAGGTTCTACCACTCCGAACGTGAGAAACTGCCTCTTTTTTCCATTCTTCGATTATATCTAATACTTTTTGGGTAGGAATCTCCCTTTTTAAAACTATAATGGCGTCATACACTTGATCTGAGTAACATCTTGTATTGTAGGCATCTATTAATTCTAGTAATAATTGTCTTGTCTTATTGAGGGACTTTGGAATCTCCTCTAGATTTTTTATCAATAGTTTTTTATAATTATTTAAATAAGTTGTTACAGGATAATTTCCTCTCTTTTTTTTCTTTTTTGTTAAAATACGCTTCGTTTGTTTAAAGGTTAAATCCTTTTTATCTTGACTTTTTAAGTTTCGGTCTATAAATGCGTCCATTATGTTGTTGAATTTTTTATTATCGATTTGTGTGTGTGTTAGTAATTCATTGATTTGATCTCTATAGTCCCTTAGATTATTTTTACCTTTCTTGTTATGCATGTAAGATAAATAGGCTGAAAGAGTATTGTTAATAAAAAAATTAAGATTCACACAAGAAAAGTACTCCCTATAAAACTCTTTCAAATTTGGTTCTGTCATGTTTAATGGCTTTTTTTAATGTCTTTATTTCTTTTATTTAAGTATTCTAATAAATTGTTCCATCTAAATCTTTCAGAATATTAAGAAAATTGTCCATTAAATCATGTAATATTTTATGGGCGTTAAAGTAATTTTACTTTAAGAAATTTATTTATTTTTATTATATATAATAAGTTTTTGGAGCCTATTTATCTTTTAATAATGGAAATAGAAAAAAACTTTTTTTTTGAATTATTGTTTTGGCAAGAAAGATATAATTACTTGATGATTTTTTTTAAGGAGTCCCAGAAGTCTTTTCCTTTCTTTACAATATCGGCACCATTATACATATCTTTGAAATCCTCTTCGTAAGCACCTCTGACTTCTTTTCCTAAAGATTCTACAAAACCAAAAAAGCTTTCATTTTTCTCTGTCTTGAGATTTGCTTTTAGGATTTCATATCCTGCACGCAATGCGCCTCCAAGAATCATATCTTCATCTTTTTCACTCATATTATATTCCTCATTTTAAATAATTTGCTATTCAATACAAGAAAATTATTGTTTTTATAATTTTTTATATCTGATTTAAAAAAACAGAATTATTCTTCATAAATACAATTAGAATCATTAATCAATGTTGTTTTTCTTATTTATGCATTTATACGTCATTTGATGTTTATAATAAAAGAGATTAGAAAATAAGAAAGATTAAAAATTAGAAATTTTATATTCTCTGAAGGCTTTTATTTTATTACACCAAAAACAATATTTATGAGAAAACTCGTTCATACAGGACTATCTCGAATAGTGACATATTATGGCACAATTAAATTTGATGCTAAACAAGCCGAAAAGATAATTTGGGAATCTATCCAACCAGATGAATTAAACAGACAAGAAATTGAGAAGAATGTTCAGAATAAACCTGTGATTTTATTAGGTTGGTGGGTAGATCACTCTTTATGCCCTCATGTAATGGCTGAAGATTTTATTG
>SDBT01012935.1_pt1 | contig 13386 bp, 11 predicted proteins | sample 2277101 | NCBI WGS metagenome assembly SDBT01 (sample SAMN10404973, study PRJNA504765) | marine sediment metagenome | isolation source: marine sediment core GS10_PC15, 103 cmbsf | place: Arctic Ocean: Southern Knipovich Ridge | collected 2010 | reverse complement strand
CTTATCTATAGCTCCATTATGATATTTCATCAATTCTTCATTTCGAAAACATTTGAATAACTTTATTAATTTAGAGAAACTTCGAGGGTTTTTTTTATAGAAGTAGAAATTCTCATGTTTCCTATTTAATGCTTTTTGAAATATGTGATATATAAGATTTTCGAATAGTTTTCTTAATAAAAAAGGGATAATATTATAAGATTTACTTTTATGAGCCATTAAATTTATCAAATATATCAAATTTCCATAATAATTGTTCAAATTATCGCTCAATTCAATTTTAATATATTTTTTATCAAATGGGATTTCAATATTGAATTTTAATGGCATCTTTGAATCAAGAATCCAAATAAACTTAAATAGAATCTGCTTAATTCCATAAAGAATTTGAGTAAGATTTGAACAAAAGATGACGAGGTTATCAGCATTTTTATCATATATTTGAAAGAAGATTAAACGCTCATCATCATCTAGTTCAATATAATAATCCTCCTTGTTTTCTATTCTTCTGAGGATTTCACTAATTGGGTCTAAAATTAAAAAATCATCTCTTAAAGAATACTGAAGATCACCAAAGAAATAGACAGCAAGAAATCTACGATATTGAGGAATATAAGAAGATTGATAACTATATCCATTTAATTCAAAATTTACCCAATTAATTAATCGTTTAAAATTCAAAAATTCTGCAATTTGTTTCAGAATGTGAAGGCAATCAATAATATTCTCCTTTAAATAATTCACTTTTAAATTAATAAAAAAGGAATAATTTTTTTCTAATTGATTCGAATTATCTAGATTGGTTAAATAATTATTTAATTCTTTGAGAATTTCATTAAAGTTTTCATTTTTTTTACTATAATCCTCATACTTACTATAAAAATCCATTTTTGGCATACTTATTGACTCATACAATACTATTCTATTTTAATATGATAGAGATGATTGAAAAATTAAATTATTTTTACCAATAATCATCATTTATATCTTCATTAATAACTTCTGGAATTTTTTCTAATATATATTTGATAATATTTTCGTCTATAATATTTTTAGCAGCATTTTGCAAAGCAGAACAGTCATCTTTTAGAGTCTTCCATCTAATTTCAGAGCTCTCTTCATTATTAGGTTTTTTAATATGAAGATAGTAATCTCTCTCCAGTACATCAATAAAGTGGTGATATAATGATCTTAACTCCTCATTGTTTAATTCTGTTAATAATTCTTTAATTAAACTATATATGTCTCTCTTTATATCTTCAAAAATCTCCTCAGAGCCTAAAAATACTAAATTTTCAAAAATTTCATTAAAAACGTCTAATTCTAATTGATTTGGATTATAAATTTCTATATTTTTAAGGTTTTTGTATATTTTGAAGCATGTATTAATATAATTCTTATATAATTTGTATTCATTTTTTAAAATCTTTTCAGATTGAAGTAATCCAATAGTTAAATCATCGATCAATAATCTATCATCGTCGATAATCTGCTTATCAGGATATTCTTTCGCATAGTTGAGCCAAAATTTATGAATGTCTAAGAAAAATTCTAATAATTTTTTATAAATATTTATATGATTATCTCCAGAAGTATCATAATACACTTTCAAAAAACCATATATATGCTCTATTAAACTCTCAAGATATCTATAATATAAACGAAATGAATAATGTAACAAGGCGTTAATGTGATAATATTCATCATTTTTGCAGTGTTCAAGAAATTCCAAAAATCTCGATCTAACTGAATTTAAATTATGAATTTGTCGAAATGGAAAAAAGAGTTCGGGAAAGTTATATGGACGGGTAAGGAAAACTAAATATCTCTGAAAATCCAGTTCATTATGAAGATATGATGGAATTGATTTGAAAAACATGAAGAATAATTCAAAAAATTCATCTAATATTGCTTCATAATAAATTTCTTCACCTCTAGATTCAAGTAAAAATTTATTTTGAGAATCAAATAAAGCATTAAAAAAACGATCAATTGTTAAGTGTGGTGTTAAGGAAAAGAATATTTCATCTTCGAGCTGAATATCTTGTAAGGCAATCGTTAAATATTTTTCACAAAAATCCTTGAAATATGCATATATCATATTCGTAAAAAGCGTTTGAAATGATTTTACTTCAAAAGATTGATATATGGTTTTATAAAATAAAATGAATAAGTATGATATTCTGTTTAAGAACTTGGGATTATTTTTATAGGATTCAAATTTGTCAGGTAAAATGGATAAAATATGAATAATATAAGTAAACAAATCTGAAATTGGATCATGTTTATCAAAATCCTCTAAATCCTTGAAATCTAGCTTAAAGTCAATAATTATTGGAGTATCTTTTTGTTTATCTTGTAATCCTCCATTAAATTGGTATAAGGCATTAAATATATTAGAAATGAAAGGATCTTGATTAATTTCTTTATGATTCGAAATAATTTCAATTAAAAAATCAAGATAATAGGAGATTAATTCAATAATGGCTTTATATTCATTATCTTGAAAATATTTAATGATAAACTTTTGAATAAACTCTTGAATCTCAGTAAATCTATTAAAATTGTTATTTAATATTAGGTCTTCCATATAAGGTTTAGAGTTTTTAATAATAACTTTAAACTCCTTAATTAAATCTTCGATTTCCTTTATGTTTTGAATGTTCTTTAACTCTTCAAAAATTGATTTATTACTTTCATAAGAATATAGAAACTGGATTAACTCATCCTTACTAAAGACTAAAAATCTTTTTATTTGTGCTTTACATAAGTTTAAAGCTTGTGCTAAAAACAGATGTGATGTTGATTTGTTATTAGTAAAAAATATTGTTTTCACAGTATTCTTTTGAGTTAAATCATTTATCTGTAAAAGTGGATCACTAAATTGTTTTTTTGTTCTCATATTAGCTCCTTTGATAACGATTGCAAACCCATCATTTTCAGATATCCAATAGCTATCTGCTAATTCTGTTCCACAATGAGGCAATACTTCTTTTCCTAAATGATAAGCAAAAAGTTTTGTTATACAAATTTTGTTTGGATTTTTTTCGCAAGCTTCACAATCTGAAGCACTGACATCTCGAGCACACTTTTCTTTTAATTCTGAAACCTTTTCTTGAATAATTAAATATCTTTCTTTACCAATATCGTGTATAAAATTGTATTTTTGTTTTAAAAAGGGAAAAAAATTATTTTTTAGAACTTTATCATCTTCACGCTGTATAATAAAATAATTTTCTTCAAATATACTCATAATTTGATTGTATTCTTCTGAAGTAAGTGTAAAGAATTCTTCATTCATTTTTTTAAAAAAAGTTGGGGAATAATCAATTATATAATTTATAATCTCATCAATATATAGAATTTAAAATTTTATACCTCTCTCATTGAAATTTTTTATAATTATCTTATTTAAATTAGAATCTTCCCTAAAATTAAGAAAAATAAAAAAATCTATTTGTTTTTCATTTCCATTATCTTTTAAATAGTTATGGCATATGACTTTTTCCAAATTCTCAGTTGTAACCTCCTTTAATTCTGTGGAAAATTTAAAAATGTTGTAATATATATTTTGAAAGATATGTTTTTTATAAAATTGGAGAATAAAATACTCCAATTCTTCACCGCATTTTATTAATTTTATTCCTTCAGCAGAAATTTCTTCAAAAAAGGGAGTTAAAATATGGTCAAATAGGATATCATCGCTATTTATATGTTTTATTAACTCGAGATATAAATCCTTAATTGAATTTTGTTCAGGCATTATGATTTGATTGGAATTTCTTATTTAATATGTATTTATATTTATTAATAATTATTGTTTTTTTTTTTTCAAATCGGCAAAAAAAATCTGAAATTTATCATCTCCTTCTATAGAATCAATTATTTCCCCAATTAAATCTGAAATTTTTTTGGAAGCACCCTTCGAAAAGTTAATACCATTTAGATTTCTATTTTTTGTAAGGTACGAGTATTGCACCCTTCTTATCGTACTCATTATTTTTCTGATATTCTCTATGTAAAAGTTATTTTATTCATTTTTTGTTTATATATCCTACTTTTTTTACTGCTGAAATAATTTACTAGTTTCAACCACACCATCTTGGTATAATATCGTGATCGCTAAACAAAAAACAGACACTCTTCAGGTTATCGGAGTTAATAAGCCACCCAGGTCGGTTTTAACGCCTTTGGAAAAAACGCTCTATTACTGTTGCGTTGGCTACATTGGTTTGTTAACGTTAAATATTGTACTATCTTCGTTTTTCGGGTTTTCGCTGGCAACTAATTACATTAGCGACTTAGGAAGCGCAAGATTTATACCCTTTCCTTACTTTCACGACGCAGTTTGCGTGTTTGGAGGGATCGTGAGCCTCCCGTTTAATTATTTTGTGAGAAAAAAGTTACGGATAGTGTATAAAAGCTCTAAACATTCTACTTTGTTCGTGGAGTGTGGGTTTGCTCTGGGAATAGTCGGAAACGTCGGCTATATTTTTCTCGGAGTGTTTAGTTTAGATAGAGCGGGTCCCGGACAACTCTTTCACGGTTTAACCGCGTTATTTTCGCTTAGCGGTTACGCGATTTCGATATTTTTTTACGGCTTAAACATCGTGTTGTCTCACAAGTGCAAGCTCAAAAACTTAGGCATCTTTGGGATGGTAGTTCCAATAAGTTTATTGGTTCTATTCTTTGTATTTTCGATCCCTGTTATCGAATGGAGTTTACTTTGCTCAATTCTGGTGTTTTTGGTCTTGTTAAACTTTTATATGTTTAAGGTTTAAACTGAGTAAGATTTGAAATATAATATACCGGTGTCTTATAATTTTACAATTTTTGTTTTTTATTTAAGCCAGTCATCCATTTTTTTATATTTTGAGGGATTTATCTTAAGTTTCTTTTTTTCTTTCAAATCCTTCTCAGTGTAACCCGTAAATAATTCAAAATGATAAAAAATTGGACAATCGTGAGCAAATATCCTACATTGAAATTTATTAGTGGTTATTCTTAAGGTCAACTCGTCTCCTAAAGAGCCATACGGACAATAATTTAATGTGTAGCAGGGTTTCTCTACAGTTCTGCAGGTGATTGTCTTATTGTTAAACCTACTTCGATCCTTTAAACTTTCTTTAAATAGAGTGAGCTGATAATTTTCGGGTATCTTTGAAAATATTTCGGTAACAGGTTCCATAAGATAAAAAATTGGGCAATCGTGCCCGAATATGTCGCATCTGTATTTCGTATTACCTGGTCTTGGATAAAAGCATTCCACTAATGGACCGTATGGACATCCCGGAAAGGTTAAACACGGTTTTTCTACGTCTTGATAAATTATTTCACCTTGGTTGAACGATTGTGCTTTAACCTCGCGGTTAATAACTTCAGAAGCGTCGTATAATAAACCTTTTTTTAGTTTAAATCTTCCAACTATCTTAGGGGGGTTAGTTATCGGATTTCCAGTGAAATCTATTTCCCAAGAATTTTCCAGATTAGCAATAAAAGCGGGTACTTCGGTAAGAAGGTTGTTTTTAATACCAAATCTAAGCAGTGGGAGGTTTCCAATTGATTGTGGCAATTTATAAATTCTGTTTCCGTTTAAATCTAAGTAATGAAGATCTTTTAAGTTACCTATGGAATCGGGAATTTTTTCAATTTGGTTACGATCTAACTGTAATATATCTAGTTTTTCTAAATTTCCAATATAAACGGGAAACTCAGTTAATAAGTTTTCTGTGATGCTCAGAACTTGAAGGTTCTTTAATTTTGTTATAAGTTTTGGGATTTGTTTAATCTTAGTGTCGTGAATAGCAATGGTTTCTAAGGATTCGATTTCAAATAAAGTATCTGGGATTTCTGAAATGGTGCCTACCCATAACGATATGCTATTTAAATGCGAAAGATTATTAATAGACTCAGGAATCTTTTTAATGTCAACTTCAAATCCAAAAATAGATGTAACCCTTCCGTTTGCCTCCCTGAATTCGATTTTATCTTTGGCGTTAGCCTGCATTTCGCGCAGAACTTTTTTTTCTTCTTCTGGAATTTCTGCTTTATCGATATTCCTAATAACTCTATCTCTAATAATTGTTCTTTTGGAGGGCAATTTCCCACGTTTTGTTCTTTATTGTCTTGTTTTATAAACTATATTTGAATTTACCTCCTTAAAAAACATTACCCACTTTGAATTTTTTCTTTAAATACTCAAAAATCCTTACTCTTGAAAATATAAACATTATTGGAGAAAAGATAAAAAATGACGATATATGTTCCTAGAGCACTTTACGAGAACGAAATAGCCGAGGTATTAGATGAGGTTCGATACAATTACGGAATGTTAACCAGAAAAGGCTATATTTACGGGTTGATAGCAATCGACCAAGACGCGAAAATAATAGCGATTGATTCTCGGTTCGACAGGAAGCTAAATTATTGGGACTTAAGCTCCATCGGAGCGGCGTTGTATGGAGTCGCCCGACAAGCGCAAGATTTTTTCGAAACCGACTCTTTGATTCGCGCAACGCTCATCTACAAAGACCTTCAGCTCTACGTCAAATCGATTGGTGAGGTGATCCTTATCAAAAAAGGAAAACGGGAGATTTTAGTAATTTTATTAGTTGATAATCAAGTCAACATAGGAGTGCTTATACTTCAAATGCGCAAATTTTCTATGAAAATAAAAGAAGCGATCACTCAAAGCCAAACTGTCATGGAAAAACTTCGGATGTCCGAGCAAGAGCTCAAAAACCACTTGAGAAACTTGAAGAGAAAAGTGTTCGGAACGGCCTAACTAACTTCAGAGGCGATCAAGAAAATGACAGTAGGTTCCAACCAAAAGGAAAAGGAATTGGACAAAAACCAAATTGGTATTAGCGACAAATCCGGAGCGAACGCTCTTAAGAAGATATTGCAGTTTAAGGTGGTGTACTGGGGTCCCGGTGAATCGGGAAAGACAACCAACTACTTTAGGTTGCGGGAAAAGTTCGACGGGATCAAGCTCAAGCGAGGGTGTTCGAGCGAAACCACCGACGGTAGAACGCTGTGGCAAGATTCGGTAAGATTATCGTTCTATCTCAACCTCGAAAAAGTAAAGTTTAACTTAGTAACTCAGATAGTTACCGCTACGGGTCAAGAACGATTTTTATCCACTCGCGAATACGTATTAGACGGCGCCGATGGAGTTGTGTTCGTTGCCGACTCCGATCCCGAAAAAATGGAACAAAATAAGCGAAGTTTTCGGGAACTACTCAGTTTTACCAGCGAGAAAAACGTTCCGTTCGTTATACAACTCAACAAAAGAGATTTGGAAGGTGCGATTTCTATAGACGGGTTTAAAAAAGAACTTGGCTTACCGAAATTTGAAAGTTACGAAGATGGAACTCAAGTGTTATACCCTACCATTGCTATAGAAGGAGATAGCGTGAGGAAGTGCTTCGAAGACTTAATGATATTAGTCTTGTTCAACTTTTTTAGAAAATAGTAATTTAAATAAAAGGTGAAAGAAAAAAATGGATACAGGAGACGATTTTATTACTCCGGAATTTTTGCATTTACTCTTTTTCGAGCAGAAAAACCTAGTTATATTTCCTTACGTGGACTTGAAACATTTTAGATCTCTCGATTTGTTTACCGTCGGGTTTGAAACGGTAGACATCGATTCTACCGTTATTCACAACTTAAACGAAATTATTGAATACGAAGAAAACAACTCTTATTCGCAATTACAGACTCTTTACTTCGTGCTTAACCCCTCTTTCGAAGAGCTTACTAAAATATTAGATTCAACTCGGTTACGGTGCGCGATTAACTCAAAAGAAAACGTTGAGAGTCTAGCGAACGGAGACCAATTTGTTTTTTACAACAAGAAAAACAACATTTTCCTTAACTACGACTTTGAATCCCAAGATTTATCCTTTGAAAAGGAATTATTCCGGATTTCGCCTAACAAACAGTTGTTACTGGACGAGCTTCTCAAACTTAAAAATGTCTCCACTAAAATTTTTTCCGAGCTAAATCTAAACGGCGCCACTGACAACCTTCCGAGTTTACTCCAAGATTACGACCAGAAATATTGGCCCAAAATTCTTAAGTTTACTTCGATATATTACCAAATTGAAATTCCAGAGTTTACACCCCCCGTTCAGCTACCTAAAATCGGTAGTTCAGAAAAAAAAGAAGTCGACTATTCGGGGGAGTACGAAGTAATTATTAAAACCAACCAGAAGATCGGGAGGTCGTTCATCCAACTGGTACACGAGTATCGATTCAATAAGGTAAATCCAGCTAATTTAGAAGTAACTCAGCTTTTTTATCCTAAGAAGCTATATAACTACTTGCGGAACCACCACTGGAAAGAAGGAATACCTAAAGAGTTCGTGGTCAGTTGGCTTAAAAGTTCCAATAAAGATTTTTCAGATTCGGAAGAGGCGTTGATGGAATTTCAAGTAATTCTAAACAAGTTAAATTTGGACTATTCTATTCAAGACATAAAAATAGATTACAAGACCGAACCTGCGAAAACAACAAATATTGTTAAAAAAGAAAAGATTAAAAGTACAATTGTTATACCGCCTGCAAGTAAACCAAGAGTTTCTCAAGTCATCCCCTCGATCGCCAACTTTTCCGAGTTTAGGGAGTGGTTAAGCGACAATTTGAGTCGATTAGAAAGTTTCGGAATTAACAAAAAAAAAGGTGAAAGATATTAGTAAACTTATCGAAGCAAGATACGAATACCATTACGGGGGAAATTACGAAAAATCTCTCGAAGCGGTTGATGAATTTTTAGAAAGGAAACCCCACCACAAAAGAGCGTTAAAATTGAAAGGTCACGTCGCTGAGATTTTAGGTCAGTTATCGGAAGCAGTTCAATCTTACGTACAAGCTCTTACGCTTTGTAAACCTGTTCGAGACTTTTGGGAGCGATGTTCTTTACTCAATTCGATCGGAACGGTCTATTGGAGGTTACACGAGTCCGAATTAGCAATTAGATATACTGAAAGTGCCATCAGATTGTACGAAGTGTATTACAAATGGGGAAAGGAAACGTTCGACGAGCCGATAGCGTGGCTTCTTTGGGATTTAGGCAGGTATCAAGCAAAATCTGGTAAACTAACAGACGCTATTGCTACTTACGAAAAAAATCTTGAACTTTTGTCTAGAACGGGACCGTTAGATAATTTCGCTGATCCTCTCTACGAGCTCGGATTATTGCATTATAAACGTAATGAACTAGACAAAGCGTTGGATAGATTCTTAAGTGCTGCGAAAATTTACGAATCTTTCGAAGGTCTTATTTGTTCTGGATATTCTCATTATTTTATAGCGTGGATATTGCTTGAAAAGAGAGAGTTCGTCCAATCCCTTGTTCACATCAGAAAAAGCATCTGGTACCTAAAAAAAGTTTATTCTTCGACTAGCGTCATATACCCGGACGACGATCCGTATTATCAGAGGGCTTATAGATTGAGAAACTCGCTAATTAATCACATATCCGACGCTTTAATACACAAAGCCCAAATCGCTGCAAATAACAACGACAAGAACTTAACCTTAGAAGCGCTGAGAGAAGCTATAAAGGTAAGAATAACGTTCAACTACTCTAAAAATTTTGATTTTTCTCACATATTCGAGATTCACGTTGAAGATGTGAAAAAAAAGATATATAATTGCCCTGAGTTCAGAGAGTACAGAAATACAGAAGAATTCGAATCTTTATTTATCCTAAATTATAAAGAATTTCGAGAAATCTGATAATAATAGTCTTTGTTTTGCGTTACTTTTATAAGAGTAGTTATTGCACTATAGTGTGATGGGTGACAAAAAAGTAAAGATTCCTATTATTGACTTACAATCGTTCGATAAAGATCTAGCGTATACGTTTAACGAAGTTTCGCTTTCTTTTTTTACCGAAGTAGATAACCTCCTTCAAAAAAGTTTTCATAAAAATAGGGAAGTTACTAAAAAATTAGTTTCGCTATTCCTTAATTTACCCCCGATTAAAAGAAATTTTGAGCAGGAGCTACCTTTGGATTCAAAGTCGTCAGTCAAAAAATTATTTAGAAGGATTACCAATTCTTTTCATAACGCGCGCTATTTTATCGGTTTAATAATCGGTTTATTAGACTTGCTAAGCGATAAAATGGAATCAAATATTGCTAACTATTTTTTTTAGCGAAATTCCTACGTATATTTATTTTATCGAAACAGAAAGTATAACAACAAGCGAATACGGAGCAGCTTACTTTCTTACGCCTCCAAACCAAAGTGTAAAAAAAACCTTAGCTCAATAAAAAAAATTTTTGAAAGACATTTCTTAAAAACCCATAAAGAACTCCTTCTAAATCAAGAATCTTTCGATAAAGAAATCGATTACGTCAAACTAATTGAAAAGAAGACTCACTTTTCTACACGCGACTTGAAAAAAATTTTAAACGTTTATTCTACTTTATTTGCCCGGTTTAAGCTCGTTGTCTCCAGAGAATATTATTCGCATTCTCTAATTCAAATTGAAAGTAATAATTTCTAGCGAAAATTTTTCTTTAAATACTTCCCCTAGATAAACGAAGTATGATAACGCCTGAACTCGTAAAAACGCATTTCAAGGGTTAAGGGTGTTATCAACTTAAACAAAGTTAAAAAGTTAAAGTGAACCAAATGGAAAAAGCAAAAAATACTACTCAAGTAAATCTCCAAGTTTTGGACTTTTTAGAGCTGGGCTTCGACGAAGTCGCAAAAAAAAGAGCGAGGAAACATCTCGGTATTAATCCTCTTGAAAACGGGACAAATAACGAAGAAGACGAGCTTTTGATGTTTCTTCTCAGTCGTAGCGTGTTGTCCTAAATCACTTAAGGGAGTTGGTAAATAATTATAGAAGAAACTTTTTCTAGAGGAATCCCGCATAAACATAGGTATTTCGAAGGGTTGGAAATTGGTGCAGTTTCGGTTAAATGGGTTAGGAGAACGCAAGATGGTGGTATAATCAAGGAAGTTGTGCGCCACGAAGGGTTCCCAAGGGAGAAAATAACGGAAATTTTCGAGCGTTACAACAGCAATGGAAACTCAAGTGTTGTAGTAACAGGCATTGTTGCCAAAAATTTTTTCGATTTTACTTATTATTCTGAAACCGAATGTTTTGAAAAGGCTTTGTCCTATTACAACCTAGAACCGGATTTGCTTCTATCATTGGGTGGAGAAACGTTTAGCATCTATCCTATGAAAAACGGAATCGTGAAAAACATAATATCAAGTTCTAAATGCGCGGCAGGAACGGGAGAATTTATCGTCCAACAACTAGAAAGGATGGGACTATCTGTAAAGCAAGGGATCGAAAAATGTTCAGAGGGTCAAATTGTTCAATTGGCAACTAGGTGTTCGGTCCATTGTAAATCTGACGCGACTCATAAGCTCAATAAAGGAGAGTGTAAGCCACAAGATATCGCAAAAACTCTAATACACGATTTAGCTAGGAAAGTAACTGAGATGATTGGTAGCGCTCAATGGTCTACCGATTTAATAGTGGTAGCTGGGGGCGTTGCTCAAAATAAGTCTTTTATTGAAAGTATGCAAGAATTTCTACCTAGCTCGGAACTAAAAGTTTTACCCGAAAGTCCTTACCTTGAAGTTTTTGGTGCGTCGTTATATGCGTCAGAAGTTCGAGAAGATATTCATAAGAGTGGTGAGTGGGATACTCGATCCGAGAACGAGTTTGACACTTTGAAGCCTCTTAACAACGCCGAAAAGCTTTTAGATTATCGAATCGAATCAGTTTTTAAAACCAAAATAGTTAATAACTCCTCTTACGTTTTAGGTATAGACGCGGGCTCCACAACTACAAAAGCAGTTCTGTACAACGTAGATAACGGTTCAATCGGGGCTAGCGCTTACTTAAGAACGTTAGGAAATCCGATTCTAGCGGTAAAGGGATGCGTAGCAAAACTTATTGGACAAGTGGGAAATAATACGATAAACATAATTCAATGTGGCGTTACGGGGTCGGCAAGAGAAATGGTGTCCGTATATCTTAACAATTGCCGGAGTTTTAACGAAATATTGGCGCACGCGAGAGCTGCTGTGGAAGAATTACCAAGTGTTGACACAGTATTTGAAATAGGCGGGCAAGATTCAAAGTTCATATCTTTTTTAAAAGGTATTCCGATTGATTACGCTATGAACGAAGGATGTTCTGCTGGAACGGGAAGTTTCTTAGAAGAATCTGCGTCGGTAGATATGGGCATCCCCGTTGGTAAAATTAGCGGTCTGGCCTTGAAGAGCAAACAACCAATAGCGTTTGGTCAGAGATGCGCAGCATTTATTAATACTGATTTAAGAAACGCTCTTCAGCAAGGTGCTAGGAGAGAAGACGTTGTTGCGGGTTTGTCCTATTCAATAGCCAACAATTACGTGTCTCGTATCGTAGGTTCTCGTCAGATTGGAGAAAATGTGTTGTTTCTAGGAGGGGTTGCGTTAAATAAGTCGGTGGCTTTAGCTATAGCTAATCGCACACAGAGAAAAATTATAGTGCCTCCTCATCCTGAACTCATGGGAAGCATAGGTTCTGCCCTTATGACTTTCGATCTTATGAACAGTAGCGAAATTAGTAAGCGGAACTTTGTGTTAAAAGATTTGTTATCGGGAGACATGAAAGTAAAAAATAAATTTAACTGTAACGCCTGTGAGAATAATTGCGAAATTCAGAACATATCCATTCGAGGTAAATCTTATCCGTTTGGAGGTTTGTGTTCCAAATACACGCTATTACGCCAGAAAATCACCAAGAAAAGAGGTCAAAACCTAGTAGAAATGAGAAACAACTTGCTTCAACACGAATTTGGTCCAGTTTCTCTTAAAAAACCTCGAGGTTCTATAGGGTTACCGATGGCACTTACTACTCATTCGCTTTTTCCTTTGTACGTCAAGTTTATCAACGAATTAGGCTATAATGTAGTTTTATCAAAGTCAACAGGATTAGGAAATACAAAAAATCTGTCTCCGATTTGTTATCCTTGCGAATTAGTTCACGGGGCTGTTGAGAATCTCGTCCGACAGAAAGTAGACTTCATCTTCTTACCTCGAGTTCTTGAGATAGAAAGCTCCAACGGTTACCTACACGGCTACACTTGCACTTCAACCTCGATTATCTCCGACGTCGTTAGCTCTGCTTTTGAGAAAGAGCGAGGTAGTATTCTATCGCCCCACGTTAGCACATCAAAAGGTTACGTTGCAACAACGTTACAAGAATTTGGGGAAGTAGCTACAAAACTTGGGTTAGATAAAAAGAAAGGAGAGGAAGCTGGGAAAAAGGCTTTTGCTCACTACGCAAATTTTCTCGACAAATATCGCAGTTTAGGCGAAAAATTGTTGCCGAAATTAACTAAAGAACCTTGCGTAATAGTT
>SDBT01012934.1_pt1 | contig 13386 bp, 18 predicted proteins | sample 2277101 | NCBI WGS metagenome assembly SDBT01 (sample SAMN10404973, study PRJNA504765) | marine sediment metagenome | isolation source: marine sediment core GS10_PC15, 103 cmbsf | place: Arctic Ocean: Southern Knipovich Ridge | collected 2010 | reverse complement strand
ATACTTTTAACCGACAACCCAAGCCTCTATCATCCATGTCAAAATTATTTACTTCACATGGCTGTAAATGAACAATTTTAAATATAGAATCCATTGTTAATTTTTCCAATTCGAATCAAACCCATGAAACTTTTTAGCACTCAATTCTTTTTTATCATTTTGATTATTAGATATAATTTTGCAAATTTTCATCGCAACCTGTTTAGGCATTTGATCGATACTTTTATATTCTCCGCCAAACTGCTTAACAATTTGTAATAGATTTAAATCTTGCTTCTTACATAAATTTGCCATAGCAGTAATTACTTGTGGGTCTACTAAAGTATGAGTATCCTCCTCAATTACATTATTCATTTCTTCCGCAGACAATATCTTTAGTTTTAGTAAACGCCTATATGCTTTTCCCTCCGCCCTACTATCGGCTGTTGCAACAATAAATTTATCAAACGGCTTAGGAGTATTAGATTTAATAACATCAACGACAGCATTAACAATAATTTCATGCCCATTATATTTCTGTACTACTAATTTATGAGATGCAGTACATTTAGTACAATCCTTATCTGGTACTTCTAATAATGTAGTTAATGAAGATGTTACATTACCAAAAATTTCTTCTGTTACCCGTCGTAAACCATCTACAGTAGGAAATCCATTATATAATTCTTCTAAGCTTAATTGATCTAATACATATTGTGTCCATCCTAAATCTCGGTCACGTGGTGTAGGGTCAACTTCTAGTTGTTCTTCTTTCTCTACCATTTCTACTACATCAATATCTTCCATCATTATACCTCAAATAGTTTACTAGTTTGTTGATTTAAGCTTTGTAATATTTCTACTACCTTTTTTAATGTATCTCTCTGAAATCTATGTGATAATTTTTGGATATGTTTAATGCGAATAAAATAATAACCGCAAGCTAAAATTAAACCCGTTTTTGTTTTATCTGATTCTTGTATACGCTCAAGTTGTTTTTGCCCAAAAATAGGCTTAAAATGTGTAGGACCATCTACTTCAATGGCTACGCCAATAGTAGGAAGAAAGATATCAATTTGCAACCTTTCATTTTTTAAGTGATGTTCTTTATGTAACTCAACCTTATATTCCAATTTATTTAATTCAAAAGCTAAATAGCGTTCTAGCTTAGACCCCTGGGAACTAGCATGATGTAACGATAGTGCTCCAGCTAATTGTATTCTTTTATTTTCTTCATCACTCCTATTTTTCCATAAATCTTTAGATACTTGACTTTTTTGCTCCCGTTCATCAGACGATAATTGATCCCAATGTTTCCCCATAGATTCGGATATTTGTTGTTTCTGCTTGACAGTGCGTGTAGTCCCTGTTAATGGATGTCCATGTTCTTCTAGGGCCAGCTTTTGTGATTCGCTTTTATCTCGACCCTTAATTTGTAATCGCGTTGCTAAACGTCGTATCTTAGTACGACTACAATTACATAATTTAGCAATACTATCCCATGTTTTTAATTCAGTATAATATAATTTTTTAATTAGTAATTTCTTATCTAAATCTGATAATACATCTAAGTTATATTGCATAATTTTTTTACTTCATTTTTATCCCAATTATCAAAAATAAATTGCGGTTTCTTAAAACAGTTTTCGATCAATCGAGCGTGATGTGAGCTGCGTGCTATCAAAGTAATCTCATCATTAAGATAGATGTCCTTAATATTATTATATGCGAATTGAGGGATTTTAGCCCATTCTAAATTCCAAATATACATAAATTTTTGCCGAGGGGTTGGGCTATCAATTAAACGTTTAGTGCCCAGCATATATGTGGAGATAACTGTGCCATCAAAATCGTACATCTCATTCATATGAAAAATACTAAAAAGAGGAGGAATCATTGCTAGGGTGCATGTTTCATAAAATATACAACAATCAATATTGTCTTCTTGGTTTAATCTATTAAGAGTATTGATTAAGAAAAATGTACTTTGACTATTAGTTAAGTCTTGAACAATGACACCTAGTTTATTTATCATAATTTATATAAATCCCATATAGTCGTGCCAACGTAATTAACTCGTCATATTTCATATTTCGACCACGATCTAAACATCTTTGCATTCTTTCTTCTGTAATTTCTCCAGCAAACATTTGTTGATAGAGCACATGATTATATTTATCCCAAGCCCATTGACGTTTGTCTAACATTAATTTAATCTACCTTTTAAATCTGCCAAGATTTTATCTGATTCTTCTGTTAAATCTAATGTTGAAAACATCTGTGCAACCTTATGATGAAATGTATGGTCTTTTTTTACTAATTCTTGTATTTCTTTTAGTTCATCTTTATATATAGGTCCGCATTCTTCTCTAAATAATATAGTAATATCATCTATATTTTGATAACTAATAAAACCTTTAATTGTTTTCTCTGGATCATAAACCATACTAAGAGTACCATTAACTGCTGCATCAAATCGACTATTATTATTAAAATCTAAATTAATTCTTGCTGATGCTAATGCATTCGCCATATCTTTAATATCTAATACGCCTAAATATTGAGGCATATCAATACGAACAGGACCAAAAATTTTTAGTCGATATTGTTTATAAATACTATGTAATGTTGTTAATAGATCATCTGTTATATTTTCATTACGTGACCAGTATAATACATCTGTCTTAAAACATTCTTTTTCTATACCATTATTGAATTGTACTATATTGGCCAAATCTTCTTGTGGGGCACAACCAGGATACTGTGCGTCTGGTTCATCATGAATCATATATACTTTTGTTTTTTTATATTCATTTAAAACTTCTGTTAAGAATCCACTAAAATAATCCCCATGAACAATAAGAAGGTCCGGTTTAATTTCATCAAATACATCAAACATAGGTTTCTGATTACATTGCCATAATTTAAAATCATTACCATAAACCGCCTGTAGAGTAGCCGACACACCATTAGTAAAAATATCATTTTTATATGTACAAACAATTTTCATAACATAGACCTAGCTTTTATAATATCAGAAGACTTATCTACATGTATAATTTTACTATTACGTGGAGTCACAGCTTTAAATTTACCACCCCGTTCAATTACTTCATTTAATCCTTCATAACCAAATTTCTTTTCATTACGGGGGTCCCAACAAAACTGTCTAAATAGATCTAATTCTTTACCAGTCAAGTAAACAATTTGTCCCCATTTATTTGTTAAATCATAACTAATATTTTCAATATATTCTTCTTGTATAATACACCCTACTCCATTATCAGATATGGTGTCGCGATTAATAATCATACATGATTCATCAAAATTACAATTTAATGCATATTTATTAAAAACTAAGTCACCATAAATTATTAACACATGGTTTCCAGTCGTAGCCCTTAAGCCTATTCCAATACTTCTAATAACATTGGTCGTTTGGAATCTTTCATTTTCAATTGTAATTATATGATTTGGAATATAATCCATAATTTTATCTGATTCAAAACCGCAAACAACTATGATAGTATATTTATCAAATAGTTTTTTTATAATTTTAAGTTGATTATCAATTATAGTATTGTTAGAATGATCGATATAAATAAGTGATTTGGGACCATAAGATTTCATCCTACGCCCCATACCAGCAGTTGGAATAATTATTTCATATTTATATTGTCTTGGTTTAAAAATTGTTGTAGTATGTCTACTCATATGTGCTTAGCAAAGGTTCTGCTAGATGTGCTATTAATAAATTCTGATTAACAAGTTGTGCAAATATATTATTCTCAGTAGTAAATCTTATGTTTTGGCAAATTCGTCCATGAATAAAAATAGAAGTATTTATAGGTTGCATTTTAATATGGAAAGGATCTAGATAGACTGTTTTTCCTTTTGTTATATAATCAGAATACACGGCACTAATGTTTTCATTATAACTAAAAAGATCAATAATACTTTGTAATGCATTAGTAGAAGAAAAAGTAACGCCACTTTCTATAAACCCATAGATATCAAATTTTTCTGGTGCGTCTAAAATGCTATTATAAAAATCAACAGCATTATTCTGTTTGAATTGAAACTTAGTTATAACCCTCTCATATGTTTGATCGGGCTTAGGCCATTGCTTTTGACCAGCCACAGCTAGTATTACTTTTGGTGGATCGGACATATATCCTCTATTGATTTTATATTATTAGAATTTAACTTATCAGATAAGGGAATATTAAAGCTATTACCCCCATTTAAATAATGAATTTGCTTAGGTACAATTGTTGTGTACTCACCCTGAATCATATGGAATGTTTGCAAGTCATCATTAATCGCTTCATCTAATTCTTGCATTAAATCGGGATTCAATAATATACCTGCTGGTACAGTAATATATAACGTATAAATTTTATATTTAGTAGCATCAAACGCCATATCAATATAGGCTAAGTCAGATAAATTAAGATTAATTGCCCCCTGAACTTTCCATAGTAATATATTAGGAAAATAATCTTCTAACATAGTGGTAATTTGGCTATTAGAAATTTTATCTAAGTTACGATTAATCACCGTTACAATAGTAGGTTGAATTTTTTGACACTGGATTGATTCTAATGTATGTTCAAGATTTGTAATATCCTGATTTCTATTATAAGTAATAATAAAATGACATTTAATTTGCATTTCTTTTCTTGCTATAGATTTATATTCATCTATATCATCATATTCAACCTGATTAGTATCGGATACTTTCTCATAAAATATCCGTTCTGCTAATCTACTAAACCGTTTCCGTTTTAACCATTCTTCATTTCTGTAATATAAACAAATTCGATTATTAATAGTATAAAACTCTTTATCTTCATCATACACTTCTAAAACAATATTAGGATCGATATTACGATATTGTTCAATACGACCAACCTTACAACCAATCTGCGTATCACCTTTCCAAGTAGCAAAAATACAATTTTTACATGCTGTATGTGTTTTACTTATCATTATGGACGTTCCGCCCTCACAACAAACTTATAATTATTCAATCTTTTTATTTGTATCTTTAATTTATTTTGTTGTAGCACCTCTACTATTTCAGAACAGGAGTATAATTGCTCATCGGCCTTAATCATCATTCGAAAATCTTTAGGCAGTAAATAACCAATGGTAATCTTCCTAGATATTTCCATAATATCATAGCCAGACATAGTAATGATACCGCCATGCCGTAGCTTTTTAATAATCTGCCCAATTTCTTCTACCGTGTAGTAAATACCACTACAATATATTTCTTTCTTAGAAGCGTCGGGGATGGTTGTCCACGTATTATAAGATGCGATACAATCTGAATACTCGTCTGGTGGTTGAGGCTCGTTAATTGGATGGTATAAGTAGACTTTATCCATGTATCACCTTTGATAAATAAAATTAGAGGATTGTTCTAGTGCCGTATTCCATTCATCAACAAAATTTTTATTACTCATGTTTCTACCATTTTCTATAGACGCCATTTTTTCTGGTTGCAATCGTTCATTAGACATATTTTTTAATGAATCAAACATACCTGGTAATTGTTGAAAATTTTGAACAATATTAGACATAAATAATAGATGTGGATTAACAATACTAATAGGTATTAACCCACAACACATAGCTTCTAACGCATTGATATTGGCTGTAAGTCCATCGAGATTTAAGTAAAAATCGCAACCATGATATTGAGAGACTAACATATCATGATTCATACTAGCTTGACGTTGTACCATATCCATCTTATCTGATAGCTTACTCATAACAAATTGATTCAAACCATTATCTTGTGTTGGTTCCCATAAGCATTTATATTTTTTTGTTGATTTACTTACCGTGGGCTTAAAAATACTAATATCAATACCCACTTTAACAACCGGACCAATCACTCCCCAAGACCTACCAATATCTTCTGATGATGCTACATTTATATGACCGGCCCTATTTTTTATTTCTTCTAATTTATCCGAAACAATATTAGCCGGTAATCCATTATCAGATATAATAGTAGATCCAAACAAATCATGATGCACACAATACAGAGGCAAATGCCAAGCATGTGCCACCTGATAGGCAATATTCATCTGGCCCAATCGCCCATGACAGAGAACTAGGTCAAAATCTAAGCTATTATCAAATGCCATCTGTTTATTTGGCAAATGATAAAAATTGTCTGGCTTAGCCAAGTAGGAATATGACCATTGGCCTGGAAAATTCTCGGTCCATAAGTAGAAATTGTGCCCCGTTTGAGCTAGTAGATTATTATATTTCTCTAAATAAGGTAGATTAAAAAGAAGGATATTTAAGGGCATACCCTTTTTCTTTACTATCCTTCTCATTATTGATCGATTAGCATTGCTCATAAAAGAGACTCATATATCTTTCCAATATTTTCATGAGAATATTTTTGTATATCTTTTTTGCCTTTATCTGATTTTGCCATATTAACAGCATTAAAAGCTTCCCTCATACATTCTCTTAGGTGTAGTACATTTGGCTGATACCAAGTTTCGTGTCCAGTATATATATCTTGTAATGGTCTTTGAACTGTTGTGACTACCGTTTCATGAGAATTAATGATCCACCCATTCTGGAAGTTAATAAATTCAATCATACCAGTATGATTAGTTACAATAGGAGTGTTACCAAACCCTAAAGCATCTAATACTGGAATACAAACAGATTCGCCATATGATGGCATAACAAAACAATCACAAGATGCATGTAATTTATTTATTGTATCTTCATCTACAAAATCAATAATCAATTGGATCGCTGGATACATATCATGATTCTTATACATACTCAATCCGTCTTTAGTTTGTTTAATAAAATTATCTATATCTTGTTTATTAGCTGTGGTTTTAAGGATTAAACTTACATTTTCATCTTTAGAAAACTCAGAAAAATAACCTATAAGTAATTCATGTATACCTTTACGTTGAATAAATTCACCAATAAAGTAAAATTTGAAAGTTTCATCGTGAATTATATTTTCATATGTTTTATTAAATTTTTCTAAGTCTACAGATTGATTAATAGTTTTAATTGGGATAGTAATGCTACTATCGTTTAGTGCTAGAGATTCTGCTTTTGATGTAACCCAGACTTCATCCATAAAATTGATATATTGTGGCCACGAAGTATGTTGTAGATTTGATGTTTCTAATTCAAATACGCCTATATTTTTCCCAAGCGTTACATTATAATCAAGTAAATGAGGTAGGACATTTTGGATTACTATGTCATATTTATCATATCTATTATTTTCTAGTTCGATACACAAGGAGTCTATTTGATTAGTGTAGCGATTTCCCATATAGATGGGACGAATAGTTAGGTTATGCTGAGTAGTAGCTAAAGCCTTAATATTCATTCGGCTAGACTCACCCCAGCCATCAGCCTGTTTATAAGGACCGATAAATAAAATATTCATTGGAAATCTTTATACTTAAGTTTAGTAATAATACGTTGGCCATTTCTTGTTACCAGTTCTGTCTTGGGTCTTGCCACAACACCTTCAGCTACAAAATCACCCCATTGTGATTTAAAAGATGTCTTAACGTATTCTACCATATTGACAAGAGTACCTTGACCTATAATAGGTACTATATCCAAATTAAGCTTTTGTGCTATATTTTCTATATCATCTCGTTGTAACCAAAAATCCCCAATCTTAATATCAAATAAAACAAATCGTTGTTCAGGACCATATGTAGCTCCTGCTTTTTGTATTTTTCCTCCATAGCCTTCACCATATAAACAAACATCACAATCAAAAGTTTGTTCAAATAAAGGTGAAACATCTTTAATCATCTTATTTAAGTTAATATTAAGTTGTCCAGGTATTTGTGCATTATCAGTTTTACCATTAAAAGTAATTTGTTTATCCTTATACATAATACGAATATTAGTACCGTCTACTTTTTCAGTAAATATCCATGTATTCTGAGTAAGATATTCAAATTCTGGTAATGAATATTCATCCAACAATAATGTCTTATAATTACTATTAGGGTCTCGCTTAAAAACTGTTTGAATTTTATGATACGTATTCATTTGTGAGCTGCCTGTATATAGTCCGCAAATGGCAATTGAAGTATCCCTGCTTTGATTTTTTCTATTGTATTTTTATTATCAATGTATGCTTTGCACTGTTCAACAAACTTCTTTTTATTGAATTCTTGAATATATCCATAACTAAATGTCGCCCCAAAATTAATATCTCTACTAGCAACCATACCTTTGAATTTATAAATCTCTTGTGGCTTGTTGGCAATATTTGCTAAGACCCATGCAATAAATTGTTCATCACTTAAGTTATTTGGTATCTGTAAATTGGGTTGAAATATGGTAGGAGAAGAATACCACTGGCCCTGTAATCCTTTTAATTCTAGTGTGTCAAAATGGTCTTCCCAAGTTTTAACCGTCTCATCCCAATTATATCGTTTGATTGCTCCTTGGCGGGCTTGAAATCCTTTTTGTTTTCTTATTTGATTTGGTTGTTTGAAAAATTTATTAAGAAGTTGGGCTAAATGTTCGTTACTTGGATAACACCTGTCGGCACCAGTTTCTAGTTCACGGAATACTCTGTCAACCTTAATGGGATATCCTTTACACGATTTAACAACATCGTGCATAGCGGTGAAATCTACGCCCATTACGGGTACTCCACATGCTGCTGCTTCCATGATCGGAAGGCCGAATCCTTCGCAGATTGCGTATTGCACATACACATCAAAGCAATTATAGATTTGAACTAGTTGTTCTGTAGTAGCTCCATGTACTACATTAGGAAAAATAGCTGAGTGCTGACCGCAATGCTTACAGATAGTACGGGCATCAGCAAAAAATGAAACAAAAACATTTTTACACGTCTTACAAATATATGTTGTTAATACCTTACTTGATATTCCATTTTCTAATATAAGATCGGGGATATCCCAACCATTTTTTTCAGGATAGCTTGTATGTAAATATAAGAATGTTTTTTGGGCAATATCTTTTGGGGCGGTATCCAAAAATAGTCTAAATGCTTGCATTAAATCAGGAAATAATTTGCGTTTCTGATTACGCATTACTGTACCGACGATATTGATGTCTGGAGAAATCCCTAGTGAATCTCGATGTGCCCTCTTATTTAATACGGGCTTAAAAACATTAGAATCGATGCCGGGCGACGTACATCCTTTTATGTTTATTTTACTTTTAGCTTGTTTTTCTAATGTCCTAATACCAAATTCTGAATAAGTAAAGACAGCATCACATTTAGTAAATACATCAATCCAATATGGGCGTTGTGGTGCTGAATCTACAGTAGGCATCCAGACCCAATGGAAGTATTCACGTACTGGTGAATCAGCTACCCAATTATCCATCCAAGGATCCCGTATCGCGACCACAGCGTCAGGCTTAAAATCTAAACAAACCCTATCAAATCTCCAAAGCCCAAACTGATTAATATCATTACGATTAAAAAACTTTTCCTCTTTCTTATTTTTCCCGCTTGGTGCATTAGCATAAACAGGCCACGGACGATTACGTACATAAGCATCTTGAGGCTTACAATAAGAGGCAAATTCGGCCAGCTCATACTTGTCGGTAGCATGGAGTCTTTTTAGAACTTCGGCCCCATATGTACCGAAACCCGATAGCAAAGATGCGTTTTCAGTAATAAATAAGATACGTCTTTTTGGATTCATATTTTTAATATCGATCTAGATTTAAGTCTTCTAAGCTAATAGCTTGAAGTGCATTTTCAAATTGTTTCTCTTTAAGAATTTCCCTATAAATAGCTGGATAAGCATATGTACTTAAACGTCCATTAGGAAATCTAACAATATCAAACTTTATAATCGCTTTCCACAATGCAATTCTACCAGCTTGCAAATATCTATCGAACTCTTCTCCATTGCGTGTTTGAAACTTCTGTTTGATAATATATGTTACTAAGGGCATATTTTGTTCAATCTGTAATTCTATATTCATAGTCTATCCTATAGTTGTGAAATTTTCTGAACTATTAAACCTTTTTTACCAATAAAAGCAAGAATTGCTATTACATTACCAACAAATAGTAAATCTTTATATGCTGCGTAATACTCAGAAAATAGAGCTACAGAATCTAATGTACAAGATTGATCGCTCACTTCTAAGAAACACATAAGTTGACCTTTATTATCTCCTTTTTTTATTTTATATTCTCGTAATGCTTCAATTTCTACATAAAGTGTAACCCATACAATCCTATTGTTGACTTTAGTCGGAATACGATCTTTGACTACATCTATACAAGTATGACTAGCCATACTACAATCATATTCATTCAGTTTATGTTCGGTAATATTAGTGCCCAGCAATCTTTTTTCTGCCCTTACTTTATTACTAGGGGAATCTTGGATTAAATAAGGGGGATTTATAAGAATCTGAATAAAACTTTCTATTATAGGAACACGTTTTTTATGGTATATACCTCCGTTTTTGCCCGTAGGTGCTTGAACTAATGCTGTTAATAAATCAATAAAAGAGAAGATGGTGGGCCTACAATTCATTATTTTATTTTGCATCCATATCTGTTCCCGTTCGCGTAATTCCATTAAAATACTATAATCATGCAACATAATTGCACGATCTAAATTAAAAAAGTCTAGAGCACCCGTCTCAATCATACCTTCAATCGATGACTTGCCAGCTTTTCGAGCAAAACATACAAGAAATTCAGCCCATACCCAACCTATTAATGCCTTGCCTAAAAAATCTTCTATGGTTTTTAATGTATCTGTAAATTTAATGAAGACCTTATTTCCTAACCCCTTGATATCGGTTAGGCCAAAATAAATTTGATTGTTGATTAAGCTAAATTCTTCATTTAATAAACATAAGTTAGGAGGATTTATGGGGATTTCCATAACTCGCATATTAGCTACTAATTCTTTTATTTCTTGTCGTTGGTGCGGTTTTGAATTAGAATTTTGAAGATAAGAAGTAAAGAATTCATTAGGGAAGTGGGCCTTATAAAAAGCTGTTAGATACGCTGTATGTGCATATGACACTGCATGTGACAGATTAAAAACATATCTTTGTCCTTTTTTAATCCATTCAAAAATTGCCTCCGCTTCCTTTTTTTCTACTATATTTTGCTTCTTACAACCTTTAAGAAAATCCTTTTTGATTTTTGTCATCAATTCTGGCTGTTTTTTTCCCAAACTTTTTCTGAGTATGTCAGCCTCTTGTAAATTAAATCCGGCAATATCTCGTGCTATCTTCATACTTTGTTCTTGATACGCGAGTACGCCGAGAGTTGATTTTAATATAGGTTCTAATGCAGGATGAAAATATTCAACTGGTTCTTTATAATTTTTCCTATCTATATAATGATCTGTTAAAGATTTACCGTCTACAAAAGATTCTAAAACACCAGGACGCATAATACTTAATAATGCTGATAGCTGTTCTATATTTTCTGGTTTTAGTTTTTTAGATAGACTTTGCCCTAATTGAGTATCAAGTTGAAAAACCGCCTTTGTATTACCTTCTCCAAACAATTGCCATGTTAATGGACAATCTAATGGGGGGTGATCAAAATCCTTTTTTATTTTATCTAAATCACAATTACACAGCACGTTCTAATCCTTCAATTCTTTTTTTAGCTATATCAAAATATATCTTGTCTAGTTCAATACCAATAAAATTTCTAAATAAATTCCAACAAGCTACGCCTGTTGTCCCACTACCCATGGTAAAATCAAGTACGGTGTCACCTTCATTTGTATAGGTCTTTATTAAATATTCCATTAAAGCCAATGGTTTTTGGGTAGGGTGTAAATTACTAGTTAATATATCTCTTTGAAACTTTAATACTTGAGTAGGATATCTCCATCCCGTATCTTTATATTCTTTAACTTTATGTGTGCGAGAATCAACTAGTTTACCAAGTTTCCCATCCTTGATTTTATTTGTTCTTGGTGGTCCTGTATATTTAACCATTTGTGGTATATATAATGGTTGACTATGATAAAACACACAACATTCTTCAATGGTTTTTCCAGCTCTTTTCTTAACCTGTACAATATTTGTTAGTCTTTCTTTTTCCCAATACCAGCAATATTTAAAATCTTGTATATTAGATGCAATTAATGTTGTTGTAAATGGCTGAATTGCCATCATAATAATAGCACCATCTGGTTTTATAATACGTTTTAAATGCTTCCACATTTGTTCTAATGAAATAATTGAATCCCATTTGCAAGAAGTAGTTCCATATGGTGGGTCTGTCATAACCATATCTATTGAGCCATCCGGTATACTCTTCATTAATTCAAGACAATCACCTTGCCACAATTTACTCTTCATAATTAATAGTAATACAATCAGGAATTTTATTTATTAAATATTTTTGAATTTGTTTTAGATCCTGTCCCAATTTTTTAGGTACTTTTATTAGTTCTAGTTTTTGTTTGAGCCAATCTATATTCGGATAGTCTTTTTTTAATTGATCGGTGGCACATCCAAGTGCATCATCTATATGAGACGCTTTAATTAAAACTAATGATGTATCTTTTTCAGAAGTATCGGCGATAACCGCATATATTATCATTTTGCCATTGACCCCTTAAACTTCCCTACACTTGCCTGTCTACGTTGAAATTCTAAAAACTTAACAATAATCTTAGCTGTATCAATAACATCGGTAAGAGCTTCATGGGATTGCCCATCTTTTGGCATCTTAAAGAAAGGACGGAGCGTATCCATTTTCATATTATGTGGCTCAGAAAGATTTTCAAACCACGTCCATAACCACGGAAGTACATCCAATTGATTAAAAGAGGAAAAAGGTAGGGGGATTTTATGAGTTTCACTTAAGCGATTAGCAATGATATTATCAAAATTAAGAATGTTATATCCTGCGGGGATCGGATCTGTATAATAAACTCCTGGTCTTTTATCTATATTAAATTGCTTACAATAACGGGCAAATTCTTGCCAAGCTACTTTTTGATCGATTCCGTTCTTCCATTTTTCTACAATCTGTCTAGGTTCACAATTATGATTTTTGGAATGCCATGTGATTGTTGATTCATGATTTGTGAAATAATCCTTATCATCAATTTCGGGTGGACGCATGGTAATATTAAAAGACTGTTTAGTGAGAATTTCTAATGTACGGGGATGAATAGGTACACAGGCCAGCTCGACTGGTGATGTGGTTAATGGGTTTGTACTGTCTGTTTCAAAGTCAAATACTAGAATGTATTTATGGTTCATTTATTATTTCTCTTTCTCATAATATATGCACAATCTTCAAACCAACTATATCCCATTCAAACATGGGAAACAATTCACGAAAATAATCAGTTGCTAATCCAAGTGCATCATCTGCACTATTTGCCT
>SDBT01012933.1_pt1 | contig 13387 bp, 12 predicted proteins | sample 2277101 | NCBI WGS metagenome assembly SDBT01 (sample SAMN10404973, study PRJNA504765) | marine sediment metagenome | isolation source: marine sediment core GS10_PC15, 103 cmbsf | place: Arctic Ocean: Southern Knipovich Ridge | collected 2010 | reverse complement strand
ACATCCAGTCCTACATACTTGGTATTACGTTTCATGAGAGCCGCTCCTTGTTCCTTTGTATTTGGTCCAAGGAACTGTACCGGTTCCTTCAGACGAGCAAGGGGCGTGCTCTCAACATGCGTTCTTGATCTCGGTCAGCGTGAAGAGGTATTTGAAGCCGATGAACGCATCGAAATACGGCCGGACACTGCCAACACCCGGCTGAAGGCGCAGGAAGAGGTGCCCGTTGATGAGGTTGTTCGTGGTTATTACCCGGACTTCCACATCGGGGATGGTGGTCGAGAAGGGCTCCCTCCTGCTCTCATGGCCATAGATCAGGAATCCAAATTCCGCTCCCAGGAAGACGGGGCTCCCCGGCAGCTGGATTCCGCCGGTGAGGTCGAGACCGATTCCCACACTCGGAACATGATCCCTGAATTCACCACTGGGAAAGCCGAGCGAGAAAGCAACCGAGGCCTCGGGTACCACCTGTGCCTCTGCCGCGAATGGCATGAGAAGGATGGCGAAGGCGACAGCAAAGAGGAATGTTCGGCCAGCGGGGAAGCCAGGCGAATAGGTGCTGAACATGATGGTACTCCTCCACCCCTCTCTGAGTGGAGCAGGCGTAAGCCTGCTGAGAGGTGATACGAGACTTCTCCAACACGGTTTCATGTTGAATACTCTCTTCTCTGTTCTATTTCCATCAACTCCATCAACTATATCAATGATATCAACGCAGCGGTCCGAGGCTCCAGCCCAGCGCCAGCAGATGACTGGAACCGAGCACTCCCCCCGACCGCCAGGCATAGGAAACGCGCCACTCTGAGAACCACCAGGCCAGACCCGCCGTCAGGCCCGCGTCTGATAGAACGCTGTCGGAGACGGCGCCGCCGCCATCACCCTGAATGAAACCAAGCCTGAGCGCCGCATTCTCCATCGGAAACCATTCCACACCGGTACTCCAGCCCATGGTGCGATCACCTGCCCGGTAGAGCAGTTCGCTCGAGACCTCCCAGCGATCGCCACCGATGGGGATCCCGAGACCGGCTCGGAGGCGGGCGGGGATCCGTGTGCCCGAACTCTCACCATAGGCGGAGATCACGGCGCCGAGATTCGAGATCCCGCCGCGCACCTGCAGCCCGCCGATCTCCTGGCGCACACCAATCGCGGCGGAGAACCCGATGGCTCTCAGATCATCGAGCTGGCCGTAGAGGAAGGTGATTCCGGCGCCGATCGTGGTGCCTCTCTCCTGCAGCAGTACCGTGGAACCGGAAAGATTCAGGTCGGATGGCGTGAATGAGCCTCTGAAGAGTCCGAGACGATCATCCATCCCGGTGCGGAACTGTGAACCGTACGAGAGTGTTGAGAGAACGAACACCATCGATCTGCCGCCCACAGTGAAGCGTCCTCCCACCGAGGCCCACGACAGATCGAGGACGTGAGAGCCGCCGGAGAGTTCCAGAGCGGGTCCCTCCCCGGCCGCGACGGTGGGATCGATACCCGCCGCCAGCAGATCGCCGCTGAACGCCTGCCCGCCGAGTGCTCCACCACGGGGCAACGGCACCAGATCGGCCAGCGGGAAGGAATTCTGGGCACGGACGGTTCCCGCGGAGATGAGCACCGCCGTCAGCAGGAACAGAAGGAGAACGGCGGAGCTGCGCGTACTGTACCCTCTTCGCGTCCGATCCATGATCCGTTTCCTCAGAGTTCGTACTGCTTGATCTTGTACCTGATAGCCCTCGTACTCAATCCAAGAACCTCCGCAGCCCGGGTGCGGTTCCCATCCACCTGCTCGAGGGTATGCTTCAGAATCCTCTTTTCAGCGCGTCCCAGCTGCTCCTTCAGAGAGAGGTCCGGCCCGTTCTCATCAACCATCTCCACCTGCTGCCAGACCGACGTTCCCAGGATATTCAGATGATCTTCCGTAATGACATCCCCTTCAGCGATAATGATGGCGCTCTGAATGGTATTCTCAAGTTCCCTCACATTGCCCGGCCAGTCGTACTCCATGAGTTCATCGAGTGCCCCCTGGGTGATGCTGCGGGGAGCTTCTGTATCATCCTGGGAGAATACTTTCATGAAATGAGTCACCAGCGTGGGGATATCTTCTGTTCGCTTGCGCAGGGGGGGGATGTGTATGGGAATCACATTCAGCCGGTAGTAGAGGTCCTCCCGGAACTCACCCCGGTCCACCATCGCCTTCAGGTCCTGGTTCGTGGCGGCGACAACCCGCACATCCACATTAATATTCCGGTTGCCGCCCACACGCTGGAACGAACGTTCCTGCAGTACCCTCAGAAGTTTGCCCTGCAGGTCAGGGCTGAGGAGGCTGACCTCATCGAGGAAGATTGTCCCGCCATCCGCGACCTCAAATTTCCCCTTCTGGGTTCGGTAGGCGCCGGTGAAGGCGCCTTTCTCGTGGCCGAAGAGTTCCGATTCAATGAGCGTCACCGGGATGGAGGCGCAGTTCACCTCCACCAGCGATTCCCTGTCCCGGGGGCTGTTGTAGTGGATAGCACGGGCGATCAGTTCCTTCCCGGTCCCCGACTCCCCTTCGATCAGCACGGTTGCGCTGGTTGGAGCGACCTTGCGGATCTTGCGGAAGATGTTATGCATCACGCCCGATATGGCGATGATGTTCTCAAATGCGTATCGTTCTGATACCAGGCCCCGCAGTTCGAGGTTCTCGATAAGCAGTTCCCGCGAACGGATTGCCTTCCCGAGCACGACGAGCAGTTCGTTGATATCGACCGGCTTGGTGAGGTAATCGTAGACACCGTCCTTCATGGCCATTACCGCGGTGTCCACCGTCCCAAACGCCGTCATGACGATTATCTGGGTCTCCGGAAATGCCTCCCGGACCTTTTTACTCAATTCGAGCCCGGAGAGATGAGGCATCTTCAGATCGGTCAGCAGCACCTCAACATCCCCGTGCGCGACCATCAGTTCATATGCCTCCTGGCCGTCAACGGCTGTCAGAACCTCATGTTCTTCCCGGGTGATGATCGTCTCGAGCCCGTGCAGGGTATTGAGATCGTCTTCCGCGATAAGGATCTTCGCCATCTTATTCCCCCTCCGGGGCAGGTTCATTCATGGCCGGGGCCACCGGCGGTCCCGGCGGCAGGGTTATCAATATCGTCGTGCCCTCTCCCGGACTGCTGTTCAGGTGTATCTGCCCGCCGTGTTCAAATACGATCCGATGAGCGATGGAGAGTCCCAGTCCTGAGCCGGAATCGCGCGACGTGAAGTAGAAATCGAAGACGTTCGGCAGATCCTCCTCAGGGATGCCCTCACCGGTGTCGGTCACCTCGATCAGTATCCAGCCGTTCCCCCGCTCTTCATTCTTCCGGGTCCTCACCAGAAGGGTACCTCCGTCGGGCATCGCCTGAAGGGCGTTCAGTATGATATTCAGGAACGCCTGAGTGATCCGGTTCCTGTCGACTTCCACCATCGGCAGACCCGATTCAAGGTCGGTGATCAGTTCGACACCCTGGGCTGAGGCGGTGCCCCTCTGAAGATGGACGATATCATCAAGCAGAATGTTCATATCCGTTCGGATGGGACTCAGGGCAGGCGGTCGGGAGATCGTCTGGAATTCCCGTACCAGGTTCTCGAGTCGAAGGATTTCTCCCGAGATCACATCAAGGTATTCCTGTTCCTCCTCGCCGATCCGCTCCCGGAGCAGATGGAGGTTGATCTGCATGGCGTTGAGCGGGTTCCGGATCTCATGCGCGACGACAGAAGAGAACTTCGCCAGGGTATCGAGATGTTCGACCCGTCGGAGCTGCAGCTGAATCTGGGAGAGCTGTTCCGCCATCAGGTTGAACTCGGTGGCAAGAGTTCCCAGTTCATCATGTCCGGCGACAGGGATCTTGTAGGCGAGGTCCCCCTGACTCAGCCGGTTCGCTCCTTCCACGAGCGCTCCGATCGGGGTGACGAGCCGCCGCGTGTAGACCAGCGTTGAGATCAGTGCCAGCGCGATCCCGACGAGGATCACGATCAGAACCTGGATGCGCATCCGATCGGATGTCTCGCTCACTTCAGCTGCCGGACGATGGATCACCAGCACCCAGCGCAGTCCTGAAGCGGAAGAGATATTGGCCCAGTGGGCTCTCATCTCACCACTCAGTTCACCACCCTCGCTGATGAAATCGGCCACCGGTGCATCGGCGACATCCTCTCCGCCGGCCTGGAGGGCATTCTGCACCGATGTGAGATAATCGTAACTGGTCTCCTCATACACCAGGGCGGTGTTGGCGTGCGCGATCAATTGCCCCTTGTCGTCGGTAAGAAACGCGTAGCCGTTCTCCCCGATGGTGAAATTCGCTACCAGGTCCCTGATCTCATGCGCCTCCACGACCGCGACCAGCGCTCCGATGAGTTCATCAAAACCGCTCGTGACCGGAACGGCCATGACCACGCTGATGGTCCCGGCCTGTTCCTCCTGCGACATTTCACTCGCGGCTATCGTACGGGTGGAATCGAGGATCATCCCGGCCAGACGTTCCCCGCCCGGAGGGAGCGATTCGGCCGAGAAATCGGTGGTGGCGATCAGCGTAAGCAGTGTATCGACAACATCGAGCCGGCTGAAGATGGCGTACGCTTCATTCGCCATGGCCTGATTGAGCCAGTTCTCGCTCTGTTCAGGCTTCAGCGCCCCTGTTTCCGGATCAGTCTCAGCCTGACCCAGTGCAAACGCGATCCCGCTGAGCCGGTTCTCCACATCGGTAATGAACTGCTGGATCCGCCCCCTGACCTGGGTGGCGATCTCCAGGCTCTCCGTATTCAGCGTCTTCTCGATCGAACGATTGGTGATCCCGACAAGAAGGAGACCGAGGAACACGATCGGCACCGTCACCAGTACGAGATGATGAAAGAAGAGCCGCTGGAAGAGCCCGCCCACGAGGGGGAGACGCTGGCCCGGCTGCGTCTGCAGGGAGGTCGCGGCCACTACTTCCACCGCCAGTCGCCCATCGGGGCGAGACGCCCCCCGTTCGGGCCGAGGAATTCATAATTGAGGACGAGATTGTTGAAGAAATAGTACTGATTGGCCTGGAAGAAGAGGGGAAGCAGCGGCACCTCTCTGAAGAGGAGGTCGACAAAGGTGTTGGTATAGGTACCCCAGTTATGCTCGACTTGAGTGCCCAGCAGGATGAGCACCGCACTCTGGACTGCCGTGTCGAAGTCCTGGTTCACATAGCGGGTGAAATTCAGACCGTTCTGGGCGTTCCAGGACAAGAATAGACGCAGGATCGACTCGACCGTCGGAGGCAGGGTCATCTCCGATATGGCGAGGTCGTAATCCCCGTCATAAATCCGATCACGTAATTCCTGGGGCGAAAGAGGGGTTACCCTGATCCGGAACTCCATGTTCACCAGGTTGTTCCCGATCCGGCGCGCCAGCGTCTCGTAATGGCTGACGTGATCGGGATAGATCAGTTCGAGTACGTACTTTTCGCCTCGTTCATCGCGCGGGTAGCCGGCCCGTGTGTGATTGATGGCCGGTTCTCCTCGGATGATCCGCAATGCGGCCGCCCGGGGAGAGTACTTTCGGGCACGCAGCGCCTTCTGGCCCAGGCGGGAGTCGGGATGGAGGGGGACGTCCGCCAGTCTGCTCCAGGCCGGTGGTTCGTCCCGGAATTCCAGGTCGGTGCGCTTGATGGCGAAGGCCAGCGCGCGCCGCATCTCGGGGATGTTGAGCGGTTCCTTGGTGGTGTTGAACGCCAGGTAGAAGAAGTGGTTCGGTCTCGGATACCATCTGACGTTCAGCATGCGCGTCTGATCAGTCAGACCGCTCCCCGCCGCCTCGTTCATGAGGTTTCCCCACGCCTTGTAGGTCGGGAGGCGCACCAGCTGGACTTCGCCGGTGATGAACGCCCGTCTCAGTTCCTGTTCGTTCCGGTAGAGATGGACCGATATCTGCCGGATGTTCGGCCGTCCCCCGAAATACTGCCGATTCTCCAGAAGCTGGATGATCCTTCTCTCTGAATCAAAAAAGAGGTTGTAAGCGCCCAGGCCCAGCGGCACTCCTTCCGCTACCTTCATGATATCATTCCAGGGATCACCCGTTTCGGGGGCGGCATCAAGAAAATCAGGGTGGATGGGCGCGGTCGCGGCGATCCGGAGGGCCTGCTCCTTCATCCGGCCCAGCATCCGTATGGTGATTTCATTCTTACCTTCGTCAACAACGATTGTATCGATATAGGCGAACGCGAAATCCACCTCAGCGTGTTCAAGAATGGCCAGCCGCTTGAAGAGATCGTAGGTATCTTTGACGTGATGGACGGTCAGTTCGGTTTCGTCATGAAAGGTGATTTCTCTTCTGAGAATGAAGGTGAATTCATTGCTCACATCCTCGATGAATCCACCCGATGATTTGATCAGCGCCGATTCGGGCTGGATCACACCGCCATTCAGGGAGGGAAGGATCAGCCCCGGTCCGTACACCTGCTCCATGACCCAGCGTTCCGGACCATCAGGCAGCAGGGCCGGCGGCAACGGGATGAAGTCCATCGTGGAAACGATCCCGACATTGAGCACATCCCCGGAACCCTGTCGCACCGAAGTGAGGATCCCCGTTCCGACAGGCCCGGAGTGATCGGCAATCCCGGCCGGCTGGACCGTGCCGCGGAGCCCGTTTCCGGACACAGCGATCACGGCCGCGATGAGCGGCACGATCACCGCTAGTGCCCTGTCACGCGACAACCGTCGCATTCGAGCGGCGCCGCATCCCGACCTGCTGCGTTGCGCCTCCTTGCCATAGCCACCGCTATGCCTCGTCGCCGCGCCTTGCCGGCCGGTCCCGGCGTCACTCTCGGTGCCGACGTTTGCCACCTGACATGACACCAGGGTGCGCGGTCGCCTATGTCCGGTAGGTGAGTTCATTTCGACGATCAGTCTGCGGTTTCCTTATCAGTTGCGTTTCTCCGTCGTCCGAATCGGGTCCACTCCACGGTGCCGAACTGCCCGGTTCGCAATCGATCAACCCGCTCAAGCTCCTCCCCGCTCATCCGGTCTTCCTCCAGCGAAATTCCGAGCGCCCGCGCAAAGCCGGCCGCAAACATCGGGGCAAGGTCGCTGGCGGGGAGATCGTACCCCAAGAGGGTCGTACAGTCTACCGTGGCCCGCTGCAGTCGTGCTATCTCCACATCGACATCGGCGCCGATGAGATAGCGGGGCAGGTTCACGTGCTCGCTGCCGAGCAGAATCGAACCGTGCTGCATGAGCCACCCCCCGTTGCGGTACTGCGCCGATCCGACGAGTTTGCGCCCCCCGGCCATCAGTTCATAGCGACCCGCTGTGGAGAAGCAGGGGTGCCGGGTCTCCAGAGCGGATCCCTGACGTTCAGCGCGGTTACCCGTATCGCGGGAGGTGTGCATTCGCTCGAGATCCACCGTGATGCCGGCCTCCGCGAGACCACCACGCAGTCCGTCTGCAAGCCATCGATACGCCGCGGTAATACCTCCCGGCGGAGCGGGTGCGACGACACTGTACGTGAGTTCTTCAGCGTGGAGGATGGCCCGTCCTCCGGTCGGACGGCGCACGACTCCGTAGCCATCAGTGGTGAGAGCGGTCCAGTCGATCACCCCGTCCGCATTCTGATTCGCGCCGAGCGAGAGCGCGTGGGGATTCCACCAGAAGAGTCGCAGCGTCGGTATCGTCTCTGATTCAACGGCCGTGTCGAGCAGTGCCCGATCGACGGCCATGTTCCAGTCGGGAGACCCCGCACCGTGGTGGATGAGGCGCCACAAGCCGCTCACTGCTCACCATCTCCTTCATCCACATCCGCAGTAAGGCCGTTCCTGTCCACGACACCCAACGTCTCGAGTGCAGCGTGGGCCGCCTCCTGCTGGGCCTGCTTCTTCGAATCACCCCTTCCCTCTCCGAGAACCCGCTCATCGAGCAGGACCTGCACGATGAAGGTCTTGTCGTGATCGGGGCCCCTTTCGTCCGTGGTCCGGTACACCAGACGCCCGTTCTTCTGTTTCTGAACGTATTCCAGCAGTTTGCTCTTGTAGTTACCGAGCGCCGGATTTCGGGAAACCGCGGGGAGTTCGCTGATGAGCACCTCGACCACGATCCGCCTGACTACCTCATACCCGCCATCGAGATAGAGAGCGCCCAACAGCGCCTCAAACGCGTCGGCAAGGATACTCGGCCGGGTCCGACCTCCGGTCGATTCCTCGTTATTCGAGAGGAGGAGTGCTTCTCCGAGACCGAGATCACGCGCAATTCGTGCGAGGGTCGGTCTGGATACGAGCAGTGATTTCAGTTCTGTGAGATCACCTTCCGACTTGCGGGGATAATGCCTGAAGAGTTCATGAGCCACCACGAGATCGAGGATCGAGTCTCCAAGGAATTCGAGCCGCTCGTTCGACTCGAGGCGGTTATCACCTCTTACTCCAATAAATGAACGGTGGGAGAGGGCTTCCCTGAGGAGATCGGGATCGCGGAATCGATACCCCAGCTCTCTCTCGAGCGTTCCATCGATCGGTCGGGAGGGTGCCGGGACAGCAGTATGCCGCCGAAAGAGGCGACGTGGGTCAAGCTTCCTCGTGGAATTTCCTCACTGCGAGAGTCACGTTGTGTCCCCCGAAACCGAAGCTGTTGCTCAACCCCACCTCCAGCGCCCGCTTCACCGAGGCGTTGGGGGTGTAGTTCAACGCGCAATCGGGGTCCGGATTCTCATAGTTGATCGTAGGTGGTATCTCCCCTTCCTGCAACGCCAGGGAAAGCAGCACAAATTCCAAGGCGCCGCTCGCACCCAGCAGGTGTCCGGTCATCGACTTGGTACTGCTGATCGAGAGATCAGCAACATGATCACCGAACACGCGTGTGATCGCCTTGCTCTCGATCGCGTCGTTCAGTTGCGTCGATGTACCGTGAGCATTGATGTAGTCGACATCCACGGGATCGAGACCGGCCATATCGAGGGCGATGCGCATGCTCATCTCACCGCCCTTTCCATTTTCATCGGGAGCCGTCATGTGGAAGGCATCCGCGGTCATTCCCCCACCCAGGAATTCCGCGTAGATCTTCGCTCCCCGGGCACGGGCGTGTTCCAGCGATTCCAGAATGATTATGGCAGACCCCTCCCCCATCACGAAACCGTCGCGCTCGGAGTCAAAGGGACGGCTGGCGCGCTCCGGTTCGTCATTGCGGGTGCTCATTGCTTTCATTCTGGCGAATCCGGCCGTTGCCAGTGGAGTAATGGGGGCCTCGGAACCTCCGGATACCATGACATCGGCGTAACCGAGCTGGATCAGATTGAAGGAATCGAGGAGCGCGTGTCCGGCCGACGCGCACGCCGAAACGGTCGCATAATTCGGTCCCTTTAAACCATGCCGGATGCTGAGATCACCAGCGGCCATGTCGATGATCATCATCGGCACGAAGAACGGGCTTACTCTGTTCAGACCTTTTTCCTGCGCCAGCTTCGCCTGGTCCTCCAGTATCCGGATCCCCCCGATCCCGGAGGCCACCACCACGCCGACACGGTAGGGATCCTCAGACGCCATATCGAGGCCTGAGTCCTCCAGGGCCTCGAGGCATGCCGCATTGGCGAATTGCAGAAAGAGATCCGACCTGCGGATTTCCTTCTGATCCATCGCCACCGTGGGATCGAAGTCCTTGACCTCAGCGGCTATGCGGGTCGTCAGATCAGAGGCGTCGAACCGGCTGATAGGGCCGACACCCGATCTGCCCTGAAGCGCGGATTCCCACACCTCAGGAACGGTATGACCGGTGGGCGCCACCGCACCAAGGCCGGTGACCACGACACTGTGTCGCATGGAACCGTCTGGGTTCACATTACTGGTTCAGAGCAGTGTTGAGGTGCGCTACCGCATCGCCGACCGTCGTCATCTTCTCTGCTTCTTCGTCGGGGATCTCGATATCGAACTCTTCCTCAAAAGCCATGACCAGCTCGACAGTATCCAGGGAGTCGGCTCCCAGATCCTCTACAAAGGAGGTGTCTGCCGAGACCTGATCGGCGTCCACACCAAGCTGCTCTACAATGATGTTCTTGACTCGCTCTTCTACCGTTGCCATCGGTTTTCCTCCTGCGTCCGGTTTACGCGATTATTGGACGGTTGTTCCCCCGCAGGGGCTTGCTACCTGGTGCCCCGTCACGCAACAACCGTTGCATTCGAGCGGCGCCGAATCTCGACCTGCTGCGTTCCGCCTCCTCGCCATAGCCACCGCTATGCCTCGTCGCCGCGCCTTGCAGGCCGGGCCCGGCATCACTCTCGGTGCCGACGTTTGTCACCTGACATGACACCAGCCTGTTCAGATAGTGATGTAACAGCCTCCAGGTCAAGCCTTCTGTGACCCGATATCTCTGATGACGTTCTGGATGCCATCGAGATCGGAAGCACCGACTGCCTGTGCTCCCTTCACACAGCGTTTCAGAAGTCCCCGCAGTACCTGACCGGGACCACACTCAATGTAGATGGTTGATCCCATCCGGTCGAGTTCCTCCATCGATTCGACCCACCGGATCGGATACACCACCTGGAGCACCAGAAGCTCCCTGATTTCCTCCGGTCTGACCGCGGGACGGGATGTGACGTTGCTCACGACCGGCACGCCCGCCTGTCCGACCTCCACCTGTCTCAGGATATGCCGGAGCGGTTCAACGGCGTCTTTCATGAGTGGCGAGTGGAACGCGCCGTGTACCTTGAGTGGCACGACTTTCCTGGCGCCAAGCACGGAGCACTCCTCACCCGCCATTTCGACCGCCTTTTTCTCACCAGAGATAACGGTCTGCGTCGGAGTGTTGTAATTGGCCGGCTGGACAATACCGGTTGCAGAGGCCTGCTCGCACACCTGCCGCACTTTTTCAGCCTCAAGCCCGATGATCGCGGACATCCCGCCCGGATTCGATTCTCCGGCCGCCTGCATCGATTCAGCTCTGATCTTCACCACCGTCAGCGCGTCAGCGAAACTGAACGCTCCCGCGATCACCAGCGCCGAGAATTCCCCCAGACTGTGTCCGGCGGCGAAATCGGGTCGGATCCCCTCCTCCACGAGAAGCCTTGCAACTGCCACAGAGTGTACCATGATGGCGGGTTGGGTGTGCTTTGTCTGGAGAAGTTCTTCTTCGGGTCCCTGAAACGAGATTTTCGCGATGTCGTATCCCAGAGTGTCCGAGGCCTCCTGGTAGATTTCCCTGACGGAGGGAGGCCCCTTCCTGTAAAGCGTTTCTCCCATACCGACGAACTGGGAACCCTGCCCGGGGAAGAGGAACGCGATCCGTCTCTCACTCATCTCTCAGAACCTCACGACCAGTGAACCCCACGTGAACCCGCCTCCGAACGCGACCATCACCACCAGACTCCCCTCGGTGATGATCCCCAATTCCCTGGCTTCATCCAGCGCGATCGGGATGGAGGCGGCGGAGGTGTTGCCGTACTCCTCCACGTTTACGTAAAGCTGCTCAGGCTTCAGATTGATCCTTGAGGCCAGAGCCTTTATGATCCGGATGTTCGCCTGATGGGGGATGAAAAGATCGATTTCCTCTATCGTGATTCCGGCGATCTCGATCGCTTTTTTCGCGGATGATTCCATCGCCCGCACCGCTGACTTGAAGACCTCCGAACCCTCCATACGGATGTAATGCAGATCCGCGTCAACGGTCTCATACGAGGCCGGTTGCCGCGAACCCCCTCCCGGCATGTTCAGCAGGTGGCTGAGATTTCCGTCAGCACCCAGATATGCCGCGATCACACCCTGCTGTCCGTCGCTCGGCCCGTAGATTGCGGCACCGGCACCATCACCGAAGAGCACGCATGTGCTACGATCCTTGTAATTTGTTATCCGGGTGAGCGTCTCCGCTCCGATGACACCGACCGTCTCGAACTGCCCCGAAACGATCAGGCTGTTCGCCATCGTGGAGCCATAGATGAACCCGGAACAGGCCGCCGAGATATCGAAGGCCGGGATTCCAGGAAGGTCGAGATGCTGCTGTACGAAGCAGGCTGTGCTTGGAAAGGGCATGTCGGGGGAGGCGGTGCCCACGATGATCGCGTCGAGGTCGGTGAGCTCGATACCCGCATCCTCGCTCGCGCGGCGGAGCGCGACAGCTGCCAGATCACTTGTGGCCTCTTCCTCGGCGACCTTGTGGCGGCGTTTCATGCCGGTCCGCGTGGTGATCCACTCATCGGTGGTGTCAATGATCTTTTCCAGATCTTCGTTCGTGATCACATCTTCAGGCACACAACGGCCCGTTCCCAGGATGCGGCTGGCTCCGCGGGCTTTATCTCTGAAGGTCGGCGGCATGGATCTCTTCCAATCGCGCTTTGATGTGATCGTTCAGTCTCTCATCAGCCATGCGGCTCGCAATGACCACGGCATTCCTGATCGCCTTTGCCGATGAACCGCCATGGCAGATGACCACCACCCCGTCGATTCCCAGCAGTGGCGCACCGCCGTATTCTTCGTAATCGAGATCCTTCTTGATCTCGTTGAGAACAGGAGTCATCAACAACGCACCTACATAGGCAAGCGGGCTCTTAGACAAGCCTCGCTTGACCCCCGCTGTCAAGAACGAGGTGATTCCCTCAGCGAATTTCAGCACGATGTTTCCGGTGAATCCGTCGCAGACGATGACATCGGCCGCGCCGGTCAGGATGTCCTGCCCCTGGACATTCCCGATGAAGTTGAGCCCGGAATCGAGCAGTTTCCGATGGGCTTCAACGACCATCTCGGTACCCTTGCTGCCCTCTTCTCCGATCGAAAGCAATCCGACCAGGGGATCGGAGATGTCGAAAACCCGCTCGGCCACGAGGCTTCCCATCACCGCGAATTCCATGAGATTGCGCACGGCCACTTCGGTATTGGCCCCCACATCCAGGACCAGGGTTGCGCCCCGCGTCGACGGAAAGAGTGAAGCGATCGCCGGTCGTGATACTCCTTTCAGGCGTCCGAGGGTAAGGAGCGCGGAACCCATCGCGGCTCCCGTATTCCCGGCCGAAACCACCGCATCCACGTCCCCCGATCGATGAAGCCCCATGGCCACATTGATCGAGCTCTCCCTCTTGCGCCTGAGCGCGGCCGCTGGAGCCTCATCCATGGTGATCACCTCATCGGCATGGACGATCTCGATGGGGAGACCGTGGATCAGTTTGCCGAACCGCTCTTTCAGCACAGCACTGTCACCCACGAGGACGACCTCAAAAGCGCCTCTGGCAGATGCCGCAGCTTCCACTGCTCCTGCCACGATCCGATCGGGAGCGAAATCCCCCCCCATTGCATCGAGGGCGATTCTCATGGGGTGAATCCGGAAGTGTTCCGGGTCGGGAGTCCGTCGAAGAATCGAGAACTCCGCTGGGCCTCACCGGCTAGGCGCGTCGACGAGGCATAGCGGTAGCTATGGCGAGGAGGCGCAACGCCGCTGGTGTGGATGCAG
>SDBT01012932.1_pt1 | contig 13388 bp, 12 predicted proteins | sample 2277101 | NCBI WGS metagenome assembly SDBT01 (sample SAMN10404973, study PRJNA504765) | marine sediment metagenome | isolation source: marine sediment core GS10_PC15, 103 cmbsf | place: Arctic Ocean: Southern Knipovich Ridge | collected 2010 | reverse complement strand
TCCGTTTCCTGATAAGTATAGAAAGTGGCAGCAAACGTGGTTAGAGCATCATCCAGGATGGATATATAAGCTCTGGACCGAAAAGGAAATCGAGGAGCTTAAGTTAGAAAACAAAGCGCTCTACGATGCCGCAACAAATTATGGTCAAAAATCCGACATTGCACGGTATGAAATTTTATACCGCTTTGGTGGGTTATATATTGATACTGATTTTGAGTGCTTAAAATCTTTTGACGTCTTTCATCATACGCATTCTTTTTATGTTGGTCTGTTAAGCACCGGCATTGTTGCCGTAGGTAATGGTCTAATTGGTACCGTTCCACTCCATCCCGTCATGAAGATGTGTATCGATAATTTATCCGTCAAAGAAGGAGCGCCTTTTAATTCGAGTATGATTTTAAAAGATACCGGTCCTGGTCTGCTTACTCGTATTCTAAAAGCCTATGGCGATCCTATGTATAAGTCGGTAACTATTTTCCCTACAAGTTATTTCCATCCAATCCCGTATAAAAAACGTGATTTATCTTCAGCTGAACAGCTTTCCTATATAAAGCCAGAAACCTTTGCCGTGCACTATTGGGAAAATTCTTGGCATGAAAAGAAGGATGCTAAAGAGTAAAAGTTATGATCCATAGTAAATTACAGGGGTGCGTTTTATTATTCATAACGTTGTGGTTAGCAGCTACACGTGCATTAATAGGTGCAATCCAAGTAGCGCCTTCCGTGTTTCACTATGTGGACTTTGAGAAATCTTCAATTGATGCTCGTACAAAATGGGGTGTCTGGTCGCCACATGACAAAGAATGGTTTAAGAGCTGGAAAACGCATTGGGACTTGTTTCATCCGGGTAAGGTTTCTCCACAGCCGCAACCTATTATTCCAAAGATAATCCATCAAATTTGGCTAGGTAGTCCGGTTCCCAAGCGTTACAAGCAATGGCGGGATAGTTGGATAAAGCATCATCCAGGATGGATTTATATGCTCTGGACCGATGAAGAGGTAAAATCCTTGCATCTAACAAATAGAGCCTTATACGAGACTGCCACTAATTATGGAGCCAAGGGAGATATTCTACAGTGTGAACTTTTATATCAATTTGGCGGATTATATGTTGATACTGATTTTGAATGTCTAAAACCATTTGATGAATTTCATCATAAGTATTCTTTTTATACTAGTGTCTCGAAAGCAATCAATATGGAGTTAGCAACGGGTCTAGTTGCTTCAGCTCCGGGTCATCCTATTTTGCGTAAGTGTATTGAGCAACTGGGTAAAGGTGCAAATCCGCATGATCCAATTGGTGGGGTAGGTCCTGGTTTTTTTACCCGTACAATGATGACCTGTTTTGATATCAATGATCCCCTAGTTATGATATTTCCTGGCAGTTACTTTTATCCGCTTTCATGGATGGATCATGGTTCGTTTCGTGCTATAGAAGCCGCGTATCACAGACCAGAAAGTTATGCATTCCATCATTGGGAAGGGGCATGGAAGGCTGGTAAATGGCAAGATGGACTTGATCATACTTTTGTTGCACAAGAGTTTCAAAACAAAGGGAAGGTATCGTGATAAGGAAGATAAGCACGATTATTTTTTTCTTAAGTGTGTGTGCTGATGGAACTATCTATTCGGTAAAAGCGTCTCTGAAAGAGCCAGAAAAGCCATTGGTAATCGTTATACCATCATATAATAATAAACGATGGTATAAGCAGAATTTAGATTCTGCATTGAATCAAAACTATACAAATTTTCGGGTGATTTATATTGACGATGCTTCGAATGATGGTACGGGGAAGCTGGTGCAGAAGTATCTAGAAACGAATAGAAAAAAAGATAAAGTGACGTTGATTCAGAATAAGCAAAATGAGCGGGCGTTATATAATTTATATCACGCGATTCATTCATGTAGGGATGATGAAATTATCCTCACACTTGATGGTGATGATACGCTTGCACATAATAATGTGCTCTCCGTTATCAACAGTTCCTATCAAAATCCGGATATTTGGCTGACTTATGGTCAGTATCGGGAAATGCCCCGTGGAAGAATAGGGCATTGTCGTAAGTTTCCCGAAGAGATAGTTAAAAACAATGCGTTTCGGAAATATGATTATATTTCCTCACAGCTTCGTACGTTTTATGCCTGGCTATTTAAAAAAATAAAGAAAGAAGATTTGCAGTATAAACGAAAATTTTTTCCAACAACATATGATGTAGCAATCATGTATCCTATGTTAGAAATGGCTGGGGAGCGTCATAGATGCATCAGAGAAGTGCTCTATAACTACAATTATCTTAATCCGCTCAACGACTTTAGGGTGAACAAACAATCTCAACATGAAATGGGAAAAATAATTGCTCAATCGTCGTCATATAATAGGCTTTCGGGCCCCCCGGATGGGATCTTAGTAGACCAAAAAAATACATAGGGAGTTAACAAGATGAGTATGCGAGATAGTAAAAAATTATTCATTATGCCATGGGTACTATGCTGCCTGATTCCTTCAGTATTGTTCTGTGCATCACCATCCTATGAAAAACCGCTAGTAGTAGTGATTCCATCATACAATAATAGTAATTGGTATGAGTGGAATTTAGATTCCGTTTTCTCCCAACGCTATCAGAATTATCGAGTCATCTACATAGATGATGCTTCATCTGATGGTACGGGTGAATTAGTTCAGAAATATCTCCAAAAGAGTGACCAAAAACATCGGGTGACCTTTTTTCAGAATTATGTAAATAAACGCAAGTTGCATAATATGTATCGTGCTATTCATTCTTGCACAGATGATGAGATTATTGTTGAACTTGACGGGGATGATGCATTCGCACATCAAGATGTGTTAGCACGAATAAATAAAGAATATCAAAATCCTAATATTTGGTTGACGTATGGCCAAAATCAACGAATACCTGATGGGTTTAGCGGCTATTGCCACCAGTATCCCGATGAGGTGATAAAAAATCGTTCGTTTCGCTCGTATGATATGTCACCTTCTGCATTGCGTACCTACTATGCCTGGCTTTTTAAGAAGATAAAAATTGAAGATTTGCAGTTAAGTGGAAAATTTTTTGGGGTTGCTGGGGATATTGCAATGATGTTTCCCATGCTTGACATGGCAGGCGACCGGTTCAAATATATTTCTGACATACTTTACTGGTACAATGCCACTAATCCGATTAATGATTTTAGAGCACATAGAAAACTTCAAGATGATATTGCCAACATTGTTAAAGCAAAACCAAAGTATGCACGCCTTGAAAGTCTAAATATATCTCAGATGACGAATGAGTCGTTTCTACCCACATCGTCTTTTGTGTATGTAGATTTTGACAAGTCTATGGGAACTCCTCAGAGAATACCGAATTATTGGCTAAAGAACGATGAAGAATGGCTTACGAGGTGGAAGGTTCATTATGAAAAAAATAATCCTTCACGGATACAACCACTCGATCAACTTATTATTCCCAAGATAATTCATCAAATTTGGCTTGGTGGGCCGTTACCGGAGAAATATAAACATTGGATAGATAGTTGGAAGAAACACCATCCCACATGGGAATATAAGCTCTGGACAGATGATGATGTAAAAAAATTGAACTTATATAATCAAGAGTTATATGACAACCTTACCAACTTTGGGCCTAAGGTTGATATTTTGCGATATGAAATTCTTTATCAATTTGGCGGATTATATGTAGATACGGATTTTGAGTGTTTTAAGTCACATGATATTTTACATCATTGTTATTCGTTTTATGCTGGCATAGAAGATGGGAAAGCAATCGCATTAGGAAATGCTCTTTTAGCATCAGCCCCTGGTCATCCGATCCTCGAGCAACTGGTAAAGAATGTCAATTTTAAGGTTGAGAATGAAGATAACATGTGGGCAACAGTCGCAGGAACGGGACCTGGTTATATTACTCAAATATTTGCAGCGTGCTGGGGCTCGAGCGATTCAAGGGTGATGGTATTGCCTCATAGTTATTTCTATCCATTTCCTGCGTATAAGCGGAAAGTGCCACTAGCCCAAAGGGGTGCATTCGTTAAGCCTGAGACATTTGGCATGCATCATTGGGGATTTTCATGGATGAAATAAGTTATAGATAAGAAATTAAGGAAGGAACAGAAGATGTACGGGAAAAATCTAGGTATTTTTGCGGTTCTTATTATGAGACTTGGCCTCTTTGGTGGGGTAGCTCATGCAGAAAATGATTATATCGATAGGAATGTTGTTGAAGAAAAACGGATAGTAGTGATAATCCCATCGTTTAACAATAAAAAATGGTATCAGTGGAACTTAGATTCTGTCTTATCTCAGCGATATGAGAATTATCGAGTTATTTATATTGATGATGCATCAACAGATGGCACTGGTGAATTAGTGCAAGAATATCTTGAAAGAAGCAAGCAGAAGCACCGGGTTACCTTTATGAGAAATTATAGTAATCAAGGTGCATTATATAATTTGTATCATGCGACTCATTCATGCAGGGATGATGAAATTATGGTTACGGTTGATGGTGATGATGCCTTGGCGCATACCGAAGTATTAATGCGTATCAATAATGAATACCAGAATCCCCGTGTTTGGCTCACGTATGGTCAATATAAAATAGTTTCGGGAGGCATTGGTTGTAGCCATCAATATACTGAATCGGTAATACAGCAACGAAATTTTCGTCGTTATGATATGGTTCCTTCTCATCTAAGGACGTACTATGCTTGGCTATTTAAAAAGATAAAAATTGAGGATTTACAAATAAATGGAAAATTTTTCTCAGCATCTCAAGATCTTGCTCTTATGTGGCCGATGCTTGAAATGGCAGGAGATAGGTTCAAATTTATACCTGAAGTCCTTTACCTTTATAATTTTAACAATCCCCTGAGTCATTTTAGAAAGAATAAACCAGTACAACATAATTCATCTCTGATTATTAAAGCAAAAGAGAAATATCCTTATTTGAGTAATGCTGATTGAGAAAGAAAAAAGTGTATGAAAAGAGCGTTGTTTTTTAGAGGAGTAAAGAATGAACACTAATAAACGTATCATAATCCTATGTGGTTTGACCTTATTAATTTCGCATGTGGTAGCAGCTAGTAAACAACTCATGCCGACTAACCAGAAAACAGCCTTTACGGCTTCTTGGTTCAATTTCGAGCCTTTTACCTATGTCGATTTTAATATTTCGATGGGAAATCCCCGTCACTTAAAGCAATGGTGGTCGCCTCATGATAAAGAATGGTTAGCGGCTTGGAAAAAACATTATGACAAATATAATCCTTCCCGTGTCTCGGCTCAATCGGAAACTATTATTCCTAAGATAATTCATCAAATTTGGATTGGCGGTCCCGTACCTGAGAGATATAAAGTATGGATAGAAAGTTGGAAGAAATTTCATCCGCAATGGCAATATAAGTTGTGGACTGATGAGGATGTAAAACACTTGACCTTATTTAATCGAGAACTCTATGACAAGCTTACAAATTATGGGCCAAAGGCTGACATTTTGCGCTTTGAGATCCTTTATCAATTTGGGGGCCTCTACGTAGATACCGATTTTGAATGCTTCAAAGCCCATGATGTGTTTCACCACAGGTATTCTTTTTATGCAGGCATTGAAGATGGCGGAGCTATAGCTATTGGGCCGGCACTCATGGCATCAACAGCAGGACATCCCCTTATGGAGCAGTTGGTAAAAAATATAAAGCTAGAAGTGAAAGATCAGAACCAGATAAGGGCGGTAATAGCTGGTACCAGTTCAGGTTATTTAACGAGAGCCTTCGGAGCGTCCTTTGATAGTAATGATCCAACAGTGATAGTGTTTCCCCATAGTTATTTTTTCCCACTCGCATGCAACGATAGAAGAGCTTCACTTGCTCAAAGGACGGCATTGGTGAGACCAGAAACTTTTGGTATGCACCACTGGGGATTATCTTGGATTAAAAAGGGGTAACGAAATTGGAAAGGTTAGTGGGCTCAACAAACTGTCTATTCAAGCTAATATGAAAAGATAGAGGTGAATTCAGTTTTAATATCCTGATAATAGAAAGGACAGATAAATGAGAAACAAAATAATTCTGAGGGTAAACATTTGCATACTATTTCTTAATACGTTTGCAATTTTCTCAGCATTTTTAGCAGAGTCTGTTCCTGATCAAGTAACAATAGATGCGTCATCTTTTCTCTATGTAGATTTTGTAGTTTCTTCTATCGATTCGCGCATGCGCTGGGGCATCTGGTATAAACACGATAGAGAATGGTTTCAGAGCTGGGAACCACATTGGAAATCATTTCATCCTGGTAAAGTTCGCGCCCAAAAGCAACCAATTATTCCCAAATTCATTCATCAAATTTGGTTAGGCAGTCCAGTTCCTGAAGGTTATAAGCAATGGCGGGATAGTTGGAAAAAGCATCATCCGGGATGGATTTATAAACTTTGGACTGATGAGGATGTGAAGTCATTGAATCTAAAAAATAGAACACTCTATGATGCGGCAACTAATTATGGAGTAAAAGGAGACATTTTACAGCTTGAACTCCTAGATCAATTTGGTGGGTTATATATTGATACTGATTTTGAATGCCTAAAGCCATTCGATGAATTACATCATAAGTATTCTTTTTATACGGGGATAAATAATTGTTACACGGTTGGATTAGCAACGGGTTTGGTAGCATCAACTCCTCAGCATCCTATTGTGCGTGAGTGTATTGAGCAGCTGGGTAAACATGCAAAGCTATATGATCCTGTCGGAGGTGTGGGCCCAGGTCTTTTTACTCGCACAGTGATGAATTTTTTTAACTTTAATGATCCCCTTTTAATGGTATTTCCTCCAAATTATTTTTATCCTCTTTCAGGGTTGGATAAGCATTCCACGGTAGCTATAGAAAGAGCGTATCAAAAGCCAGAGGTTTATGCTTTTCATCATTGGGAAGGAGCATGGGCAAAACCGAAAGCTAATGTAAGAAGATGACCGTCAGCGATGTTTGTTTTACTGATAAAGATAGGATATCTGATGCAGTAAAGTCGATATCCATTCAATGATCGCATAAGTGGTTTTGATCATGAAATAGAAGGCTCCAAGCTAGAAAAGGCATTGGCTTTTGAAGGAAAAGATATTATAATTACGCAGTTGCAAAAAGAGTAGAATTTCCTCATTGGGGAACATCATTATTATTATTAAGAATAAGTTAATTGGGTGTTAGTAATCGGAGCAGAATATGTTTAGTAAGAAAATAAAAATCTCTATTGTTACAGTGTATGTTCTTTCTCTTTTCCCTCTATGCAATACAACGAGCATTACTGAAATATGTAGAAATGGGGAATATCCGAAATATTGCTTGAAAGCAGCTCAAGATCCAGAAGTTTTTAAAAACTTCAAACGTCATCGAATTTATCAAGGTGTTGTGACCTGTTGTAACACCTATAGTCGCGGTATGCAGTTTTATAATGTGCTGAAACGTCAATTCCCGGAGTTTATAAATTTAAAAGATAGGTTTCGTGAAAATGATATGATCGGTAATCCTCTTACTCAAGAATATCCGGAAATAGGCAGATTTAGTGCGGTGACACTACGATATCTAAAAGTTGCTAATGCTTTACAAGGAACCTTTGGGGATTTACAGAAGTTACACATTGTGGAAATTGGGGGAGGATATGGTGGCCTTGCAAAAATGATAGATGTTCTAGGAGGTTACGGTAGTTATACATTGATCGATTTACCAGAAGCGCTCGAACTTGCAAAGAAATATGTTGAAGCGGCAGGCTTGCCAAATGTTCATTTTGAAGCATGTGACGAGCTCGATCAGTTGAAGGATAAACATTATGATCTATTAGTGAGTAATTATGCTTATTCTGAAATCGATGTTGCTGAACAAAACGAATATATTACCAAGGTAATAAATAACATACCGAATGGATACATAACCTTCAATTTTCATGGTCCGAAGTACTTTGGAGTGCATTCCTTATCAGTTGAAGAATTTAAAAACATATTGGAGTCTCGGTCCAGAGTTGTTTCGACTGAACCTGAAGTTCCTGATTTAACTATGGCTGGTGTGGATAAAAAAAATGTGATTCTTACTTGGGCGACGCCTGAGTGATTAAATGTACCTCAAGTGAGAAAGTAGTTTTTAAATAAAAGAGGAAAGTATGAGTTGCAAAAAGCTAGCTGGAATAGCTGCGGTATTGTTGATTGTTAGTACGTTTTCAGTCTCATCAGCATCTGTTTTACCAGAAACCCATTCAGATCAAGGTATAGATTCTTCTTATGTATATGTTGATTTTGATACTTCAATGTATATGAATCGAATAAAGTATAACACCGGATGGCTAAAGAATGATAAATACTGGCTTGCTACATGGAAGAAATATTATGAGGAACATAATCCCTCTCGTGTTAAGCAACATGAAAAGCCTCTGATTCCGAAAATTATTCACCAAATCTGGCTGGGAAGCTCCTTTCCTGAGAAATACAAAAAATGGCAGCAGAGTTGGCTAAAATGCAATCCAGGATGGGAATATAAGTTATGGACTGACGCAGATGTAAAGAAGCTTACACTTCATAATAGAAAACTTTTTGATGCAGGAGTAAATTACGGACAAAAGGTATCAATTTTGAGGTATGAAATTTTGTATCAGTTTGGTGGCTTATATGTTGATACTGATTTCGAATGTTTTAAATCATTCGACGTATTAAATCATAGCTATGATTTTTATACCTCTCTTGCGAATGCTGGTGGGATAGTATTATGTAATGCATTAATTGGAGCGGCACCAGGTCATCCTCTCCTTAAAAAACTTATCGAAGAAATGAATTTTACCCCAAGAAAAAATGCTGGTTGGAGACATAATTCAGAAACAGCAGGACCTATATATCTTAGCAAAAAACTTATCGAGTACTGGATTGAAGGTAATAAAGGGGTAATGGTTTTTCCGGATAGTTATTTTTATCCTATCCCATGCGGTACCAAAAATATACGAGTAGAAAACTTTGTAAAACCAGAAAGTTTTGCAGCACATTATTATGAAGGAACCTGGCTCCATTAGTTGAAAGGTCAAAGTAATAGGAGATATGGTACAAGAATACAGAGTTGGATAAAAGGAGAGCGATAATGAAGAAAGTTGTATGGGGAAAATGAAAGTGCACATTAGTCGTATTACTTTCCTACTGTTATTTACACTACTTTGTAGCTCGGCAATAGATGCTACAAAAACTACATCGCAGGAGTTAATAGAAAAGCCGATGGTAGTAGGAATTCCATCTTACAATAATAAAGAGTGGTGCGTACGGAGTTTAGATTCAGTTTTTTCTCAAAAATATAAGAATTTTCGGGTCATATATGTTGATGATGCTTCATCTGATGGTACAGGATATTTAGTACAAGAGTACATAGTAAAACATGGACTTCAAGATAGAATTACATACATATGCAATGATAAACGTAGTTATGCAATGCACAATTGGTATAAGATCGTGCATCTATGTAATGATGATGAAATAGTTGTTAATCTTGATGGAGACGATGAACTTGCACATGAAAATGTCTTATCGAGATTAAATGAGGTGTATAGTAAAGAAGGGGTATGGGTAACGTATGGTCAGTTTATGAATGTACAAACCGATGTTAGAGGTTATTGTAGTAAAGTACCTGATCATATTGTTCGGAAAAATAATTTTAGAAAATTTGGCTGGCGTTATGCTGCCCTTCGTACGTATTATGCTTGGTTATTTAAGTTGATCAAAGTGGAAGATTTTTTCTACAACGGAGAGTTTCTTAAAGTTTGTTGCGATCATGCGATAATGTATCCAATACTTGAAATGGCTGGTGAACGTCACAAATTTATACCAGAAATTTTATATCTTCGAAATTTAACTGGATTTAATGACCGTTTTATATATAGAAATAGTCAAAAAGTTCTCGAAAAGATAATTCCAAAATGGCCGCGATATAAAAGGCTAGAATCAAAACCAAAAAAGTAATTCCCCTTTATATAGAAATCCTATAATAATTCTTATTATATTATCAAAGAATGACATAAATAGATTAAAACTGAGGAATCATATCAATTGGGGTAAATTACTTTAATATTAATATTTGGAGAAGAAAATGTTGAATAAGAAGATAAAAATATTTGTTATTATAGTATATACCCTTTCCTTTTTTCATCAGGGTTATACAGAGAGCATATCACAAGTATGTGCAAATGGGTAATATCCCATTTTTTGCTTGAAAGCAGCTCAAGACCCGGAAATTTTTAAAAATTTTAAACACTACGAAATTTATAGAAGAGTTGTTGAGTGTAATAATTGGTACAGTGTAGGCATCCAGTATTTTAATGTACTGAAAGGTCAATCGCCGGACTTTGTACATTTGGTAGATCAATTTCGTGAAAATGACATGATAGGCAATCCAGTGACTCAAAAATACCCTGAAATCGGAAGATTTAGTGCTGCATCACTACGATATATAAAAGTTGCTTACGATTTAGGAAGAATGTTTGGGAATTTAAATAAACTAAATATGGTAGAAATTGGTGGCGGATATGGGGGATTAGGAAAGATGATTCAGGTCATGGGATCGTATGCGAGTTATACTCTTATCGATTTACCACCGGCGCTAGAGCTTGCAAAGAAATATGTTGAGGCTGCGGGATTGCCGAATGTTTCTTTTATTGCTTGTGACCAGCTTGATCAGTTGAAGGATCATCATTATGATCTATTAGTCAGTAATTATGCCTTTTCTGAAATTAATATTGCTGAACAAAAGGAGTATATCTCAAAACTAATTGATAATGTACCTAATGGGTACATAACGTTCAATTTTATTGCGCCAAATTACGGAGTTAATACTTTATCAGTTGAAGACTTTGCAAAAGCCTTAGAGTCAAAGTCTAGAGTGGTATCAATACAACCTGAAGTTCCTCAATTAGGCAAAAGAAATGTGATTCTTACTTGGACAACTCCATAGAGATTTCGTGTGAGCAAAGCAGCTTTAGTGTAGGATAAAAAAATTAATATTTATGTATGGCTTACGGCTTGCGATAGGCAGTGTACGGACAAATTGCTTTAAGTTTCAATGAAAAGCTGTTATCAAACATTCTTGCGATAAGCATAAATTAAAATATCCTGACAATGATTCCGAGAAGGTTTCCCATGTGGAAAAACTTTTTTTGAGTTAGCAGTTATCTGATATCCGTACCCATTATCTTCAAGAATTTTTAGAAATTTTGAAAATTCATCTTCTTGCTCTTTAACATGGTGATGATACTCAATAATCATTTGCTTAATGAAGCGGAGTTTTCCTTTGGAAGCAATTTCTTCTATTACATCAAATTCAGCACCTTCGATATCCATCTTCATAAAATCAATTTCTTGATTTATGTACTTTGATAACAGATCCCCTTCCACTTCTTCCGTATAGGTTTTCACCCCTGCTCTTTTTATAGCATCAAGTCGCTCCTCAAAAAGACTGCTTCGTCCTTCTCCCGGAGCAAAGGTGTAAAAATTCATGAAGCCTTCTTTGTTAGTTAACGCTTTGTTATGCAGGGTGACATTCTCAAGTTTGTTATGCTTTATATTTTCTTGTAAAATCTCGAATGTTTTTCGCCCAGGTTCAAATCCGATAATAGTTGCTTTTGGATAAATTGATTTGAAGTAGAGAATAGACATGCCGATATTGTTCCCACAATCTAGAATAAGGGGAGCATCAGTGGGTGACTCGAAAAAATAGGTTTTCTGGGTAAAAATCTCATTCACTAAATAGTGAAACAGTTCACGATCATAGTATTTCACTTGATAGCCGGCAACAGTGCCAAGGGGAAGCGTAGATGCAAAATCTGCCCATGCGGTATCTGTGGCAAGGCAACAAATAATCGTTAAGAAAAATCGCTTTATCGGTTTAACAAATTCATTTTGGTACATTGTCGCTCTCCATATTGAAATTAATAAGATAAGCAATCATTTTATCATTCTTTTCAAAAACATGAAAACGGTTCTTGTATGAAAACAATCTTATTAATTAGTGAAAGTGCACAGCCATCATTCTTGCATTCCGCGCATATGGCAATTAATATAATTGTTATTTTTAGGTGCTATACTAGCAACAGAATTTGTTCAAACTGAGGAAAAACGAATAGTTGTTGTTATGCCTATTTTTATAGAAAGGTTTTGAGATGTATAAAAAGTTAATAAGTATAATAGCATGTGTCGTAGTGGGTCTGCATGCGGGGAGTATCTCAGAGTTTCGAAACAATGGGCAGCATCCTAAATTTTGTATACAAGCGGCAACAAATCCTCAGGTGTTTAAAGATTTTAAGCGACATCCAATCTGTCTACATGTTATAGAAGGGTTAGCCCACCATATTGGCTTGCAATACTACGAGGTAATCAAATCAGAATTTCCAGAAATACTTAATATGGTAGAGATGTTCCGGGAAAATGATGCAATAGGTAATCCACTAACGTATGAATATAAGGGAATCGGTAAGTTTTCTCCTCCGACAATCCGTTTCATTAAGGTTGCCGCTGAGTTAGAACAACGATTTGGTGATCTAAGTAAGCTACGGATTATTGAAATTGGCGGTGGTTATGGTGGACAATGTCAAATTGTATCTAAGTTAGGGTTTAAACATTACACCATAGTAGATCTTCCTGAAACCATACAATTAGTACGTAAATACATTGAAACAACAGGAGTGAAAAATGTTTCGCTCTTTGATCGCACACAGATTGATCAAGTTAACGGACAATTTGATCTAATAATAAGCAATTATGCCTTCTCAGAAATTGGTCGTGAAGAACAGCAAAAATATATTACGAAAATCATAGAGCATGTACCTAATGGTTATATGTTAATGAACTTTATTAAGCATGATCTAGGCTTTAATTCATTAACAGCGGATGAGGTAGTAAAAATGTTAGAGGAAAACGGCCGAAGTGTATCTGTTGAGCCTGAAAATCCTCGCATTCTGAATCAGTGTGCTCTCCAATCTGAAAAAAATTGGATGAAAGATACTATGTTGTTTACGTGGAAGACACCAGAAAATTCTCAATAAACCTATCCATAAAAACATAGAAGGTCATTTAGGAGGGTTAACATACCTACCGGAAACGCGAAAACGGATTTTCCATGAAAACAATCCTGTTAATTAGTGAAAGCGCACACCCCACTTTCTTGCATTCCCCGCATAATGCACTTCAGGATTATCGCATCATTATTGATACGATAGCAGATATAAAACGCCAAGGACTTCCGCAATACCTTGAGAAACGATCTCAAGAAATACGCAATGGCACCATTAACATAGATGGCATTACCGCCGGCAATGAATGGTCATTTGAGATCGTGGCACTGCTTGCTAAGAAGGTAGGCTTGCCT
>SDBT01012931.1_pt1 | contig 13389 bp, 14 predicted proteins | sample 2277101 | NCBI WGS metagenome assembly SDBT01 (sample SAMN10404973, study PRJNA504765) | marine sediment metagenome | isolation source: marine sediment core GS10_PC15, 103 cmbsf | place: Arctic Ocean: Southern Knipovich Ridge | collected 2010 | reverse complement strand
GCAAACAGGTAAAATAAGAAATATTTACAGGAGAATACTATGAGAATTATCAAATCAATCGTAATCGTCGTTTTATTTGTTTTTGGCAGCCAGTTATTGGAAGGGGCGGACCGGGGCCGGATAAAAGATAAGACGTTGGTGGTGTGGACGGCGCCTGCTAATTTAACACAGCGAGGTGGCAGTACCCTGACAATCGATGATATGAAGGGCCACTTCGACGGAATCATCTTTGGAGAATTAGCAGCGGGAAAATGGATGGCGGGCAGTGACCACTTTCGAAGAAGCGAAAAAGACCAGGAAGAGTATCGTAAAGAAACAGCAGGCAAAAACACATTTGTTCAGATTGCTATAGTCTATGAGGGCACCGATGTTACGGTTTACCGTAAGGGTAAGGTTTATGCATCATATAAAATCGAGGAGAGGCGAAAATTTGGGCCTGAAAGTATCATAATGTTCGGACAGCGACACGCCGCTGAGCCCGACTCAGGGTACTACCAGGGTAAGATTGACGATGCGAGGATTTACGACAAGGCACTGACAGCAAAACAGATTGGGAAACTAAGGCCTAATGAACTTTCTGATGTTAAGCCTATCGGGTGGTGGACATTTGAGAATGGCTCAATCGCCGACCAGATGGGCAACTTCGGCGAGGCGTACTTAGCTGGTGGGGCAACAATAGAAAAAGGTAAGCTGGTGCTTGATGGTCAGCGGGCCGTAATGGTTGCTGCACCAAAAGGATTTGTCACAGGTATGCTTTCGAGTACCGGAGCCGAATCAGAACACGGCAGTCTTATTGACGCACAGAGGAAATTACGTGAAAAATTGCTGCGTGATCCGTATCGCCCGGTGTATCATTTCGTCATTCCGGAAGGTTTTGGTGACCCCTTTGACCCGAATGGAGCGATTTTCTGGAAGGGCAGGTATCATCTTTTCTATATTTTTCAGGACGCCAGATCAGGTAAGCAAGAACATCATTGGGGGCATGTATCGAGCACGGACCTTGTGCATTGGCGGCACCATCCAACAGAACTGATCGGTGGTATGTACAGCGGCAATGCATTTATTAACAAAGACGGCGTGCCTACTATGTGCTTCCACGACGAGCAGCGGGAAAATAACACCATGGCGATTGCCCTCGACGATGAACTTAATGATTGGAAGAGGCTCTCGCTAATCACGCCCAAGACCACCGAAGGCGACAAATATCATGACAGGTACCGTTCATGGGACCCGTTTGGCTGGCTCGAGGGCGATACTTATTATGCTATCTTCGGAGGCCAGATGCCCGGTATTGCCAAGTGCAGAACTTTGGAAGGCGATTGGGAGTATGTCGGCGACCTATTTGCTCACGGTATTGACGGTGTTTCGCTTAGAGAAGATGTGTCCTGTGCGGACTTGTTCAAAATCGGCGACAAATATATGCTTTTGTGCATCAGTCATCGGATGGGCTGTCGGTATTATCTGGGCCAGTGGAAGGAGGAGCAGTTTTATCCCGAGTTTCACGAGCAGATGAGCTGGGTGGACAATGACTATTTTGCTCCCGAGAGTTTGCTGGATGATAAGGGCAGACGGATTATGTGGGCGTGGATATTCGATAAAAGAGAAGAAGATACCAGGGAGGCAAGCGCCTGGTCGGGAATGCTGGGCCTGCCGCGGGTCCTGTGGTTAGGCGATGATGGTATGCTGCGGATGAAGGTGCCCGAAGAACTCAAGATGCTGCGATACAACGAGAAAAGGCGGGCCGGCCTTACGGTCAAAGCCGGTTCCGAATTGCCCTTGAAAGGAATTAGCGGAAACAGTATCGAGTTAAAGCTCGAGATAGATCCGGGTAGTGCTGAGCAGGTCGGCATTAAGGTCTGCTGCTCGCCGGACGGCCAAGAGGAGACCTTAATCTATTATGATGCAACTGATAAGAAGCTAAAGATCGATACGCATAAATCCAGCCTTGGCGAGGGCGAGAAGAAGATCGAAGCAGGGCCGTTCGAATTAGGCGTCGGCGAATCACTGAAGCTGCAGGTCTTTATTGATAAATCCGTAGTCGAGGTCTTCGCCAACGACCGACAGGCGGTAACGCGGCGGATTTATCCCACCCGCGCAGATAGTGTCGGCGTGAAGCTATTCAGCAAAGGCGGTTCAGCCACAGTCAAAAAATTACAAGTCTGGGACATGATGGCCTCGAATGCTCACTGATAAATCGAAAGGAGTGGTGCGAAAAATCGCATCACTCCGTGACTATTTAATAAGTTAATGGCAGCTTAATCATGTGTCATCTGACACGCTCTCACCCGAAGCTGCCGCAAGCCTCTCAATTGCTATTTTTTCTGCATTTGGTAGTGTGTCCACGAGAGTTTTTAGTTGATGCATAGATACCCAAAAGGGCCCATAGACCGAGCCTTCTACAATTTCCTGGGTAAGTTTGTAGAATTCGATTTCGTAAGTTTTATCTTCCCTCAGCTTAATCAGCGCCTTGTATTTTCCACTGTGTGACATAATTTCTCTGGTGAGCTTTTTGTGTAAATCCCGCTCTTTGGTGAAATCGGAGATATCTGATTTTTTAGGATTCCAAAGTGAACTGTCTTTCCACGTAAATATTACAAACCATTGTATTCCTCCTGTGTCGCATAGCAAGAATAGAAATGCAAGTACACTTGTCCAGAGAGACCTGGGGAAGTGTAGCAATCCTATAACAGACAGAATCCCTAACAAAGGGATTCCGGAAATCCATTTATATTCAACTTCTTTGCCGCGAACAAGACGATGAATTGGATAACGTAAGCAAGAAAGGTAGAAATTCGTAATGCTAATTAATCCACCGATCGCAAAAAGAGAATAGCCGAATGTAGAAATCCTTCCATTTAAAATACGACAGTCATACACGCCACAGAAAATTACTATGAGAAATGGTGCTATTCCTGCCAAAATCCCAATTATTCTGTTTCGTGATATCATAAAGTATTTATCTACCGATCATACGTTGGTCTTAGTCGAAATATTATTCGATGCCGAGTTCCTTTTGTATTTGTTCGAGAGAGATTCCCTTTGTTTCCGGCATGATAAAGTGCACCCACAGGAGTTGCATGACCATAAACCCGGCGTAAATAACAAACACATATCCGCCTAATTTCGTTGCGAACAAGGGGAATGTCTGTGAGATAACCGCTGCCATAAACCAGTGTGTAAAGCTTCCGAGCGCCTGGCCCCGAGCACGAACACGGTTTGGAAAGACTTCGCTGATAAAGACCCAGATCACGGCCCCCTGACCGAATCCATGCGATGCAAGAAACACCATCAGGCAAATAAGGACCATGACTCCCCCACCCGAAACAAATGCATATGCGACGCCCAATAGAGAAACGATGTAACCTATAGAACCAATATACATCAAATTTTTTCTACCAAAATGGTCGATAATTACCATTGCGAAGATGGTAAAGATCAGCATAACGAATCCAACCAATATCGACTGGAATAAAGCTGACTTTGCGCCATAACCTGCCATCTGGAAAATATCTTTGGAATAATAGAGCAATGCGTTAATTCCGGATAGCTGATTAAATGCCGCCATCATTACTGCCAGCGTAATGGGTTTAAAGTACATTTTACAAAAGAAAGGCTCCTTAAGAGTGTGATGTTCAAGGTCCAGAGAAATTTGAATTTCTTTGATTTCTTCTTCGACGCTGCCTGTGTCGGTCCCGACTTTATCCAATATTCCTGAGGCCTCGTCTATCCTGCCTTTGGCGACCAGCCATCTCGGGCTTTCGGGATTGATGAAAAGCAAAGCAAAAAACGCCGCTGCGGGTAATGCTTCAATCCCGAACATCCAACGCCATTCGATCATTCCTAAATTAAATAAAGATATTATATAGTTTGAAACATAAGCCATTAATATTCCGAAAATGACATTGAACTGTACAAATGCGACCAGTCGGCCACGGAAACGGGCAGGTGAAATCTCGGCCGTGTACATCGGAGACACTACCGATGCGCCCCCGACGCCAAGTCCGCCAATGAAACGAAAGATCATGAATGAATACCAACTCCGTGAAAATGCACAGCCGACCGCAGAGATGAAATAAAGAGCAGCCAAGATAAATAGTGCTTTACGTCGTCCCAAAATATCGCTGGGACGGCCAATGGCCAGGGCGCCAACGATGGTACCAATCAATGCGGACGCTACGGTGAAACCAAGGCTAAGATCACTGAGCTCGAAGATTTGCCTGAGCCAACCGGTGGTTCCGGAGATGACGGCTGTATCAAAGCCAAAAAGAAAGCCACCCAGTGCAGCAACAACTGTGCTTCTTATAAGGTAACCACTCAATTTCATATCAATGCTCCAAGTAAAACAAAAAAAAATGTATTTTATAGTGCTCCCAGTCGAATTTTCCCGTTTGCTCGCGGGTAAGAATTATTCTATACCAAGTTTTTTCTGTATCTGCTCAAGCGGAACTCCTTTCGTTTCAGGCATCATGAAAATAACCCAGAGCAATTGAAGCACCATCATCGCAGCATAAAATGCAAATACCCGTCCGCCAGCCTGATTGGCGCCGGGTGCATCAGGTTTGCCAACCATCATTGGAAATGTCCATGCTATTAATGCACACATGAACCAATGAGTAAATGAGCCGAGTGCCTGGCCCTTTGCACGAATACGATTCGGGAATATCTCGCTTATGAAAACCCATATGACAGCACCCTGCCCAAACGCATGGGATGCGATAAACACCATAAAGCTGATCAGAACAACCATTCCGCCCATCTCAGCATAAAAGGCCCATGCCGCCGTTGACAAACTCAGGATATATCCTACCGAACCAACCAACATAAGTTTTTTTCGTCCGAAGTGGTCGATGACCGTCATTGCCAGCATTGTGAATACAAGATTGGTTGCCCCTACGATCACACTCTGCTGCAGGGCGGAAGAGCCGGTTGCACCCGCCATTTCAAATATTCTCTTGGAATAATATAGCAGTGCATTGATACCGGAAAGCTGATTAAATGCTGCTATCAGAAACGCTAACATAATAGGTCTGATATATTTCATACGGAAAAAAGGTTCCTTGCCGGCATGATGATCCAGGTCGAGCGACTCCTGAATTTCGTTCATCTCCTGCTCGATATTTTCTTCACCAAGTCTTTCCATGGCCTCGCGGGCCTGACCTGCCTTGCCTTTGGTCATTAACCAGCGTGGACTTAATGTGGTCCCAAACAAAAACAGGAAAAATGCCGCGGCAGGAAAAGCTTCGACGCCGAACATCCATCGCCACTCAATTTCACCCAGGCTCATAGTTCCAATAATGTAATTGGAAAGGAACGCTAACAAAATACCCAGAACAATATTGAACTGCATTAAAGCTACCAGGCGACCCCGACTTTTTGCCGGTGATATCTCGGCAATATAAATTGGTCCTACAACAGAGGAACCTCCAACAGCCAAACCTCCAATTAACCTTGCTATAACAAATGATCCCCAGTTCCATGCAAACGCGCTGCCAACTGCGGAGACAAAATATAAAATTGCCAGGCCGGATAGTGTTTTACGTCTGCCGTAAGTATCTGATGGCTTACTTGCAAGCCAGGCACCAAGGATAGTCCCTATCAATGCGCTTGCTGTTGTGAAGCCGTGCCAGAAACCGGCTTTTCCCAGGAAACCAAAAGAACTCATAGCTGCTGCAAGGGAATCATAAGTTCCCGAAAACAGCTCCTGTAGTGTCTGTTCGGCACCTGAGATAACTGCTGTGTCAAAACCAAATAACAGTCCACCGAGCGAAGCAACAATAGCGCTTCTAATTAAAAATTGCTTTTTCACATTTGGCTCCTGTAATAAATTACTTACGTCTCAAAAAAATGCCTAAAAGATACGCTTTAATCTTCATCTTACCAATTATACCTTCATCCCAGGGATTTGCCAAGGCCATTTTTAGCGTGCTCCCAATTTTTGAACAGGCAACCGGAAAACTTGTATTTTCGAGGTAGGTGGGATTATCGAATCAAAACGTTTGTCACGGCGACAATACTTATATCCGCTGCTATATGAGATAATAATGGAACTACCAGGCCTTCGAGCTTATAGGCAATATATCTCCAGCTACAGGCCGCTGCAGTTAATACGATAAATGCTATTACCAACCAAAACGGTTTGATAAACAAGCCTAAAACGAGCATGTGATATCCGGCAAATGCGAGATCCGTCCATGAAAAATATCTGTGATTACATTGCAGATAGCCCCGCCAATAGAGTTCCTCCAAAAAAGGCTGTATTATCGAGAAATATATCATGAAGAAAAACCATGATGAGCCATGCAATCCAAAATCGGCGAGTGCGGTATTCAAACGCACGTTCTCCAACTGCATGTATTTCCAGAAGAAAAAGATAATCGGAAAAACCATGGCCGAGAGGATTATACTTACGGCGGCCATTGTGGGATTTGAACCTGTGCGGATTTTTTTCAGCAAGCTGTTTCTATCATCGGTAATTAAGAATAATGCTATGGGAATGTGATAAAGTCCAATGGTAATCCAGGCATTTTTCAAGACGTAAAGGCCGATGAGGACCGCAGCATAGGGCACGGCAACGGAGATAAGTTTAAGCCATGTAGTCTTTTTCATTTTTTTACCTATATTGTGGATATGCTCCTTTGTTCTTGCCTGAAATTATGCGAGTAATCATAACTTTGACAGTGCCAAAAAGCAAAGTGCAAAATTGCGGAATGGCTTTGCGGGATATTGTAGCATCCATTATCCGGCAGTTAGTATCCCGTTGGTTGAGATTCTTCTCCTTCGACTGCACTCAGGGCTGGCGGTTAGTTCAGGGCTACCCGCTGCGACGCGGCGCAGACGCGGCGAGAAGGTTAATTCAGAATGACATTTCATTAGGGGACATAAAAAGGTACAGAGTTAAGGAGTCGCTTCGCGATGCTACGCATCGCTCCGGTCGGGATGACCTGGACCCTGGCTCGGAGGCCGGGGTGACAATGGTGCGCGCGGGATGAGGCAGTACTAAAGGTTGAGTTTTTAAAGTGGAGGCGATATGATTGTATATTGGATGGAACGCTTATTACTTCGCAATACTCGCTACGAAGTACAAGCCGCGGGGTGTTTTCATAATTCGTGGTTGAAGGAGACTGTGCTGTGAACATAAAGAGGTTGGTCGGAGTTTTATTGAGAATCGCTCTGTCAGTTATTTTTGCAGGTGTTTTCTACACGGCCTGGATGGCAATCGGACTGCCGATATTCAAGTCAGGTTTTGACAGCCGGGCTGTGAGGGCCGGGATTTGGATATTGGCGCCAATCATGACAGGGTTAGGTTTTGCAGTCGGGCCGGTGATATTCGAGCTGTGGCCGATGGCTGAGAAATGTGGCTTTTGGCAAAGGTATAAGTGGTCTCTGGCCGGTTGTGCGATAGGCGGTGGGATAACCTTTGCATTTGGGCCGATGCTGATTGTCTTCGGGATGCTTGCTGTAGGTATGGTAAGTGTTATGTTGTACGAGGTGAGACAGTACAGACATTGTATGAGGCAGATGGAAAGGAAAGACTGATGAAGAGAAGCAGGGCTGTGGCAATCATTATTTGTTTTTTATTGGGCTTATTATCAGTTGATATTTATGGTGCCTCGGGAAACGACTATTGGCCGAGTTGGCGAGGGCCTGATGGTACGGGCGCAGCGCCAAAAGGTAACCCGCCGGTTAAATGGAGCGAGACGGAGAATATCAAATGGAAGATGAAGCTGCCGGGTAAGGGTTTCTCAAGTCCCGTGGTTTGGGGTGATAAGATATTTTTTCAGACGGCTATCAAGACAGACAAGAAGGTCACAGACGACGATTTGGGTGATGCAGCTTACGTACATAAATTTGATGTGGTCTGCGTGGATTGAAGGATGGGTAAAATCCTGTGGCAAAAGAGCGCGAGACAAGAAAAGCCAAATGAAAAGCACGGTCGCGGTAACAGCTTTGCTTCGTATTCGCCGGTGACCGATGGAAAATATGTATGGGCGGGATTCGGTTCCCACGGGTTGCACTGCTATGATGTGGACGGAAACCACAAGTGGAGCGTGGATCTGGGGAAGATGAAAACGGATGACGAGGTCGGCCAAGGTACCTTCCTTTCGCCGCGAAAAGGCATACACAGTTCACGGCGCCCAATACCGTTGGCTTTGTCTTTACCCATCCAAGGTGGCTACCTGGGGGAGTTTTTTTCAGAGTCCTTCAGCAGCTTATATTCGACGCTGTCAACAAGCGCCTCCCAGCTTGCGTCGATGATGTTTTCCGACACGCCGACGGTGCCCCAGAGTGAATCCTGGTCGCGCGATTCGATTATCACGCGCACGCGAGCCGCCGTGCCGGCACGGGCGTTGACCACACGAACCTTATAATCAATCAGATGCATATCCTTGATGTTCGGATAGAACCGCTCGAGCGATTTACGAAGCGCGTTGTCTAAGGCGTTGACAGGGCCGTCACCCTCGGCAACCACATGCTCGCTCGTATCGCCGACCTTTAGTTTGACGGTCGCCTCCGTGACAATCTCGCCGGCGGTGTCGCGCTCGACGTTCACATGGTACTTCTGAAGCTCAAATCTGGGCGTGTATGTGCCCATGACCTTCGTGACCAGTATATCGAAACTCGCCTCGGCCGCTTCGAACTGGTAGCCTTCGTTTTCCAGCTCCTGTACCCTCTTGAGAATCTTGCGTGCAAAGGTCTTGTCCTTGGCAAGATTTTTGTTTTCCAGCTTGGCCAGAACGTTCGACGAACCGCTAAGCTCCGATATCAGCAGCCGTCTCTTGTTGCCTACCAGCTCGGGATTGATGTGCTCGTAGGTGCGTTTGTCCTTGCGCAGGCCGTCGATATGGAATCCGCCCTTGTGGGCAAATGCGCTCTGGCCGACATAAGGCATGTTCATTACGGGGGCGAGATTGGCTATCTCAAACACATACCGCGAAAGCTCGGTGAGCGATTGCAGCTTCTGGCGATTTGCCACATCAAAGCCCATTTTGAATACGAGGCTCGGTATTATCGTACACAGATTCGCATTTCCGGTCCGCTCGCCCAAGCCGTTGATCGTGCCCTGCACGTGTCTGGCTCCGGCCTTAACGGCGCCAAGTGAATTTGCAGCCGCGCAGTCGCAGTCGTTGTGAGCGTGAATGCCGATGGCAATGCCGCCAAATTCGGCGCAGACCTTTTTCGTTATATTGCAAACCTCATCCGGCAAGCTGCCGCCATTGGTTTCGCAAAGTACTATCACATCGGCACCGGCCTCGGCTGCTGCCGCGAGGACCTTCATCGCGTATTCCGGGTTTTCTTTATAGCCGTCAAAAAAGTGCTCGGCGTCGAAGATGACCTCTCTGCCTTTGCTTTTTATGTATTTGACGGATTCACTACAGATAGTCAAATTTTCGTCCAGACTGCACTTGAGCACAGTTGTTACGTGCATGTCCCAGCTCTTAGCCACCAGCGTTACCGCCGGCGTCTTGCAATCGAGAAGTGCACACAGACCTGCATCGTCACCAACATTCGTATCGGTGCGTCTGGTACTGCCGAACGAGGCAATCTTGGCATTCTTAAGGCCCGATGCACGAATCTGATCGAAGAACTCGGCCTCCTTGGGATTGCTCAGCGGAAAGCCGCCCTCGATGTAGTCCACGCCGAACTCATCCAGACGCCTGGCGATAAGCAGCTTATCGGCTAAGGAAAAGCTTATGCCTTCAGCCTGCATGCCGTCCCGCAGTGTCGTATCGTAAATCTTTATCGTTTCCATCGTTACATCCATAACCTGTTGATTTTAGCTCCTTCATTGTATTTTCAGGTCCTGCAAATGTAAAGCACAAAACCGCCGTGGTTCGACCGTGGGATATTGGCTGTCAAAAATTCTTTCCATTACGCCCCTGGCCTGTTATAATCAGGTCGAATCGGTGATATAAGGGGGCCCTATGCCCAATATATTACTTGAAGAAATCGAATACAAGATTGACCAGACCGGCTTCGGCACGTGGCGAAGATACGGCTATATCGACGGGACCAGCTACCATGAATTCGCCTCCCACACCAAGATTCTCGGATTGCCACTTGTGCATTACACCTGGGGCCGAAATCCCGAAACCGGAAGGCGCAAATGTGCCAGGGGCATCATCGCCGTCGGCCGATTCGCCTGCGGTGTCATCGCCATCGGCCAGGCATCTTTAGGCCTTATTGCCATCGGACAATTGGCTGTTGGAATCATCCTTGGCTTAGGCCAGCTTACCACCGGCGTGTGGGCCGTGGGCCAGGTTGCCCTCGGACTGGTGTTCGGCCTGGGACAGTTCGCCACAGGCTACGTCGCCATTGGCCAGTTTGCCTATGGCAAATACGTACTTGCTCAATTAGGCTCCGGCAAATTCATCTGGACAATGCAGCGCACCGACTGGGAAGCCATCGAGTTCTTCAAGCACCTGCCAATCATCAGAGACTTCCTCCCGTGACTAATGTCATTCCAGCGAAAGCTCCGAATCCAGAGAATAAATTTGTAGGATGGGCAAATTCTTTGCCCATGCAGAACGTTGATTTCTCAACCCAAAAAAATCCCGCCCAGCACATCGCTGCAACCATCTGGGACCCGGACATAGTGGAAAAAAAGTAATGAGAGAGTCTAATAAAGGTTACTTGCGCCCTTAATCTTTGCTTTTTTGACCGCATCCAATAATTCAAGAAACCTGGCCGAATTAGGGTCGGACTTTAAGCCGGTCTGGATGTCTTCAATTGCTTCATCAAATCGTCTCTGTTTAGCCAACAGAAGGGCAAGGTTGTAGTGCAGGGCCCGATTGTTGGGCCGGAAGGTTAGTCCTCTACGATAGATTTCCTCCGCTTTGACTGCCTTACCCTGCTGCAGGAGTAAAGACCCCACTGTGATATATACTTTTGCTCGATCCGGACGGATTTGAAGTTCGTTGGAAAAATGTTCGATGGCTTTATCGGTATTGCCTTTTCGAAGATATATCATCGCCAGCCGGTGATGTGCGTCGGCATAGATGGGATTAAGTCGCAATGCCGTCCGTATGCTGGCGATGGCAGCATCGAAATCGCCCAGACTTGCTAAAACGTTTCCGTACGCGTAATGGGCGGTATAAGAATTCGGCACCAATTCCGTTACCATGCGACGTTGTTCGGCACCGGCGGGCCGGTTCTTCAAGCCCTTTACCAGCAATTCAGCATATCCCCAATGCAACCACCAGTCGGCTGGAGCTTTGCGAATAGCCTCAAGATACAGTTTTTCAGCCATCTGGAGAGATTGCCTATCGAGGGATGCTTTAAGATTTTTTAGTTCCTCCTCTATAACTTTGATGCGCTCATTATGATTGAGCTGATTCGTATATGGCGGCCTCTTCAAAAGGGTATTTAGAAGTATATATCCTACACGATATCGGTCCCGGTCGGTGTAGGCTAAATATTGTTTGCACTGGTCCTCGGTCAGCAATCCGGATAAATCATTTTTATGGAGTCTTATTTTTTCCGGAAGGACTTTTTCTATTTGTTCGAAGATTGTTTTTGCCACAATATAGTTGCCTGTGAAATTAAGGTGCACATGTTCATAAAACAGCTCCTCTCCAGTTGTCCCATTGGGACTGTTCGCTTCGAGAATCCCGGCGGCATCTACAAAGTAAATGCCGTCGTTTTGCCTGTTGGCGGCCACCTTGCGAATAATCTCGTTAATTTGTATGTCTGCTCGAAATCGAAGCGTGTCCAGTTGGCGAGCCTTAATGTAGCTTTGGCGTGCCTTGTCATACCGGGCCATAGCCCAATAACATCGACCCAGTCTGAACTGAAGGTCGGCATAAGTTTCATCGATTTTCGCGGCGGCGAGATAGAGATTCACCGCTTTGTCGTATTCGCCCGCCGTTTCGGAGGCTGTCCCCTCCTGGTATAATTTTTTCCACTTGTTCTTTTGGTTTTCTGTAATGTCCATTCGATGCACAGAGGCGAATGGTGGAGAATCTTTAAGGTTGCTCCCGACGGAGCTGAAAATTACGGGGATTTTGCTCCTTTGGGCAATTCGGGCGATGTCTTCGAGATTCTTGCGGAAATGCCGGTAAACAATCTGTAATTGGTCGGAATCGGCGCGCACTTGTTTTTCGAGAAACATTTCCAACCCGCGCCAAACCAGAGGTGATTTTTTTCGAGCACCGGCAGATTCGAATAAGTTCTTCAGCAGTTGCCCGAACCTGGTAGCGGTAAAAGCGATTCGGATACGGATAAACGATAAATTGGAACTGATTGGAGCAAAGATAGTTCCTGCACCGTAAGGCCCGACGACCTCATTGTTACCGAGATAAACAACAAACAGGTCGCTTTGCCGGCCGGCGCATTCTTCGGCAATCTTCAAAACCACGTGAGAATTGATCGCAGGCATGGCGGGAGTATTAACCTCAAAGTTTACTCCGGGGTACGTCTGACGCAACATGAGCTCGACCATCCGTCCGAAACAGTATTCCCCGGCTGGAGCGCCCTGGGCGGCTGAAGCGCCAAGTACAAAAATCCGATAGGTATTGTCCGGCTTGTCGGCCGCGAAGACAAACGGATAAAATTCTCTGGCGATTTTTTTCGGAAAAAACTGCCACGCAAATTTAGCATTCTCGCAATAAGCATCCTCGCCTTTTACCTGACACTTGATTATTGCAGTGGCGGGGTAACCGTAACCTGCTATGCGCAAACCCAGCTCCACCAATAACAACAGCAACGCCGGGATAACTGTAATCGTGATAATACGAAACAGCCACAGACGCCGACCGGTTATCGAACCGGACGGCACGCTTTTTATGTCCTCTTGTTTATCCTTGTTCACGAAAATAGCACAACCTTTATGGTTATTGCGAAAAACGGTTGCTAAAAAAGCGGGTAAATAAACGGCGCTATTGCTGTGCCGCCCAGTAGCACAAGCGCTCCCAATAAAAGCAGGATAATCAGCACGGGCAACAGCCACCATTTCTTATTGTGCTTCAGGAAAAACCAGAATTCTCCCAAAAAAGGTGTTCGCTTTTGGCGGGCCAACTTTTCAAATTCATCTGCTTGTTTTTCTTGTGAGGTTTTAAGAGTCATGTACCGAATCCTCTAAAATTGGTGGAAGTAACGATTAAGAGTCTTAGTTGGCGGCCGGGGGAGCCAATAACTGTCCGTGGCGTTATCGAACTTGCGGCACAACGGGTCGCGGTGCATCAATCGAAAGACCAGTCCAATCGGCGTTATCACCATATAGTAAAAGGCCGCGAGTAATATGAAACTGATTGTGAAGCCAATGGGCAACGTCAACATTGTCAGGCCAAGGTAAATTGTCCTTGTAAGCTTTTCAGAAGTCTTGCTGGCAACGAAGATAATAAGGCCCACAGCCAATATTGGCAAGGTCCATTTGAAACCAACTCCCTTGAT
>SDBT01012930.1_pt1 | contig 13389 bp, 9 predicted proteins | sample 2277101 | NCBI WGS metagenome assembly SDBT01 (sample SAMN10404973, study PRJNA504765) | marine sediment metagenome | isolation source: marine sediment core GS10_PC15, 103 cmbsf | place: Arctic Ocean: Southern Knipovich Ridge | collected 2010 | reverse complement strand
GATTTAGTAACAGCCGTGTTAGCTGAAAAGAAGACACAATAATGCAATGGCGTCCACTTGTCTTCGTCAAGCGCATCTACACGAGCCCCGTTTGAAATTAGAATATTAACAATTTCAGCATCAGCTTCTCTGGCAGCAACGTGCAATGGAGTGATTTGACAAGAATCCTCCGCTTCGACAACTGCTCCTTTTTTTAACAAAAACATTACAAGACTCCTTCTACCCCCAGAAACAGCTGCATGAAGCAAGCTGCAACTAGTTACTTTTTCTAGCTCCTGAATGTCTCCGCCTGTATCTAAAAAGGTCTCTAGACGACCTTGATCTCCCAATGCCACGGATTCATATATTGTTAATGGTGGTATTGGAATGCAAAAGTTCTTTGCATGTTCCACAACTGCCTCTAAACACTCTTTATTACCACGCCGTGCTGCACGATTATATGGAAGTCTACCATGCTCATCTTTCAAGGTAATATCAGCTCCATGATCCAGTGCAAACTTCACAACTTTTAATTGATTTGTAGCGCATGCAAAACCGAGAATCACTATCTCCCCTGAGATACTTTCATTTAAGCACCATGGATGTCTTAAAATAAATTGCGAAACTTTATTAAAATTTTTCTGCATTAACCCTTTAGTCAACTCTTTTAGTTCATGATCATCCAAACTATGGTGTGCCACAGGAGCGCTATAATCCCCAGATGTCTTGTTTACAGCCGGTAAAAATTCGGTTAACTTCTGCGAATTGATTTTAGTAATAGGCTGTAAAACCTCAATTGAAGAGTCAACTTTCGAATCAACGACCAATTTTGGAACTTGACTCGTACTAGCAATCGGTTCCTGCTCTGATTTTGATTGTTCCATTGCTTGGCAAAACATCATTGACCAACAACTAACGAAAATGATTGAAAAACTATTTGACCATACCATATCAATACCTTTATTCTTTCTTGTGCTTCAAACAAATTCGCAACAAATCAATTCTGTTGCAAAACCACCAGAATCATGCATAAATATATCGCATCCGAGACCATTAACATGCATCCCTTCTACTAAAAATTACTCCTGTGGTATTTTTTTACAAGTCTCTTTTGGTCACCTTAGATTCAAATTCTGCCACAGCAATCTATTCTGAACGACTTTGTGACGTTGAAGTAACAGATGAAATTGATGTACCCAAACCTAATGTAGATGTAGAACTACTCGCAACCGGTCCTATAGCCAATGCAGGATTTTTCAACAGATCCACAATCGGTTTTGTAAACGCCCCCGGCACAAACGTTTTATAATCTCGTGCAATAAACCAAATAGGCATCTGCCCTTTTTTATTTTTTATCTTCGGATCAGCACCTGCTTTGAGCAACTCTCGCACACGATCCACATCTGCCCAATGAACCGCCCAATGAAGCGGCGTCCAGCCTCTCCAATCACGTGCATTTATTTTTGAACCAGCTTTTATGAGTAATGGAATACATTCAGAAGTTGCATTATGTAAAGGCATTCTGCCATACCTATCGGATATATATAATGATGCCTTATGGGCTTTAATTAATGGATCAACCAAATTTGTATACCCCATAGTAGCCGCCCAATGTAATGGCGATTTCACCCGCGAACTCTTTTCATTAAATTCTATCGGCTCCTTAAGAAGTTGTTTTACCAACTCAAGGCTATTCAATTGCACTGCTCTTTGTAACAACACCCTCTTGTTTGTAGGAGTCTGGGTTGTGATGAGATTGCGTAATTCCGCAATCTCCTTAGTTCGCTCCTCTCCGAACAATAACATTGCACTCAAAGAGTAATTTTCGAAAATGGTTGCTATTTTATATGGATAAAGTTTCTTTATTTTATTTATATTCCAACATTTTAACTGGGAATGAGTATATGCTAAATCCTTTCTTGCTCCATTTTTAAGTAATAAACGAACAATTTCAATATCGCTGCCATCTAGTCTACGTACCACTCTAGAAACAATAGACTTTATGATATCCGCCCAAATTGAATCCCCATTTCCCGCTGAATCTATTGTGTTACCTATCATAGCTGTAAGACCCAATGGTGTAGGATCAAAATGAACAGATCTAATCAAAGTTGATGCATGCCTATACCCTACATTAGGATTTACACCCTTCCCGAGCAACATCCGCACAACTCCGACATTGCCCATATAGCACCCATTGTGAAGAGAAGTCCCATAGTACCCCTCACCTCTTAAAGCACTAATGCCTACAAACGGTAACATCAATCCCCCAAAGATAACTCCTAAATTAATAACAGGTGTAATCTCATGTGCGATTTCACTTAACCCAGATGAAATATAGAGATAGAATATCAGGACACTTAGTGAAATAGATCCAATAACATCTTCTGGAATTTTTAACTTAGGGCCTCCCAACTTTGAATTCGCATGTTTCAGATCAAATTTTTGCCATGTCATAGTGCGAAAATTTGCCCCTTTACTGATAAGATACTCTGCAATTGGCAGATTACGATCTGAGATGTCAATCTGAGGAATCGTTGCATTATACCCAATCAAACTTCGTATCGCATCGTAATGCCCATTATCAATTGCCAAATGCAAAGGGGTTTTACCACCAAACAGAGGCTTTGTATTCACATCAGTTCCTGCATCAATGAATTCCTTGATCTTATTAGTATCACCTCGCTCAGCAGCATCAAATAATGTAACAACGTTATCCTCGAGTATAGGAACACAGAAAATACTACTATGCCCTATAAACCCTAATATCATCACAACTCGAATTGTTCGTGAAATTTTCATCTTATTCCTCGTTATTTAAAATACCGAATGACAATATTCATTTATCTATATCTGTACACCCTTTACTAAAGAACCCTGTATGTCGATGTTATCACATTTAACAACTCTATGAATCTTACCCGCATGAGACATACCCGAAACCGATAACATTAAAATCATTAAACCTGAATGCTTTTTTAAAATATTCATAATTAATCCTTGATAATATCAGTTCTATTCATTCACTTCTGGTGCTATTGCAGATAAAGTGGATGTGGGACCCTCATCGAAAAGATCTTCATATGATGGCAGAGCTGTTGGCCCTTCATCTGCTTCGGTTCTCTCTGCAGCGGATGTTGTTGCAGTAGCTTCATATGATGGCGGAGCTGATTCGGCAGATGTGGTAGCAACAGTCTGGTTGGCCAGCGCAGGATTTTTCAACAAATCAACAATTGGTTTAGTAAACTCACCCGGCTCAAACGTTTTATAATCTCGCGCAATAAACCAAATCGGCATCTGCCCTTGTTTATTTTTTATCTTCGGATCCGCACCAGCTTTGAGAAGCTCCCGTACACGATCTACATCTGCCCAATGCACCGCCCAATGGAGTGGCGTCCAGCCATTTTTATCTTGTGCATTTACTTTTGCTCCTGCTTTGATGAGTAATGGGATACAATTTGCTGTTGCATGGGTAAGAGGTGTTTTGCCATGTTTATCTTGAAAATTGCAATTTGATTTTTTAGAAACAAGCCAAGAGACGATTTGATAATACCCTAAAGCGGCTGCGTAATGCATAGGAACTTTACCCTTCTTATCAGTCAAGTCAATACGTGCTTGATGCTTAAACAATAATTCCAATAAGTCCATATTATTCATCACAGACGCCCAATGAACAGGCCTTAACCCAGAATACTCGTCAATATTTACTGCTGCCCCTTTAGCAATCAATTGCTTAGTGATATTTAATCTATTAAACTCTGCTGCTAATCCAAGATGAGAACGTACCATTCCATGCTTATTGATTCTCTTAATAGTCGTATGCATAGCTCCAGATGCATTATCAATAACAATAGCACTTCTAGAGTGAGTATCAACAGCTTTCCACAACGGTTGCATAGTCTTCCAATATTTTGTATACGGTCCAGCGGGCAAACCAAAACTTTGGTATGCCTCTTTAAATTCCGGCTTTAGCAACCCAATTAAAATCCGATTGCAAGCAATTAATTTTTCAGACTTTGTCGCAGCCAAATCATACGCGTATACTTCTGCATCAAACGCCACATCATCCCATCCCTTATATTTAAAATTACACAACTTCGACACACCTCGGTCATGCAATAAGCGTACCATTTCAATACTAGTATCTTCACTATTTGGTTTAATATCCATTTTTTCCGCAGGATCCTTTGTGCACCCTTCTGCGATTGCATGATACAACGAATAATTAAGTTTAGTTGGTTTTAATGAAGCATTCCGATCAATCAGTAATCTTACTAATCCCACCTTTCCGTATTTAAACCCAATCGCAATCGCACCTAAGCAACCTGCAGATTTGAAATCCATACACCAACCATACGATCTAATTGCATCATCGTTAGATAGTTTATTCACATCCGTCCCATGATGAATGAGAGATTCTGCTATAGCAAGCCATCCCCTCTTAGTTGCCAAATGCAACGCAGTAAGCCCTTTTAAGGCTTGAGGGTTGACTACCTGCTTCCTTATTGCATACACTTTTATCGCAACCAACTTATTAACCACATCATAAAAACCGTTAGTTACTGCTATATGCAAAGGGGTCAGATTTTGCTTTGTACTTATATTAACTTTCGCTCCTTTTTCCATCAAAACACCTACGACATCTGCATGCCCATTCTTAGCAGCAATATATAATGGAGATTGACTCCCAAACCGAGCAACTTTATTTACATCTGCCCCTGCAACAATTAATGTTTTTACAAACTCAACGTCCCCCCGTTTAGCCGCTTTGTGCATTTTTCCTGCATGAGACACAACCGAAACCGTCAACATTAAAATCATTAAACCTGTATGTTTTTTCAAAATATTCATACTTAGTCCTTTATAAATACAGTTCTCTAATACCCCTATTCCAACCAACTTCATCGTAAGTGAGTTGCGCTTGTTGAAGTCGCATCTGACTCCGGAGTTACAGAAGTTAAAGTGGAAGTTGCTGTCGAGCTTGACGAAAATGCAACTGGAACTGATGTAGTTGTTGAGGTTGTCGCAACAACTTGTTCTTGCATTGCCAATGCAGGATTGTTCAACAAATCCACAATCGGTTTTGTAAACGCCCCTGGCTCGAACGTTTTATAATCTCGCGAAATAAACCAAATCGGCATCTGCCCTTTTTTATTTTTTATCTTCGGATCTGCACCTGCCTTAAGCAGCTCTCGCACACGATCCACATCTGCCCAATGGGTTGCCCAATGAAGCGGAGTCCATCCATATCTATCTTGAATGTTCACTTTTGCTCCTGCTTTAATGAGCAAAGGTATACAATTTGCCGCCGCATGGTGAAGAGGTGTTTTGCCCAGCCCATCAGTTCGATTCACCTTGATTCTTTTGTTCGACAACAACGACAGCACTGCTTCCTCAGTCCCGAGATGTGCCGAACGATGTAAATCAATCCGTATAAACTCTCCCTGGCTATTAGGATTCAAGACATTTTTCAAAAATCTGCGACTCTTCTTTACTTGTTCAAAAGGATAAAAATCAAATGGATCATCATCATCCATATAACTATATGATGACTCACCAACTCGAACAAACGTATTTGTTTTAGCACCATATCCAATTAATAGTCGTGCAAATTCTACACATGCACTTTCGGAAGCCTTACTTTCAGCAAGATCCCACAGCGAGGATTTTTTATGACGAGGAGTTTTACCCTCTTTCTGCTGATATAAATAATTTCGCAACTCCAGGTTTAAATGCAAAAGTAACCGACCAGTAGCAACTTGACCGTATCTACACAAAACATTCAACAAACGAAGACCTTCTGTTTTATGACGATAATGAGCTATCTCTTTCAGCGTACGCTTACTTGCCATATTAAACATTGATTCCATAAATGCCAGATGACCATTAACAGACGAATGATCAATAACTTTATTAATAGAAAAATTTGGATATTTATAAACTAATCGAAAGATATCTAAATCCCCTTGCTGAGAAATGATATGCACTGAGGAAAGTTTTTGCCTATTCAAAGTCCGAATATTCGCCCCACTCTTAATAAGAAAGACCACAATAGCTGACTGGTTCTGCTCAAGAGCTAGATGCAAAGGCGTTTGTTTAGAAAAATATGAAGCTTTACTCACATCTGTACCACCACTTACCAACTCTTTCACAAGCTTTAAATCCCCAGCCTTAATCGCCTTCTGAATTTTACCCGCGTTAACACATACACAGGAAACAAATAGTATGATTGTTATAAAAAATTTCACTATCAATCCTATTAAATTAGAAGTTCAATCCAACATATCTTCATCATACTCCTACACACGGTTCATGCAACTTTCGCAAAATCACTCATATACTATTTCACCAAACTAGATAGACTATTTACTATTATTTTTTATCAGTGAGCCTATCATGAAGCTACCAATCATAGACTTTAAAAAATTTCTATCTTCTGCTCTCAACCCGGAACAACTCAAAGCGGTGAAACATGATACCGGTTCTCTGCTCGTTGTTGCAGGTGCAGGCTCAGGTAAAACGCGCGTGATAACCGCCCGAATTTGCAACCTCATTTTAAATAAAGATGTGGCACCATCTAGCATTGTAGCTCTCACCTTCACCAATAAAGCCGCGCGAGAAATGAAAGAGCGAATCGTGCAGTTTCTCGGCAAAGATGCAAACATGCCCTATATCGGCACCTTCCATTCCTACTGCTTACGATTACTAAAAATAAATGCGCATCTGCTTGAGCACCCAATATTTGTGATCATGGATTCTGATGATCAAGAAAAATTAATCACACGTATCATTAAAGAAACGAATGTAACCAAAAAAGTTTCTGCAAAATCACTCACCTATACCATCTCGCAGATAAAAACCTCCCGCATTATAGGCAAGGATCATGAAGTCTTTGATCCGTTTATTAGCTCGGTGTTTGAAAAGTATGAACGAGAAAAAAAAGCATCCCATTGCTTTGATTTTGATGATCTGTTGCTTGAAGTATTAAAACTGTTTCAAAAAAATAAAGAGTTTAAAGCTAAGTTTCAACGCCAAATTCAGCATTTGATGGTGGATGAGTATCAAGATACCAATGCAGTGCAGCATGCATTGCTCAAACTTATGACGCTCAAAACTAAAAAAACTCTGGGCATTGATTCGATTTGCGTAGTTGGTGATGAAGATCAATCAATCTATTCTTGGCGCGGTGCCACGGTTGAAAACATCCTCAGTTTTAAAAAGGATTTTTCTAATACTAAAATGGTTACTATTGAACAAAACTATCGTTCAGTAAAACAAATTCTCACCATCGCAAACAGCGTTATTTCACATAATAAAAAACGTAACCCGAAAAAATTATGGTCTGATAAACCGGGCAAAAACCGAGCAGTGTTGCTCACCACACTTTCTGGTTATCAAGAAAGTGATGCGATTGCAGCAGCAGTGCACGTTGCGCAAAAAAATGAAGCTATTAATTCAATGGCTGTTTTATATCGCACTCATTTTCAATCACGCGTGCTTGAAGAAGCTTTTTTACGCAGCTCAATCCCCTATAAAATTATTGGTGGCATTCAATTTTATGCGCGAAAAGAAATCAAAGATCTTTTGGCCTACATCCGATTGATTGTAAACCCCTTCGATCGTATCTCTCTTGCGCGAGTGATCAATACACCTAATCGCGGTTTGGGCGATAAATTCCAAGAAATATTTTTCACTCAATGGGATCAAGAACCGCTCATGAACTGCAAAGAACTTGGCGAAAAATTGGTTAAAGAAAAAATTGTTACCAAAACTCGTGCCGCTGCGCTCAAAGGGTTTTTAGGATTATTCACATCGCAATTGGTGAATCAGCAACCTACAAAACTTTTAGATACAATTTTAGCCCGCTCAAAATATATCGATTTTTTAAAAACAAAATATGATAAACAAGAAGCTGAAGCAAAAATAGACAACGTAAAAGAACTTCTTCGTGCGTTTTCCCATTTTGAACAGACCGGTATCGGAACCGCTGCGGCAATATTGGATGAGATTGCACTCATGCAAGAAAAAATGGAAAAAAATAAGGATAACGAACAATGCGTGCAATTGATGACGCTCCATGCCGCAAAAGGATTAGAGTTTGATATGGTGATGCTGACCGGCCTTGAAGAAGCATTGCTCCCAAGCTCACGATCATTGCATGATTCAGATGCAGTGGAAGAAGAACGGCGATTGTTTTACGTGGGTATCACGCGTGCACGCGAACGACTTATCATCACCCATAGCAAATTCCGCCACACCTACGGAAACATGACTGAGCAGCTTCCTTCTCGCTTTATTGATGAAATTCCAGGGCATTTAGTGCAGCATGAAGATTGCGCCTACTGGAAGTCATATAATTTTATCCGTTTTTTTAATACCTGGATGGGCACTCAAGCTACCAAAGCTGCACCGATCACCTTCGGAGCACAAACAGCATTCCGGAAATCAAGCACCGGTAAATTAACCAGACCAGAACAAAAAAATAAAAAGATCTTTAAAAGCATCTTAAAATCCAAGTTTGGAAGCGCACGAAAAACAACCACAGGACCACGATTTGGATCTGGAACTTGGAGAAAAAACCAACCGGTAAAACATACATCGTTTGGAATTGGAATCATTGAAACGGTTGAAAAAAAAGGTGCTGATAAGTTTTATATCACCGCTCGATTTAAAACAGGTATCAAAAAATTAGACTCAAAGTTTCTGAAGAAGATATAACCCCTCAATCACTAATTCACCTATAATCTGATATTCTCAGGAACTTTTACATTTTGTACAGAAATATTATAATTAGAAATAATGTAAGATTGACTGTAATTGAGGATACATGGTGAAAATTAAGAATCTCCAATACACTCTTATATTTCTGATTTGCCTATCAATGAGTAGGTCATTAGCGATGGAGTCTCAACAATCCAAAAGTTCTCTTGGTCTTAAAGGCCTTAATCATTTAAAAAATTTAGTTGCAGTTGATTTAAGTCACAGCTCTATCACAAAACAATCATTGGATTTCTTGATTAACACACTTGTTCAACGAGAACAACGATATGATCTAAAGCCGTTAAAAACGCTTAATCTGATAGGAAACAACCTTACCTCATTACCTGAATGCCTTAGCAATTTAACACAGTTACATACACTCAATCTGTGGAGAAACAAACTTACCTCATTACCTGAAAGCTTTGGCAATTTACAACAGTTACAGACTCTCGATCTGGTTGAAAACAAGCTTACCTCATTACCTGAAAGCTTTGGCAATTTAAAACAGTTACATACACTCAATCTGTGGAAGAACGAACTTACCTCATTACCTGAAAGCTTTGGCAGTTTAAAACAGTTACGTACACTCAATCTGGTATTAAACAACCTTACCTCATTACCTGAAAGCTTTGGTTATTTAAAACAGTTACAAACACTCAATCTGTACAACAACAAACTTACTTCATTACCTGAATGCTTTGGCAATTTAATACAGTTACATACACTCAAACTAGAGGGAAACAATATTGGAAACTGGACAGAAGAAAATAAAATTAAACTCTTTACAATTCTTGGCAAATTAAAACAGTTGCAAACACTCAATCTGCAGAACAACAAACTTACCTCATTACCTGAAAGCTTTGGCAATTTACCACAGTTACATACACTCGATCTGGTTAAAAACAAGCTTACCTCATTACCTGAAAGCTTTGGCTATTTAACACAGTTGCAGACTCTGAAACTGGGCGTCAACAGACTTACTTCATTACCTGAAATCTTTGGCAATTTAAAACAGTTACATACACTCAATCTGGTCTTCAACAGACTTACTTCATTACCTGAAAGCTTTGGTAATTTAAAACAGTTACATACACTCTATCTGGGGCTCAACAATATCGGAAACTGGACAGAAGAAAATAAAACGAGACTCTTTACAATTCTTGGCAAATTACCACAGTTACATACACTCGCTCTGTATAGAAACAATATCGGAAACTGGACAGAAGAAAATAAAACCAGATTCTTTACAATCCTTAGTAATTTCACACAGTTACAAACACTCAACCTGTTCGGGAACGACCTTACCTCATTACCTGAAAGTTTTGGCAATTTACAACAGTTACAAGCACTCGATCTGAATGGGAACAAACTTACCTCATTACCTGAAAGCTTTGGCAGTTTAAAACAGCTACAGACTCTCGATCTGATGGTGAACAATCTTACCGCTTTACCTGAAAGTTTTGGCAATTTAAGACAGTTACATACACTCGCTCTGTATAGAAACAATATCGGAAACTGGACAGAAGGAAATAAAACGAGACTCTTTGCAATCCTTGGGAAGTTAAAACAGTTGCATACACTCAATCTGAGAGGGACAAGTAGAAAATTCAACCGGTTTGTATTAGCACTTCTGAAGCGAAAGTATCTTAACTAGGAATACTTCTTCAACGAATAAATAGTCAGTTAAGAATTCACTATTAATCCCTTAAAGAAACTATTGAATTGTTCCCTATTCTGACTCGTATCTTTTATTGTTTTTTAAGGGAAATCAACTACACTAATAGAAATTAAAGCTTAGGGGGCTAGAGGATACAACGCAAAGTTGAAGGGGTAATTGAGATGAATGAATTTTTTTACCGATCCAGTTTGCTGGTAAGACTCATAGCGGTATGTAGCTTTTGCCATTATAGTATTGGCATGGAAGGCCCCACAGCCACTCATACCAGCCAGGCACCAATAGCTACTGCAAGCACCGTTTCTCATCATGGAAAACTTGCTTGGTTAGAAGAACTTAATTTGTCTGGTTCTGTAGTAAATTTATCCGATAATAACCATTTCAACTGTTTTCCAAAGTTGAAAAAATTAAATTTAAGAACCTGTTCTATCAATAACACAACTCTGAAACTCATTATCTCCATGCTCCCTACAAACTCTATAACCGAACTCTTTCTGAGCTGCAACGTACTTACCTCATTACCTGAAAGCTTGGGCAATTTAAAACAGCTACATACACTCGATCTGAGCTACAACAATATTGGAGGCTGGACAGAAGAAAATAAAACTAGACTCTTTACAATCCTTGGCAAGTTAAAACAGTTACATACACTCTATCTGGGATTAAACAACCTTACCTCATTACCTGCAATACTCCTTCAACGAGAAGAGAGTGGTCAGTTAAGAATTATCTGGTAATTTTCTTATTACGGATTTGATAATAAGGGAAATTGTGGAACATTATAAAAAACCGTTATTATGGATTTGATAATAAGAGAATAGTGATGAGATTGAATATTTTCCTTATTATGAATTTGATAATAAGGGATATTAGTAGGTTTGAAAAAAGTTTCTTATTACGGATTTGATAATAAGAAAATTATAAGGGTCCCTCGATACAATCCTTCGGATCACTCGGGATGAAGTAATAGATCAAATTAAGCAGTTGAAGTGTTGTTTTACAGTTCGATTCATCAAAAAACTAATAATTAAATTCATCCCGAGTGGCACCGCCAGGTGTTGTATCGAGGGACCCATTAAAATATTTTTTCCCGAAGTCCGAATAAGAATTAATACCCATTAATATGCAAAACAACTTCTGGAGAAAATGGCTTTAATGATTGCACCTTGCATGTTGCACTTTTGCCGCCAGTCATGATCGCACGCCCAAGCAATTTACCAGAACTACTCACCAACCCTTGATCGATAAACTGATCAACCGTTGATTGTGGCGAGATAATAATATCTTTGCCCATCACGTTGCCATTCCCAAGCTTCACCCCATCACCCGGCATAATCCAATAGCCATCTTTGGTTTTCACAATTTGATACAGCTTTTCTTGCATCGTTGGGTTATCTGAAAGATAAGGCCCTTTCCATTTTTTTGGATGCACTAAATTCATCGATCCAACTTCAGATCCAATAAATGATTTCACCGTTAAAAAATCAATATTGTTTTTATCATGCTCAAAGCTACTAATACCTGCAGTTGCATCAATCGTATCAAAAATGCATCCCAACTGTGTGACAGTATTAATAATCAGATAATCATCATACACCTTATTTTGATGCTGCCACCAATAAAGCGCACCTCCCAAGAGGCTTATCAAAAAAAGTGAACTAAAAACTGGCCATAATTTCATATATGATATATCCGTACCCAAACCAATCAGCGATTTTTGCTTGTCCCTATTCTGCCTACTATATCAAAGCACAAATTTAAAAAAAAAGAGTTATTTCAAATTTTTAACCGACTCCGCTCTGAATGCAGGCATCCAGAATGAGTTACAGAACGATTCTAATACATACACTTAGTTCATTACCTGCATATCTTGCACGGTATCATACTTTTTCATAGCAGATTTAAAATGATGGCAAAATTCTGCAACGATATGAGCAATTTCTGGCGTGTTATGCCTAAAGCCAAACAAGTCAGTAAACCTCTGCATCAATGATTTTTTCTCCACAAAGTGCATACCTGAACGAAACATCATGCCACGCTTTTTGCTCATTAAACGATAGAGTAGTTGAAGCGCAAATGTTTTCGAGCCAACTTCATCAATCAGCCCAAGCTCAAGCGCTCTATCACCACCAAATATTTGTCCTTCTCCCCATTTTTTAAGATCTGCCATATCAAGACCGCGACTATGAGCAACATGGTTCGCAAAGTTCATATAGGTTTCATTCACATGCACTTGAAGATAGGCACGTTCCTTATCAGTGAACTTTTTATAAGGATCTCCAACTCTTTTAAATTCACCTGCATAAACCGTTTGATCAATAACTTTTGCTATTGAGCCATTTACACCCAAGTTAAACGCTATTGGAAGCCCGTCATAGCGATTAAATTGCATGTATGATCCGATACTGCCAATAATTGCAGAGTTGTTTGAAACAATATAATGAGAAGCACAAGAAATATGATATGCAGCAGATCCGCACATACTTTCAACCCAAACCACCACCGGCTTGCGCTCTTTTAATAAAAGCAACTCGCTATAGAGCGTTTCCCCAACACCCGAAATGCCGCCCGGTGAATTTACCATAATAAATACACCTGCAATAGTGTCATCATTTTTAAACGCTTCAATTTGAGGTAGATATTTTTCTGAAGAAACAATTGCCCCTTTGATCTCAATAAGACCAACCTTCGCCTTTCCGCGAGTGCGCACTTTTTCTACCGCTCGCGTGACGACTGGCATCATTGCAAGTCCCACTACTGCTGTTGTTAAAGCGTGATCCCTTGCAAAATCCATGATCGATGAAAATATTTGCGAGTTTGCATGAATAGATGTGTGAATTTGTGATACCAACAATACAGAAACGATAAACTTTTTCATTCTTCCCCCTAAAAAATAGAATTCCCTTTAAAGTATCCTACTTAATTTGATTGAGGAAAAACAAGAATCAAAAAACTTTAGACTAATAAACTAAATA
>SDBT01012929.1_pt1 | contig 13390 bp, 9 predicted proteins | sample 2277101 | NCBI WGS metagenome assembly SDBT01 (sample SAMN10404973, study PRJNA504765) | marine sediment metagenome | isolation source: marine sediment core GS10_PC15, 103 cmbsf | place: Arctic Ocean: Southern Knipovich Ridge | collected 2010 | reverse complement strand
TAAAGGATTTTATTTGCTCAAGATTTTTTTAGTTTTTGCTTTTTGCATTACTGACTCTATATCAATCGAAATCCCCCCTCTTATTTTGCTCTCTTCAGCTGCTTGCATAAATGCAAATATTTCCAATGTTTCATCATTGGTAACAGGGACAATTCCTGTACTAAAGAACTCTGTTATCTTTTTAAGCAAAGGATTGTAGCCCTGATATTTATCAAGTACAGCAACACCCTTTTCTCCAAAAACAGTCCCTCCATAACTTCCTTTTCCCTCACGTATCCCGCGATAACAACCAATACGGTCATCCTCCCATACGCCCACAACTACATCCGTATTTTCTGTAAAAGTTCTTTGCACACGCTTACAACCTGTGCCCATAATTGTAAACAGGATTTCTACACCATGCACTCCATACCAGAACAGATCCGGGTGATGCTCCTCAATATGAGCTGGACTATAGACTTCCGCTCCAATAACTTTGCCGATTTTTCCTTCAGCTATTTCCTTTGCTCCATCAATGTACCTTAAGGAAGAAGATGAAAACATTGGTACATTATAATGTTTTGCAGCCTCTACTATTGCATAAGCATCAGATAAAGATCCTGCAAATGGTTTATCAATAAACAGTCGCTTTCCTGCCTTCAATACCGGCATAGCTTGTTCCAGATGTTTGTTTCCATCTATACAGGTTAACAATACAACATCTACCTTTTTTAACAATTGTTCTATGGAACTCACGATCTCAACACCTTGATTTCTTATCTCCTCTGTGAATCCCGGAATTCTCTTTCTCCACTCTTCAATATTTTCAGTACCATTCGGATAAGCAGCAACTACTTTATATCCACCGTACTTATCACCTGCCAAAGGGTCATTCAGGGCTTTTGTAAAAGCCACACTATGTCCGGTATCAAGTCCTATCATACCTACCCTCTTTCCTTCTTCCTTATCTCTCCTTTTATAAATTCCAGAAGCACTGCTTGCCAGTCCCAAACCCAGACTGGCCATTGCTGTTTTCTTAATAAAACTTCTACGATCTGTATTATTCATAACCATAATTTATTATTAGATTAATTAACCTCTTTCTACTGCAAATATTCTGATGGGAATTTCCAGGGAGCACGATATTCTGGAATTGCCAGTTTGGCTGCCTCTTCATCTCCGACAATTTGCTCTGTATCAGGATTAAATCTTATAGATCTTCCAAGTTTCATAGCCAGAACACTCAATGTTATGGGGACATCAACCTTGACATGATATCCGGGATTGCACGAAGGTTGTTTGCGTGACTTTATACATTCTACCCATTCAAGTTCATGTCCGGGAGAGGGTGCAATAGTTTCAGGAGGTGTTTCCATATCCTTCATTCTGTCACCTTCCGGCAATATCTGATGAGAAGAATAGTCGGTCTGTAAAGTTCCATTTACACCATGCAAGTAGATCCCCAATCTGCGTTGGCTCTCCTGACCACGTGAGAAATCAAAGCCATAGCTATTTGTTGATGACTGCATCCAGGTCATTGTCAGATTTGGATACTGCCAGATAACCTCGTGATTGTCATAGGCATCACTATCATCTTTAATGATGTATCTTCCACCAGATGCACTGATCTCAGTGGGATAACCAAGCTCCAATGCCCAGATAGGCAAGTCAGTGATATGTGGTGCCATGCCGGGTGTCCAGCCGCCACTGAAATCCATCCAGAAACAATGATAGAATGCATCTTTTACCAGATTTGGATTGAAGGGCTGCATCCGTGCGGGACCCACCCACATATCCCAGTCCATTCCTCTGGGTGCTTTCTTTTTATTGTTTCCAAGTCCAATTCCATTTGGAGCTTCATTCATCACAAAAAATGTTCGCACAGTGCTGATATCCCCTAAATTTCCTGAACGAATCAGTTCGACCATACGACGATAGTGTTCACCTGCATGAATCTGGGTTCCTATCTGACAAATCACATCATGCTTTCTCACTGCATTTCGAACTGCCAGGCTTTCACCCAGATGCATGGTCATTGGTTTTTGCAGATAGATATCCAGACCCGCTTCCGCTGCTTCAACGGCCTGAATCGCATGCCAATGTGCAGGAGTAGCAATAATGACAGCATCAAGACCTTTGTGTTGAAGTAATTCCCTGTAATCGGTATAACCTGTGCATGTTTCTTTGTAATATTCCATTACAGGATCCAATCTTTCCTTCCATACGTCACATGCCGCTGTCACTACAATATCAGGATGCATGGCACATGCACTAAGATTGGTCTTGCCCAATCCACCGCATCCAATGATGCCAAGATTAATCTTATCACTTGGAGCAGAAGTACTTATGCCACTGATCACTGAGGATTTCACAATAAGGGGTGCAGCAATTGCAGCGACAGTAGTTGTTTTCACAAAGTGTCTGCGTGTGAGAGGTGAAGAATTTTTAATAGTTTTCATGATTATAATAGTTTAGTGGACTTATTTTGCATTGGTCTTAAAAATATACAGTGGCGTAGATGTTTCATGATATGCATCCCACCTCTTCTCTGAAATATCCTTCCCCGGCTCTCCCCCTGTATGAATGATTAGTCTGTAACGCAACACCAGAGATTCTGCCGTGTCAAGCAGGTATCTGGTCCCAGAAGATGGGAATGTAGGCTGTACCCACGCCAGATTCGGGTATTCAACCCAGTCACCCGGATATTCAGGATTGTCCTGATGCTGCAAAACCATCAAGCCTGAGGTGGATTTTGCTCCTTCAAATATTCCGTTAAAATCGGACCATGCCCGCAATGGTTTTGAGTCAGCTTCATCTGTAAAATATGAGATCTCCTGTGATTCAGGCGTCATCATCCGCAAATTCAATCCACCATAACTGTTTGTAAACCGTGTGGCAATAGTGACACTGTCCTCCAAAGCCAGCAAATTAATCGTTAAATCGATAATCCTGTTGTCTGATGATGAATGATATACCCTAATTATTGCGCGTTCACGAACAATCGGTTCTTTATCCTCCCACATCCACAAATTTTCAGCATCAATCTCTGCATACACAGGACCACTGGTATATTCAATGTTTCCTGTTGGTCGGGCAAAAACTGTTTGCAGCGCATAAATATCGCCACGACCAGTCCCATATTCTACCTCTGGCCAGGCCCAAAATATACCACGATGATGGGGATGACCAGCAGCGGGCCAGTCAGATGTAAGCATTTCGTCTTCTAACCCGTATAACGGATGAATATAGTCGCTGCGAGGTATTGCATAAATAGCGGATGAAACGATGGTGTCTTTAGGAAATTCCGGGTGAGATTTTAAATATTCCTCAAAATATATCCCTGACATTTTATTCGAATAAACAATCTTTTCATCATTATCATTCCCACTTCGGATTATATCATTTTCATTAACCGTTTGGTAATTATATTGTAATACCTTTTCACCCTTTTCTTCAATAATAACCTGCCCACTATTCGGATCAAGTGTTGCTTTCATTAAGGAAATAAAGGGAGACTCACTTTCAATCAACTTAAACTTACGGGGACCTGGCTCACCATCCGGCATAATCAGAACCATATGAGGGTTTGTTTCTCTTCCAATGTTTTCCAATTGCGCAGGGATCAAATGCTCATTCTCATTATCAGTAGATGTATTAAGAAGACCCAGACGCCCCTCTTTTGCAGCAATTACCTGATTTTTGTCCAGTTTTACTTCAACTGAAACAGGTGCTTTGGTTTCTCCTAATACCCCATGTACATCATCAATGATTAGCACATTTTGATTGGACGAACATCCTGGCACACCTAATAACAGAATACAAATCACAATTGCATTCAGAAGTGCTTCTTTTCTCATTTTGATATATTTTTAGGTATGTGATTTATGCTATTTGCTAACTATAAGTTACTTTTCTGCTCTTAAATATTCATCATATCTGGGATCATTTGGACTATATTTCTGGGATTCTTTCTGGATAACCAGTTCACCATTCAGGACCCATCTTTCACCCCGAATTGATAGGTGATCAATCATCCTGTTGCGCCATGCTGAAACAAGCTGGATATTGTTGGGATCTTTGGCTAAATCTATCAATTCATAAGGATCTTTCGAGAGGTCAAACAATTGATGTTCGCCCGTTAATGTGAAATAGATATATTTATAGGTCCCATCTGTTAAACAGGTCCATGCATTATGAGGTTCATAAATTCTGGCGTGTTCCAACTCAAGCAGTTTACGCCATTCTTTGTCATGCAACACATCAAGCATGCTTCGTCCATCCATTGCTTCAGGCTTCTGTAGGGAAGCAGCATCAAGAAAGGTAGGCAACACATCCCTTAATTCGACCAATTCCTCCCGGATCTGGCCTCTGTCAGCTTTAATTCTTAAACTTTTCGGCCATCGTAAAATCATTGGTATATTTGCAGATCCTTCATAAGGTTTACATTTCCTCCATATGTGATTATCACCCATCATGTCACCGTGATCAGCAGTGAAAATTATTAAGGTATTTTCTAGCTCTCCTCGTTCCCTGAGAGCCTTTAATACACGTCCAATCTGTTCATCAACAAATGAAATAGCGGCATAGTATGATTGACGGGATTCACGGATTTCCTCTTCCGGGAAATTTCCCAGGGTTGCATTGGTTGAACGTTCCAAAGATCCAGTTCTGTCTCCATATTTCTCTTCAGCCCACACTCCTGCTTTTGGCATGGGGAATTTGATATTTGAATAATAGTCATACCACCGCTTCGGAGGATCGAATGGAGGATGCGGTCGCTGAAAGGAAACTTTCAGGAGCCAGGGACGGTCCTCGTCATAAGAATGGAGGAAATCAATGGCACGTTGAGCTGTCCAGTGGGTAGGATGCAGGCTGTCAGCATATAAAAAGCTTCGCCCCCCCGGTGGTCAGTATAATGCAAACCTGTTGCATTCATATCTTTATCACGCGTAATTTTCTCAAACCAGAGTTGATAATCGCATTTATCATCTGATTCTATTACAGAGTGCCAGCCTTCCTCTAAAAGTATGGTTTCATAGCCATGTTTATTCCTTATTGGATGAAAATGATTCTTCCCCACAGCATGTGTCCTGTACCCGGCATCAGTAAACATCCGTGGTAATTCATACGGATAATGTTCAGCCAGGGGATAATATCCCAGCATGCCATGAGCCCAGGGGCTTTTCCCTGTGAGAATTGCTGTCCGTGCAGGCAGACAGGATGGGACAGAGGAATATGCATTTGAAAACAATACTCCCTCTCTAGCTAAATAATCCAAATTAGGGGTTTCTATCCAGTCAGCCCCGGCAGCACCAATACAATCTCCTCGAAACTGATCAGCCATAAGGAACAGAATATTGATTTGTTCCCGGGATTCGGATTTTGGTGAACAAGAGATGAGATTGACAATTACTAATGCCGTTAATGTTACATTCAAGTAACTCCCTTTCATGTTTTCAATTGGCAAATTATTAATATTTCCAGAACGAAATTTTAAATTATTCCCCCAAGATTGATCCTTGGGAGAATAATTTATTTGTTTCTACCAACCTGGATTTTGGTCAAGATTGATATTCAGAGTTAATTCTTCAGTTGAAATAGGGCTTAAGTAATCTCTTTCCAAATCGAAACCATACCCGTTAGGTAAGCGACTTTTCAGAGGATCAAAATACCCATCTGTCAAACTATAATCATCTGCATTCAAATCAGGATAATCAATTGAATTAAACATTGCTCCTAATGGTCTGTGACCTGTAAGAACTTCATCTGCAGCTGCCCACCTTGCTATATCATTCCATCTGAAACCTTCACCAATTAGCTCAACACGCCGTTCTCTTCTTATTTCATTTAGAACTGGGGATAAGTCAGGAAATAACCAGTTAGGATCATTTTCAATACTTGAAATATCCAGGTTTGGCATCCCAACGCGATCGCGAAGCAGTTTAATGGTTTTATCAATGTCGCCCTGTGTAAGCGTTCCCAATTCAGCTTTTGCTTCAGCATAATTCAGTAACACCTCTGCATATCTAAAAATTATCCACCCTGTAAATCCAACTCCGGAAGTCGAAAGACTTGCATGATGAATCGGATCAAAATTTAATATCTTGTTAATCTGATATCCTGTTGGGTTAACAGTATGTGCAGCTTCATCAACAGAGGGCCTGACAAAATAAGTAGTGTCGGCACCTTCAATCTGGAGCGGAAACCCGGGTGTGAAAATTGTTTGTACAAATCTCGGGTCTCTGTTAGTTGCTGTCGTAATCAGGTCACCATCACCCTGATACAATGGATTAGGTGATCCATTGCTAAGGTAAATTGGTTTGCCATCTGTACACAGATATGATTCCACAAATGATTTAGTTAAGCCCGCACCCCCTGAAGTACCGGTAGCAGTCTGAAACTGACGAGCATGGCCTAATCCTAAATCAAGGTTATAGTCTTTCTGTAATAGCACTTCCGGGTTGTCTGAGTAATCAACTTCCGAAAAGAAGAAATAATCCCATTCGGGATTACCAGTAGAATAGATATTATATACTCCGGTTAGCATAACACTTTCAGCTGCCTGAACTGCCATTTGAAGATATTCTTCCGAATTTGGATTTGACACTCCGAAAGGATCTCCGGAATGATATTTTTCCCATGTGCCTTCATAAAGACAGACCCTTGATTTGAAAAGTTGAGCAATGTCCTTACTTAATCTGTTACCACCCTCCTGTTTACCAGATGGCAGATAGGTCATTGCCAGATCAAGATCGTCAATAATAAAGTTGATTACCTGATTGCGGGGTGTACGGGCCAAATACAGCTCTTCAGAATCGGTTTGCAGTGCTTTATCAAAATAGGGAACATCTCCATATTCTTTTACAAGATCAAAATAGAAGAAAGCTCTGAAAAATAGCGCTTCACCTACGTATATTTTATACTCATCAAAATCGCTCTCACATTGTTCATAATTGTCAAAGAAATAGTTCACTGATCTTATTGTACTATAATTCCAACCTCCTGTAGCAGGAATGACTCTTGATCCCTGAAGTCTTGGCATTTCTTGAACATGTAACATATCATCAGATTCAATGTCGGCCGCAAAAATATGTTCATACCTATCTGATCCAGATACATAGAACGCGTTTGGGTAGAATTGGTTAACATATAATTTCAAATCATTTGTAGACTTCCAATAATCTTCTGAGGAGATCTCATCCAAGGGAGTTCTGTCCAAAAACCCTTCACATGCCGTTAGTGCAAGAAAGAGAATGATTACTAAATATTTTAGTTTTATAATTTTCATAGCGATAATTATTTAAAAAGTTATATTTATACCTAAAGCATATACTTTTCGCAAGGGGTGAACTTTCCCTACTCCCCATCCCCAGTTAGTTAGAGCTTCAGGATCGATTAATTTGGTTAATGGGGTAATAGTCAACAGGTTTTCACCCGAAATAAAGATTCTAAGATGACTTATTTTAACTCTTTCTGTAATATTTGAAGGAATAGTATAACCAAGATTTATATTTTTCAAACGTACATAAGCAGCATTTTGCATATACCTTGTTTGTGGCTCTTTATTTTTATAGTCCTGTTGTGATAAGTATGGTTTTGCATAGTAAGCATCGGTATTAGGTCCTAAACGATTTGTTTCATCGGCAGGTCTCCAATAATCGACTGTTTGCTCCCAGACATTCATTCCCCACCACTGATGACCATTAAATCCAAAGAAAGACATATCCCCTCCTGAAAAGGCATAATCTCTTTTCAAAACTCCCTGCCAGAACATGTTGAAATCGAATCCTTTCCATTGCAATCCTGCAGATAGTCCAAAAAGGAAGCGTGGCATATTATTACCAATTACAGAATAATCACCGGCATCATCAGCTGTCCAGGTACCTCTGGTAATTACACCATCACCGTCAGAGTCTTCATAATGTATATCACCAGCACCCCAAGTGGGCCAAAATAGAGACTGATTCGGACCATTTGCTGCATCAGTATCAGACTGATAAATTCCATCAGTTGTTAATCCCCATATTTCACCTAACTCTGCTCCTTCATACCAGGTACTTAACGTTTTTGTAGGGTTATTATATTCCGTTACAGTAGAAACATTATCAGCAAGAGTTGCTCTGACATTATATGACAAATCTGTACCGACATTATCCCTCCACCAAATAGCAAGTTCAAATCCGCGCGTCTGAAGTGTTGCATTATTGGCTCTTGGGGGGCTTGTTCCAAGTGTAATTGGTAATGCTTCGGCGGGACCAAACATTTCTGATGTTGTTCTGTTAAATACATCAAACGTTGTATTTAATCTTCCATTGAGAAAGCCTACATCGACACCAACATTCATGGTAGTGGACGTTTCCCATGTCAAATCAGCACTTACCAATCCGGGAGCTAGGGTATAATTAGGTCGGCCATCCCCCATAATCCAGGATAAATTAGTTCCAATTCCAAGTGTTGACAGATACAGGTAATTTGGAACGTTCTGATTACCAAGTGAACCCCAGGATCCCCGTATCTTCAAACTGTATATATAAGGTTCAATTGAACTCCAAAAATCTTCCTTTGAGATATTATATCCTACAGATAACGACGGAAAGAACCCCCAGCGTTTACTCTCTTCAAACTTGGACGACCCATCATAGCGCGCATTAAATTCAAACAGGTATTTCTCCCGATAGTTGTAATTAAATCTGCCAAAGAAACCTTCAGTCGCCCAATGAAATTTTACATCGTCAACGTAGTACTCTCCAGTGGAGGTGCTAATTGACGGAACACTAGGTGTTAAAATATCATTTTTCTTTCCCCAAAGGCTATTATACTCACTTGATTCATTTTCATAACCACCCATGAGGTAGAAGTAATGCCCATTAATTGTTTTATGGTATGACGAAACAATATTGAACAAAGTATAAATTTCGCTACTGAAAGTTGATTCAAATGAACTGATCGGGTACGCAATAACATACTGACTGCCATCAGGCCAACTTCCATAAACTGTTTCACTGTTGTCATCTGTTCTTGTACCGTTATTTTTATGATTATACTGAATCTTGGTTTTCCAATTTTCTATTGGCTCAATCGTGGTACCTAATGATAATATATATTGAGAACCATATTGATTTTCTTTGCCACCATTGAGCATTGGAATATAAGATATATTAGAAAATTCTCCATTAGGAAGATAAAGCGGTCTAAAAACATTTGTTCTAAAAAAGTTATGATACATTGTTCCCCTATCCCAACCCTGCCTGGTATTGAAATATTGGTTTTGATCACTAATATACTTAGTGTTAAGGTTAAAGGTTAACCAGTCTGTGGGGTTAGATAATATGTTAGCTGTTACATTAGACCTTTTGTATGACTCATCTCCATAGCTCAACTCTCCGGGTTGATCCCAAGATCCTGCTGAAATATAAAATGAATTTTTTTCTCCTCCCCCCCTTACACTAATATCATGCTTCTGACGCATAACCATATCATCATAGTATATATACATCCAATCATTATTACCATTACCGGCAATACTCCAGATACCATTTCCCATCCAATCACTCCCATCATCCTTTAGCCATGTTTCTTCAGTAAGCTCACCGGCCATGTACCGTTCCATACGGTCATAGTTTTCAGGAGTAAAGTTAGGAGCTAATCCAGCATTTACACTTGACTGGTCATGAGCTGTTGCATATTGAAGTGCATTTGCCATATGAGGAAGACCTATTGGGCTTGAAAAGGAGATGTTATTTGAGTATTCAACGATAACTTTTTGATTAAATTCTCCTCTTTTGGTCGTAATTAATATTACGCCATATGGAGCACGTGCTCCATAAATCGCAGAAGCTGCTGCATCTTTCAGTATGGTTATTGATTCAATGTCGTTCGGATTAATTGAATTTATATCCATTGGAATTCCATCAACCAAGACATAGGGGGAATCATCACCTGTCAATGAACCAGCACCCCTGATATTAATGTCCATCTTACCACCAGGTTCACTTGAGTAAGCTGTTGCAGTGATATTTAGATTGGGAGAAACTCCCTGAAGAGCTTCTGTTACGGTTGTTACAGCCCTTTCTTTAATTTGCTCTTCTGAAACAACATCAACTGCACCTGTAAGATTGATTTTCTTTTGCAGACCATAACCAACCACAACTAATTCGTCTATTGCCAGTGCACTTTTGGCCAGAACCACATTAATTGTTGTTTGATTACCTACCTGTATTTCCTGAGGTTCCCTGCCAACAAAAGAGAATACCAGAATAGATTCAGGACCTTTAACTTCAATACTATAATTTCCATCAGCATTAGTGACGCTTCCAGTTATAGTTCCTTTTATAATGATGGTTACACCTGGCAAAGGATTTCCATCCTGGTCAGATACTATTCCTGTAACAACTATTTCCTGGGCTTGCCGGTCTCTTGTAACATCAACCCTTTCTGTTATATATTGGGGTGACAAGACGATCTGGCGGTCCATTACTAAATAGTTAATTTTCTCTCCTTCAAAGAGATTGGCTAATATATCACTGATCTTATTGTTCCTGGTATTTACATCAACTTTGCGGTCGACATTCACCAGTTTCTGGTTGTACAGGAAATAGAATTCACTCTGGTTTTCAATTTCATCCAGAACATGTTCAATCGATACATCATTGAGATTCAGGGAAAGCTTGGTGCTTTGCGAATAAGAACTTTTCGCAACAACCTGAATCACACTGAATAGTAGTAGAAACATTGTAATTCTCATAATCAGAAAAGTTTTTGAGTGCCAAAAGACGTTAAAAAGTACTTTGGTTGACTTCCATTTTTTTTTCATAATTTTGTATTGTTTAGTGGGCTAATTAGTTTTTTTCTTGGAGAAGAAAATTTAGTAATAACTACCTGCTAAATCTGCAGGAGAGCGCTCCATCGCTTTCCTGCTTTTTTTTTAGATTTTTTTTAGTTTTTGTTTTTCTCAGAGGCTGTTTAGTTTAGGTTAAATAATAAGGTTTGGTATTTTGATATCTATTTATATCCCGGTTTTAGGCATATTGTTATTCTCCTTTTGGAAAAGGTTCCATCACTCAGCATTTCTCTCTTATGTTCGACATAGTCAATAGGTGAACTTATTTTTAACAATGTCAATACTTCGCTGAAAGTTTCATCCTCGAATGTGGCCCTGAACTTGTAGGTTTCCAGCTCTTTATCTTTCAAATCAATCTCGATATTATACCATCGGCTGATCCTTTTAACTACTTCAATCATAGGATCGTTCCTGAGAACCAACTTTCCTTCCTTCCATGAAGTATATTTTTCAGTTTCAACCTCATTTATAACTATATGTTCTGTTTTGTTTGAAATAATTAATTGATGATCTGGCTGTAACTCCGTCAGTTTCACCAGTTCTCCACTCTTACTGATTTTTTTTACAACTACTATTCCTGACTCTAGGGTAATTTCGCAGGTTTCATCATCCGGATAAGCTAACACGTTAAACTTGGTGCCTAACGCTACAACAGCAATATCACAGGTATTCACAACAAAAGGTTTTTTAGAGTCTTTTACTACGTCAAAGAAACCTTCTCCGGATAACTCCACTTTTCGCTGTGTACCATAAAACTTAACCGGAAATTTCAGGGTGCTGCCTGAATTTAACCAACCTGTAGTGCCATCAGGAAGTTCAAAATGGGTTCTTGCAGCAAGTGGAGAATGTATCTCTGCATATGTGGTCTTCTCTCCCTTTGCAAAAGGCCTTCCGTTTACCAGGATATAACAGATGCTTATCGCCAGTAAGGGTAAAATTAACACAGCGGCTATTTTTGAAAGTTGATGATAGACTTTGCGATAGAATGGCAATTCGCTTGATTCTTTATATGAGTCTAAATTGATTGAGTGATGGAGCTTATCAAGGATGTGATTTGTATCAAATTCGTAATCAGTAGATTTCAATTTCAATTCATCCCAATGTTCTCTGATGATATGGTTTAGTTTCCTTTCATACCTTATATCTGAAAACCAGCTATTAATTTGAGCTCTCTCTTCCTGATTATATTTCTTCTGAAGCAGTTTCCTCAGTAATTCAATATCAACTCCCGTCTTATTATCGTTTTTATTCATTTCTTAAATTTAAAAAAAAATGTAAGTAAAAGTGCTTCAGTAACAACCCAGCGAAGCACTTTTACAAACATTTCCAACTAACCAAACTACTTACCATAAAACTAAACTATCAACCTATGAATAATATCTGCTGTGCAACTATATGTCTTTATATATTAATATCCCGGTCAGCGATTCTACCACTATTGATGGAAAAAGAATCACAAATTGTGATTCCCGAAAACTTCGCTCTGGAAAACACTTGCTTGAATAGCAATGGTTTAGACTGGTTTTAAATTTTGGTGATTGAAGTTTGGGTTCTGCGAGCGAAGCCCCCGTAGTTTGCTTTGGAATTAGTGAGCAGAAAAAATAATCAAATAATAGATCAATGATTCCTGGCTGCTTGCAGTGATGAGAGTCATTGGGACCAGACAGAGGTTTTGTAGTAGAATGACAAGTAACCTCCTAGAGAATAAAAAGGTAATAGAATAGAATGGAAAACACGGTTTCTTTCCCTAATTGTTCCTTTAAGAATTTTAAAGCTTGGGTCATTTGGTTTTCAACAGTGTTTTTTGAAATACGTAAACGGTTGGCAATTTCTTCATTGGTAAATCCTTCTTGCCGGCTTAACAAAAAAACCATTTTACGTTTTTCAGGTAATTTTTCGATGGCTTTGTTGGCTAATTCACGAAGATTGTTGTACTCGATGTCCATAGCAGTGTTATTGTGCGTTTCATCGAAGTTTTCAAGATAACTGTCAAGGTATTTCTTCTCACGTGTCTTTTTTCGAAAATGTTTGCGTATGGCATTATATGTAATAGTATATATGTATGCATTGAAGGAAAGATGTTCTTTAAGTTCTTTCCTCTTTTCCCAGATTTTCAGGAAAACTTCCTGTACAAGTCCTTCAGCATCTTCCTTGGAATCAAGGTAATTTTTTGCAAAATAGTAGAGTTTCTTACTATATTTTGCAAAGAGTTGATCAAATGCAAACCAATCTCCTTTTTTCAAAGATTCCACAAGCTTTTGATCGGTATTACTGAATTCTTCTGACATTGCATGTTTTGATACAGAAACAAAAATAGCAATGTCTATCTTAATACAAAGTGTACTATGTTGTGGGTGAGACTTATGATAAGTATGAACTCATTGAACCGATCATTCAGCTGAAGGAACGGGCTATAGCATAGTGATTAATCCCTCTTTTCCCATTTCATTTAGTTGTGCAACTTTCTTTCTGTAAAATTATCAAGCCACAGTTATTGTTTTCTCTATCATAGGGTTTGATTCAACCGCAGGTCAATGCCTGAATAAGGTTGACTTAATAAGACATTTCTTT
>SDBT01012928.1_pt1 | contig 13391 bp, 9 predicted proteins | sample 2277101 | NCBI WGS metagenome assembly SDBT01 (sample SAMN10404973, study PRJNA504765) | marine sediment metagenome | isolation source: marine sediment core GS10_PC15, 103 cmbsf | place: Arctic Ocean: Southern Knipovich Ridge | collected 2010 | reverse complement strand
CCAAATTGGGTAATAGGATCGATTGCCCAAAAAGGAGATCTCTTTATTCAAAGGATCAAGGAGCGGGATGATGTGCTTTTGATCAGGTTGACAGCAGAGAACAGGGATGTCCTTGTTGATCAGCTACTGGATCCTATAAGATCTTTGCCTATCGCCGGATGAACGGGACTCAAGAAACGGGAACCATCTTTCTAGAGGTAAAATATGGTTGGCAGTTTCTTCCTATACTACCGCTAACAAAGAGGACTCAAAAATGCTGCTATCCTAACGCAAATCGCTATCATGGTGGTCTTGCTCAAAAGGATCGCTCGCTTCATCGTCAAGGTCACTTTGGCTTTCAGAAAGAAAATTCAGAATAACAAATCACCCCGACAGGGAATTTATATCCCGGGACCAAAAGTCCCCAAGTTTATCCTCAACCTCATACAGAGAGAATAGACTAAATATCTTTGCGGCTACCTTTGAGACTGTCTAAAAACCCTAAAGCCATAGTTTTAGGGCTTGTAAATGGTTGATTCTACAGTTCGAACCTGGCGCTGGTTCATTGTTGAGAGGGAGTGCAAATGCACAAGCCCTCCTGGGTAAGGTTTAGTCAACCGCCCGGCAGTGCATCTCGTTGACTAAGAGATATGCGAGTCTAGCGAGGTGAAGGGTGTATGCCCTGAATCTGCCCCTTAGCCCCGAGAATAACCAATTTTGGGAAAGCGCCGATCCTGTGGTAGTGGGCGCAGGCGATACGGAAATCGCGTTATACACGAGCAATTTCCGGCACCCCGGGGTCTCAGACAGCATCGAGCTAGACAACGACGATGAAGTACCCACGCGAGCCTCGGAAACCCCCGAAGGTCCTTGGTGAAGCATCCCGGATCGAAGAGGATAGTAGATCAGTAAGATGATTTCTATCCTTCCAACAAATTGAGTGGGTAATGGTTAATTTATGAAATTATCAAGGTCAAAAATTTGACGAATTGCTGGAGTTATCACTCACACATTCACATCAAGATTTCAGAGCGGAAAGCTTTAATTATTTGGAATTATAAAGGAATTGCCCCTCTATACCATTTTGGCATGATTCCTGCTGAGTGATATGGTGAATTGTCCTCCCTTTTAAGCAATGGTCCTCCTATTAGAAAAGAAACTATGACGGCGCAAATGCACATATAATTTTACGGCCTTTTTCAATGATCACAAATGAGGTGGAATCATCATCAAAGCAAAAAAAGAACGCCAAAGCTGTCACAGGCAATATATTAGGCATGAAGAGATACCTATGATAGCAAATCTGATAGGCTTTGAGGCCTCGCCGGGGCTTCCGATAGGCCTTGCTCAGGTCGGAATTGAACCTTTTCCGCATCTGGAAAGCAGGACTGGTCTATGATGAAAAGTAAAGAAGAAAGAATCAGGATTCATCCCTTACTCAAAGTCGAATAATTCTGGCTCATCTTCGTGAACATGGTGAGTGCATATAAATGAAGATTGAAGGCAAACGAGGTAATATGTCTCTTGGTGTGAGGCTTTTTCGACTCTCGCGTGAGCTTCTTAGGGCATTGGACCGCGAATTCTATGATACTTTTATCTTAGACATTAGACACTGAATGGGAAAATTATTTTAAACTTGAGTGGAGGGAAAAAGGGGAGGTTATTATTGAAAGGGGCGCCGAGCCTGATGGCGTATACTTTCTTAGCAAAGGTAAAGTGCATATCCTACAATAATGAAGTGCTCTAAACCTAGGCAGTCTAATTCAAAGTTTAGGCCTCCATTCAAGCATAGAAATAAGACCATGAAGGAAGAAAAAGTGAGTCACACAGCAGATGGAGTTGCTGCTATCAGATTTTTCGAGTCATTGAAGCCAGAAGGTAAACGAGTATGTTGTGACCCTTATGCGAAGGAGTTTGTCGGCCGTAGGTTTAGGCTTCTTGTAGGAAATCCATTCCTGAGATATATTGCGCTTCCGTATTATGAACGGATTCTCCCTGGTATTGTTGGACTGATCATAGCCCGTGTCAGATATATCGATGACTATTTGAAGGAGTGTATCGACGATGGAGTTGAGCAACTGGTTATCCTAGGGGCAGGATACGATTCTAGAGCCTATAGGTTTGACGAACTGAAGGCGAAGGTCACGGTCTTTGAGGTAGACCATCCAGCCACTCAAAAGGCGAAGATAGAGAAGGTCAAAAAAATATTGGGCTCTCTCCCTGATCACGTCGTGTATGTCGGCGTGGATTTCACTAGGGAAAAACTTGATGAAAAGCTGATTCAAAGCGGTTACGATACAGACTTAAAGACCCTGTTTATATGGGAAGGAGTAACGATGTATTTGTCGTTAAAAGACGTAGATGAAACCTTATCGTTTGTCGCATCCAAGGCAGGTGATGGCAGTTCAATAGTATTCGATTACATCTATAGCTCAGTTCTAGATAAGACATGTGACGATGCGATAAGACTCGTGAATTATAGTGAAAAAGCAGGGGAGCCTTGGATCTTTGGAATAGAAGAAGGGAGAATAGAATCCTTCCTTTCTGAAAGAGGATTTCATCAGATAAAGGATGTGAACTGCGAATACCTTAAAGAAGCTTATTTCAAGCCTGTAAATGAAAGTAGAAAGATAACCCCTCTTGCCGGGATTGTCCACGCAAGAGTCAGTCCCCAAAAACGAATCTAATCCATTCGCGCCCACGGCTGCGCGTTGGATACACCCAGAACGTCTTATATGAAAACTGTCAGTGTGCTTTAGGGCCCAGATCAAATTTGGCAAATAGAAATACGCCAAAGCGATGTATGGAGGCATAATTTAATTGTATAGGAAATCCCATTTTTTAGACAGGATAGACAGGATGTTCAGGATATAAAGAATATAAGAAAATCTTGTTAATCCTGTCAATCCTGTCGAAAAAGTCCCGCCGCAGGCGGCTAAGTTCAAAGAGCTTTTCGATGAAACTCTATGCCTTCTTGAAAGGGTGCATTGCCCGTTTGTTAATAGGGGCCAAGGGTTTTGTTTTGGGTAAATTCCAATATGCCTCAGGCCTTAACCGTCCAAGGTTCAAAATCTCAGGATACTCCCTGCTCCTTGACCTACTCCTCGAAAATTTGACAATGTTATGATTCCCAAAGAGACTGTCGAGAAACCCTGAAGCCATAGTTTTGTGGCTTGTAAGTGGTTGATTTTACTAGGATATCAGCAAAGTCAATGATGATCCCGGTCAAAAGCAGAAGGAGATCTTTAGGTAACCAGGAATAAGACAAGTACAAATCAGGGGCGGAAAGATCGTGATTGAGAAGGATAGGATCTTCGCTCTTTCTCCTAATGAAAATAATTCATACGTGACCCCATCCTCACTCCTGTGGGGATAAGGGATTCGAGATGGTTACACTGGGAGAGCCGTTACTTAAACGCATTAGACTTTCCCTATTTATCTCTACACCAAGGCCGGGGCCATCCAGGGGACCTGCCTCCCCACCCGGACCAAAGGAGACACCTTCTTTAGTAATATTTTCTTTAAGCAAGAATCTATCATAGGAACCGTCATAGTACTTAGCATCACGACTGAGGAGGCTTAACGCCCTGCCTGCAGCAGAAAGAATACCTGACTCGCCCAGATGACTTCCGATCTGAAAGGAAAACCCTCCCATCCGTAAATGGTCAATTATCCTGAGTGAATTTCTAAATCCACCACACTTAGATAATCTTACATTTATCATCTTATAATAGCCCTCTCTAACAATTCTTTCCACATCTCTTAAGGAGCATGCCGACTCATCAGCCATTAGGATTATATCATGATTTTGCGTAATGCCAGCGAACTTAGCTATATCTGAATCAGCTGGCATCATAGGCTGTTCCACGACCTTGACCCTGTATTCCTTAATAAGCGATACATGCTTTAAGGCAAGTTCATAATTCCAGGCACAGTTGACATCTATCTTTAGATCGTAATCATCTCCAAAAACAAAACTCGCTATTTCAAGCGTTTCTCTATTCTCTGCAAAATTTTTGCCCATTTTCAGCTTTAGCTTATTAATCTTCATCTTATCGATCAATTGACATATTTCCGTCTTCCTCTTCTTATTAGAGAGAGGAACCCCGGCTCCATAATAAACTCTGGTGGTATAGAAATCTTTAGGGAAATATTCTATTATGTATCTGTTTTGTGTCTTGCCCAATGCATCCAACAAAGACATCTCAACGGCGCAAATGGCCGAGTTGTGTTCCTTGCCATTGGGAAGGCTATCTATGAAATCCCATATCTGGGAAACATTATTCAGCTCCCATGGGAAAGTACCTTTCTGTAGGAAATCGCTTACACTTTTGGTGGCACCTTCTTGGGATTCCCCTGTGACGTACAGTCTAGGTGCGCCTTCTCCGTATCCTTTTATTTCCCCATGATCGGCAATGACTTCAACAATGATGTTATTGGCGAAAGATCCTTTTCTCTGAGAGTGAGAAAGGTCACCTGAAAAAGGAAGTAATACCTTATAGACGTTTACCTTAGCAATTTTTATGAGTTGTACCTCTCGGCCTTGGTTGATAATCGCAATGAAAGATCAGTGGGGAGATTTAGAATAAATGTTGTCCCTTCATTGACCTCACTTCTGACCTCAATTGTCCCCTGATGATCCTGAACATTCTGATGAGCGATAAACAGGCCTAGGCCAGTACCCTTATGCATATTACTCTTATGCTTTGTTGTAAAATAGGGTTCGAATATTTTATCAATCATAGATTGAGGGATCCCAATTCCATTGTCCTTAATCTCAATACGGATACTCTTTGGTTTTCCCCTCTCGGTGCAATTCTTTGTCAAAATCTCGATCCTTCCCTCTTCAGGGCTAAACTCTACGGCATTGGAAAGGAGATTGAGAATAACCTGTTTCATCTTTTCAGAATCCATCCACACCTGTCCTATGTTGGGATCAAATTGACGGACAACCTCAATCTTCTTAGCCTTACTTTCCGGCGAAACAAGAAAGATCATTTTATCAATCAAGCCATGAAGATTGTTGAACTCAAAGTGTGATTCTCCCGTCTTAACCAGATCCAGAAGCTCTGTGATCAGGTTATTCACCCGGTTCGTTTCTTCCATGGCGATCTTATGGAAGTCTTCCCTGAATTCTTTATCATTGTATTTCTGGGGTAGCATCTGAATGAAGGTCCCTATGGCTGTCATGGGATTCTTGATCTCATGGGCCAGTCTCGCAGCCAGATTACCCAAAAAGGAGAACTTTTCCGCCCGGCTTAACAGGGCATGGGATGTTTTTAGCTCCATCATCTGTTCTTGCAGCCTGCTGTAAAGTTTTGCATTTTGTATGGCTATAGCAATCTGGGGCGAAAAAATTTCAAGTGTCTTACGGGTTTCCTCTGGGACACCCTCTCCGGCAACAGCATCCGTGGCAAGGACTCCAATCACCTTAGATCTGGTGATCAAAGGAACCACATAGACCGAGGAGGGGTTTCCGTAAGTCAAGATCACATTGTCTTTTCTCAGGCTTGAACTTCTTACATCAGGTACATATTCTGACCGTCCTGTATTGCTAACCCTTACTAGGATGTTGCTCACACGATCAAGCCGAACCCTGTAATTTTTAACCTCCTCCGGGACTTCAGCATCAAAGCCTATACCATGTATATATTCAAGATACCCTTCTTTTTCATTCACAAGCATGATTATAGCACGGTTAATCTGACAGACGTTTGACAGAATGTTCATGATAACGGTCAACAGTTGGCCCAGATCCAGTACAGAGAGGATAGCCTTTCCTGTCTCTTGTATGGCCATGAGTTGCCTAATTTTTTGATTGAGCTCAACATTTAGCCGATTGACCTCTTCGTATTTCTGTTCAATTATCTCCTTGCCCTCCTCCATCTCACTTATTGTTTCCATGAGAACAGACTTTGATGCGAAAAACCTGGAAAAAATCTCATGAAATCGGTTCCTCGCAGGCCATTTCAAATGATATTCACAGTATGGGGCGCCTTCAAAGTAACAGTGCTCCTCTTTAAGGGAGAGGGGCTTCCCTCCCCAGATGAGGGGCATAAAAGTATAAGCGCCCTGGTTCAACAGGCATATATCTTTTGAAACATCCATTTGGCGCTTCCAGTGTAATCTAACAATACCCTCATTTCTCTTCACTTCTACCAGTTCGATTTTCTTGGTTCTGTTCCATTTGTCATTTATTTTCTGGGCATGTTTGAGAGCTTTTTTGGTTGACCAAAATGCCTTGACGATAATACTCTGGGCATATCCGAGAGAGAGATTTTCAACAACATATCTGGCTATCTTATAGGCAGCCATTTCGTCATTAAGAATCAATTTGGCTCTCTCACATAATTTGCTAACTACAGCGCAGGAAATCCAGTTGTTGGGATCTCTCAAAAAAATCTCAGGATCATGGAGTTCATCAATCTCAGAGGCAAGGTTCCCCAGTAGGCATGAACAGTCGCCACTGTTATGTTCTTTTACGTAGTCCAAGATGGCCCTGGAGTTTATGCAGCTTACTTCCTTCTCCATTTTAAGAAAGCCTTTAATAATTAAGTCTTATATTGGCAAATTACGTGCGCTTCTTTGACTCGACATCCCTTCTCTATATTTTTCGTTTAACCTGGGCACCAATTCCCTGAAAGTTAATAGGCTCTTTGCCTGAACATTAAATATCTTTCTATCGTTACTTACGAAACATGTGTCAGGAATAATTTCATCCTTTAAGGCAGTGGTTGGGAGCCGAAAGAAAGGCATCATATTCAAAAGAGTATTCCGCAGTTTTGGTGTGCTTTTGGATAGGTTAAAAATCTCTCTCATATAAGTGAGAATGGTTTCAAAGTTGACATCTTTGGACGACTGCCTAACAACATTCTGTCCAAAAACACCGTCATTATCAAAAACAACATCTGATAAGGACGAAGCAAGGCCATAGCTCTTGGTTTTTGGGTATACTCTGCATTCCCCAATCTTAAAGACGTGCCCCCCAGGTCCAGTGTCTTTTGATAATTCTCTCACAAAAAGAAGACTTTTTTCAAGGTCCTTCTCTGTGTCACCCGGATATCCGGCAATCATAAAAACTATTATGGGGATTTCATTTCTTATTGCTTCTTTGAATATCGCGACGGTGTTGGAAATGTATTTCTGATAGTGAGATCTATCCTTGACCTTATTCATCCGCCTTAATGTGTCATAACTTGCCGATTCAAACCCTAGAGCCACAATTCCATATAGATCTGCAAATTGAGAGATCATGGACGGATCTAAGACATCGCAGCGAGTTTCAAAATTAATTTTCATACCCAATGATTGAAGTAATGGAAATAAATCAAAAGATTTGAAGAGTGCATCACTGATCAGCAAGGTGTGGGGATTGCTTTGTATGGATAAGTTAGTCAAATCGTTACGGATAATCTCTGGAGGAACCTCTCTTCTGTGGGGTCGCATAAATTCTTCCATGCAAAAGTTACATTGATACGGACATCCCCGACTGAAAGCATAGGGCAGAATGTCATATGCCCTTGGATATCTTAATAACTTCAGATTAAGTGGGGCCTTTTTCCTGAGATCAAAACGTACAATTTTTTTGCTTACATGGATCTGACCATCTTTTTTCCATGCCAGGTTAGGGATATTCTCCTTTTTCGGGTCTATGCCGTTTTCCAAAAGTTCGATGACCTTGAGAGCAGGTATTTCACCTTCACCGATCACGATCAGATCAACAGCTGAGGTTCTGGAAAATATCTCCTCATAGTAAATAGTCGGGAAATAGCCCCCTAAAAAAATAAAAATATTGGGATCGTATTCCTTGATAAGTTCACTTAAATAGATGACCTCTTCTGCTTGGGCAATAGCCGTACACGAGATGCCAACACCCTTGGGTTTTATTTCGGATAGATCTTTAAGAAGTTCTTGGTAGATTTTTTCTTTCCCTTCCCGGGTAAGGGGTACTCCGTAGTCCACAGGTATAGAAATGATCCCTATGTCTATTTCAGGCATGTTGAATTTAACAAAGCTTGCTATCTCCATGATGGGTAATGGGTACGCCGGCACATAATTATCTATATTTTTTGAGATGGGTTCAATGAATAAAATCAATATAGCCTTCCCACTTAAAATGAAATTCGACTTTTTTGTAAAGGATACTGATCCAGATTACTCAAATTGTGGAACGCGGAAAGCTTGGCCTGCTTCAGTGATTCTTGGGTGACACATTGTCATGCAACTTTATCTATAGAGTGTTTCAATAATGAGAAAGATGTTGGATCTTCAACCCTGACGCCATGAAATGGAAGTTTTTCTATCTCAAAATATTTTTGCCATTGATACCATTCTTCAGGGAATTTGTAAATATACTGCTCCAGAACTTTTAACACTACTGCTCCTATAGACATATCTACGGATTGTCGCAATTTTTGTGCCATTTTTTCCCATGAACTGGAAATAAATTTATATCGATGGTTATTATTTCTATGCATAATACCAAAAACAATGGCACTATCTCCCCTTTTCAACAAAACATTTATAGTTTTGTCTAAGTTAATCGGTTTGCCCAAAAAGAAATTTTTGTGATGACGGGAAGGTCTCCATTCATCTATCTCATCACATAGCATAATTACGACCCGATTTTCTTTAAGGCTGCCAAGAATAGCTTTCATCATATTGGGCGTATTGTCAACGTCAATTATCTTAGTTCCAAATTTCCCTGCCTTTTGAATTGATGTATGACGCAGATGGTTTGATGAAAATCTCACAATAACTGTTACAGGATAATTATTAGCAGCGAGGTAACCTGGAATGAACTCAATACCCCCAAAATGACCCGTGATTAAAAGCACTCCTTTACCCTTTGAAAGTCCCTCTTTTATCGCGCTCATACCTTCACTTTCAATGTGTATTTTTAAAAAGGCCCGCAATGTTTCGGCAGAGGAAAAGGCATTAAAAAGTTTTTCATAATAATGAGATCTTATCCCTCGAAAGACATTCCGCATAATAGATTTTATTTCGGGCTTGTTTTTTCGGCCAACAAATACAGATTCAAGGGCCCATTTAATTTTCCATTTTTCTTTTCTTTTAAAAAAAAAGTACAATGTCCCTAAAATGGTTACATAAAGGAAGGTCATTCTGCGACCTAAGATCTGATATATAAGAATATTAATCCGCCATTGCAAAAAAGAACTCAATTTTGTCCTCACAAAATCCACCTCCAATTGCTCTGAAAATGGTTTTTTTGAGATGAATTCCGACTCTCTCAATACAAATGACAAATCTTGATCAGTTAGCCTATGATTGGAAATGTTTTCGGTCGATATAAATCAATTCACCTTCCTGTTGTAGAAACCTTTATTCCATGCGAAATTCAGCAGCATATGGTGCATGGTAACAACGGTTTTTTCAGGTAGATGCCTAGCCTGGTCTCTAAAAATACTTTTTGAGGCACAAAAATCTGTGCACTAATGCACAATTTTTTGTGCATCTGCTTAGGCAATCTCTTTGATTGACGATCCCTGAATTTTGTGCTGATATAAGTTTCAAGATGAAATCCAAAGAATTTCTAATTGTATCCTTCGGCAGATAAAGGAATAAACTTAAAGGCTTGGCCTCAATTGGAATATTCCCCTATAATTTCAATAGGTTGTACAAATTCCGAGGCGTTTATTTAATGAAAATGAACAACCACCAAACAGAGTTTCACCAGAGACGGTGACTGCTTTAACACAGAGAAGTGAATAAAGCGTATGGATAAAAGGGCTACTATTCTTGTTGTGGATGATGAATATGGAGTTCGCCAGTCCTTTAACATGGTCTTAAAGGATAAATACAATGTCCTCCTTGCAGGGACTGGCGAAGAAACAATTGAAGTTTTTACAAAAAATTCCGTGGATCTGATCCTGTTGGATATCCTCTTGCCAGATGTTAATGGCCTTGATCTATTGGAGAAACTCAAAGGAATCGATCCAAATACAGAGATTATTATGGTGACCGCTGTTAAGGAGGTTCAAACAGCTGTGAAGGCAATTAAGCTGGGTGCTTATGAATACATCGTCAAACCCTTTTTGGTGGAGGATGTGATAAATATCATTAAACGGGCGTTGGAAAAACACAATCTTGTCAAAGAGGTGACCTGTCTCAAGAAAGAGTTGGAAAGATATCATCCTTTTGAAAAAATCATCGGCGAAGATGAAAAGATGAGAAATATTTTTGATTTAATATCAATTATTTCTGAGAGCGAAGGCGCAGTCCTTATTCAGGGAGAGAGTGGAACAGGCAAGGAGCTGGTTGCCCGGGCGATACATAACCTTGGTCCCAGGAAGAACCACCCTTTTGTGGTTATCAATTGTGCTGCTATACCAGCAACCCTGATGGAGAGCGAAATCTTTGGCCATTGTAAGGGTGCTTTTACGGGTGCCACCAGTACCACCATAGGTAAACTGGAAGTTGCCAATAGGGGTACAGCCTTTCTGGATGACATTGATTCTCCGGATATCAACATGCAGGCCAAACTCCTCAGGGTTATCCAGGAGAAGGAATTTGAAAGATTGGGAAGTACCAAGGTGATTAAGCTTGATGTCAGATTTGTGGCTGCCTCGAATAAGGGCCTAAAAGATCTGATCTCCCGGGAAGAATTTCGTGAGGATTTGTTCTATCGGCTGAATGTCTTTCCCATAAAGGTACCACCTTTGAGAGAGAGAAGAGGTGACATTCCTTTACTTCTGAATCACTTTTTGCAGCTCCATGCGAAGAATACCGGCAAGCGCCTGAAAAAATTCTCCAAAACTGCTATCAAGGCTCTAATGGAATATGATTGGCCTGGAAATGTTAGAGAGCTTCAACACTTGGTAGAGAGGCTGTTTACCATAACAAAGAATACTACCATTCAACTTAAGGATATTTCCACATTTGATTTTACTAAAAGACAAATTAAGGATATGCTCCTTAAAGAAGCCGTGCAAGCATTTGAGAAACAGTATATCGGCGAAGTGCTTGAAGTTGTTGATGGAAATAGAAAAAGGGCGGCCCAGATGCTCGGTATTCACCGAAACACCCTTTTGGCCAAAATAAATGAATTAGGCCTGAAGACATAAACCTGATATATTGATCCCCTTATCTTCCTCCTCTCTTTTTAGGGATAGGGACCCTTCCTTTTGATACTCTTTTTTCCATAAATTTTGCGAAACTAAAATCCATATGCACAGAAAAATGTGCATCTCTGCACAAAATATGCATCGTAGGCGACCCTAAATTTAGAGGAAATTGAATAAAATCAATAAGTTTTATGCATGGCACGAAAATTGCCTTTGTTGCTTAGAAAGGTAAATACAATCAAACAATATGACTGGCCAGGAAATGTATGAGAACTGTCTAATACCATACAGAGACTAATGGTGTTGCGAGATTTGGATGAAATAAAAGCAGAGATGTTTCCAGAAGCGGATAGCAGGATTTTAAGATCAGGTCTGATGGATAAAAACTCGGAATTCGAGTCATATGTTAACGAGGTTGTTCCCTTGAAACAATTAAAGACCAGAGCAGGGGAACATATTGAAACAAAGGTCGTCGCTCATGTGTTGAATATAACAGGTGGGAACAAGGTCAAGGCAGCTAGAATCCTAAATATCAGTTATAAGGCCGTTTTTTATGAAATGAAAAATCTGGGATTGAGATAGAAGGTCCGCTTAATGTTCACATAGGCACGAATGGTAGTGCGTGAAACTGATTATACGGACATGAAGAATTTTTTGACTAATGTCAAAAAATTTAGTAAAAGACATAAAATGAGGGGAGGTTGCAATGGGGAGGAATAGGGGGGCCGAAGTCTCTCCAAAAAGGGAGAGAACTGTCGGGCATGTCTCGGGAGGGGAACGTCGTTTTCCACCCTGGCTATTCCAGCATCAAGATCTGCTCACTGCTCTCGAAAACGCCAGCCCGGTTGGTCAAGAGGCCCTAACCAATAAACTTAATCACATCCATTTTATAGATGGGCATATCCTTGTCCACCTTAGTCATCCTAAATACGAAGAGGGCATCCTTGTCCGGGCATATCCTGAGCCCTGCCTTGGCAGCAAACTCACCTGCCGCTGGGCAGATGAGGATCTCGCAGACATTAAACTGGAGAACTGCCAATTTCTGCATCTTTTCATTGTTGATGGCCAGTCCATAATACTGGTTCCAGCCGTATTGCAGAAGACAAATAGAAACAGTTTTACGGTTCAATTACCACCAGTAAGCTACGCTATAGGCGAACGACAGGCAAGGAGGTATGCCTGTCGCGAAATCAGTGTCAAATTGATGCAGGGCGGTTTCCAGGCCAGAGGCGAATTATTGGACTTTAGCCCTGTTGGTTTCCGTATTAGGGTCAGGCCTGGGTCATCCTCTTCATTTCGGTGGTTTAATCCAGATGAAGTGGTCACCATCCATTTAAACCATGATCAACAGATTTTATTTTCTGACATCTGTCGATGTATTCGTCAACAGGGTGAGCTCCGGGATAGGGAGATTGTGCTGGCCCCTGTGGATGAACAAATCAACCGGTTCAAAGGAAAGCAGTTCCGCAACCCTCGCCAGCACTTGGTACCATCTCCCAGTCTCACCTTCGATCATCCTCTTTTAAAAAAGAGGGTCCAACTGGAGGTTTCTGATATCTCGACCTTGGGATTCTGCGTTTATGAGAAGGCGGATGAGGGAGTTTTGATGAAAGGTATGATAATCCCCGAGTTGACAATCGATTTTGCAGGTGCCTCGAGGTTGAAGTGCGTTGCCCAAGTCATTAACCGATCAGAGGCCGAGGAAAAAAGAATTCGCTGCGACAATGGCATTTTGGACGAGGAAAAAGGAAACCGTTGCGGCATAGCCATTCTGGATATGGATATTAATAATTACAGCCGTCTGCTCCACATTCTGACCAATGCCCTGGACCCGCATGCCTATATTTCCATTGAGGTCGATATGGATGCCCTTTGGGAATTCTTTTTTGACGTGGGCTTTATCTACCCTAAGAAGTATCGTCTTATCCAGTCTTATCGGGAGGATTTCAAAGAAACTTATCGCAAGCTTTACCAGGAGAACCCAGAGATTTCCAGGCATTTCACCTATCAGAAGAACGGGCGGATCTATGGCCATATCTCCATGGTGAGGGCCTATGAGAAGGCCTGGATGATTCATCACCATGCTGCCAGGGCTATGGACGGCAAGCGCCTTGGTTTCACGGTGTTAGCGCAAATCCTGCATTACATGAATGATATATATCGCCTGCCCTCTGCAAAAGTAGACTATGTGTTTTCTTATTTCAGACCAGAGAATAGGTTCCCCAATATTGTTTTCGGTGGTTTTACCAGGACCTTGAAGAACCCCAAGGGTTCCTCTTTGGATCTTTTCTCCTATCTCATTTACCCGACTCTTTCTCTGGGGTCCCG
>SDBT01012927.1_pt1 | contig 13391 bp, 11 predicted proteins | sample 2277101 | NCBI WGS metagenome assembly SDBT01 (sample SAMN10404973, study PRJNA504765) | marine sediment metagenome | isolation source: marine sediment core GS10_PC15, 103 cmbsf | place: Arctic Ocean: Southern Knipovich Ridge | collected 2010 | reverse complement strand
CTCTGCTACCTCTGCTACCTCAGCGGCTAATCCCTTGCCGTTGTTTCAGCTTTCAGCTTTCAGTTTTCAAGGGGGTTCCAGCTTGACGTTCTGCGTGTTATAAGTTATAATTATTTCAGAAGTTCTGTCATTAATTCGGGTTCGCAGGATGAAGCTTAAAAGAGAGGCCAGTGGGGTGCTGCCTATTCGCTCGCGGTCGGCGATAATGGTCTCGGTCTATCTAGCTGCGGTTCTCTCTGCAACGCTGTGCCTCTGCTCGCCTGCATGGGCCGAAAGAACGCTGCAGGCAGATACCTACGCCGACAAGCTCCGCGGAATGTGGTTCGGCGAGCTTGTGGGGAATTATGCAGGCCGGCAGGTCGAAGGGCTTGTGACCGTCACGTACGAAGGACCGAATGCGGTCAGTAAGCCAATTACGGACTATCAGGTTCAGTGGAACACGATCCTTGGCGGACAGTGGTACGATAAGTCCGGAACGCTGAAGGGGGATATCACCAAGTGGCTGGGGGATGACGATACCTGCTTCGAGTTTCTCTACGTTCATGCCCTGCAGAGTCTCTCTTCGTTGAGCGTAACTGAGCGAACGAACCTGTGGACGAGCAACGTGGTCTTCAGCGGAATCTACATCGCCAATCGACAGGCGTGGTGGCAGATCAACACCTACGGCCGCTCGGCGGTTCAAGCCGGTTCGCCCCGTTACAACATTCACGCCGGATGGGCCATAGATTCACAGATCACCACCGAGTCGTTGGGCGCTATAGCGCCTGGTATGCGAAACAGGGCGTCTACGCTGGCCGATGAGTTTGGCGGAATATCCAACCGCGGATATCCGTTGCATGCGGCGCAGTTCTATGCGGCTATGTATGCCGAAGCGGCGCTGAGCACGGATGTCGAAACTCTCGTTACCAGGGGACTCCAAGCCGTGCCAAGCGGTAGTTGGACGCGCAGCCTTATAGAAAAAGCCGTCGAACTCTACCAGGCGGATCGCGACGATAACGGTTCGCTGGACAACTGGCTTGCCAACAGGAATGCGGTCATTGCCTTTGCCCACCAGCGGGGTCGCAACAGATCGTGGGTCGAGTCGGCATCCAACACGGCGCTGGCTACGCTGGCGATTCTCTATGGGCAGGGCAGTTTCGTCGCGACGGTGGAGTTTGGTGTTCGCGGCGGTGAGGACTCCGACTGCAACCCCGCTACAGCCGGAGGATTGGTGGGGTTGATGAATGGTTACACTGCAACCCTCGCCGAACTGACTATCGCGGGGTACGACGCCAACGCCATCCCCCAATCCTACTACTCCAGTTCGACGGTCACGGGCCTGGCCAAGACTGTCTGGACCTTGGATGAGGTCGTTGATATTCTTCAGGCCGCCACTCAAACGCAGATCACAGACACGCTGGGCCCAGGGGCAATCACTGGCTCTGGCGCATCGAAGCAGTATCACCTGCCCGATAGCAATACCGGTGCCGATGCCCTTTCGCCCGCACCGTGCGACGACCCGGCCGGGCCTGGCGGACTCGTTGGCGAGGTCCTGGACATGGGCGGAACGGTCACCGTTGTCGTTAAACGCAACGGTGTTGTGCAGGCCAATAACTCCGCAACGGACCGGTCCGATCAGAGCAGGCTGATTGACGGCGTGGTGGACCTCTCGTGCAACGGGGTCCTGCCCTTTAGCACCAATTCATGGGTCGCTTCCACTCGAACGGATACCTACGAGCTCCATTTTGACCGCGAGATTCGCTTCGAGCAGATGATCCTCCACGAGGGCGATATTATCTGGTCGGGCACCAATTCCGATCCGCAAGATCCCAACTATCAGCCCTACGGTGGATACTTCACAGGCCTCTCGGTCGAGGTCCTTCATGATGCCAATTGGATCGGAGTGACCAATCTTGCGCTGAGTGAGGCGCTCGATCCTTACGTGTACTTCCAGTCGATTGAGTTGACTTTCGATCCTCTTTCGGGCCAGGCGATTCGCGTTCTCGGCCCGGCCGGCGGACAGAGGCCGTTCACGACGTTGAGAGAACTGGAGGCGTTCGGAACAATCCTGACCGGTGACTTGAACGATGACGGCGCGGTCGACATTGTCGATCTGAACATGGTTCTGATCGATTGGAGCAGATCAGGCGCGGCGATTACCGATTCGCGCAGTGACGCCAACGGTGACGGAACAGTCGACATCGTCGACCTCAACACGGTCCTGATCGACTGGGGCAAGTGATTTAACATACGATGATGAATTTTGGTTGACGAGAATTTCACTTGCATGATTTTGTCGGGTTATAAGGCAAGTCGATCGGCAATCGATATGAACTGTTGTCTTTGATTGGCCGTTAACAAATGAGGTGCTCTACGAAAGGCGGATTTCGGATTGAAAAGAAAAACGGATCAATCAATTTCCGATTTTCAATTTACAATTTCCAATTGAAAAGAAAAACGGAACAAGGAACCCGGTTCCGAGTTACTTCAGTACCACGCCAGTGCGAACGTAATACACCATAGACCCAAGCTGGAGTCAGGGGTCGTGTATTGTCGATACGAACAAGACGAACCAGTCGTGGTTAAGTTTTGATTATAGGCTTGGCCAGCACGTGGTGTCAGTCCGGGTGTCGGGCTATGGCATTTCTTGCCTGGAACGACTTAAGTGCCCTGGAAACAGGGAATACTCCAGCGGGCCAAGTGCCAGCTACACTCGGCGTGTTCACTCGTGCGGAGCACGGGTCCGTAAACCAGAGAGTCATATTATGCTCGAACCTGAATACAGTATAATTGAAGTGCTTGGTAACGTTTGGTGGATAGGAGCAGTGGCGTTCGCCGTTTCGCTGATAGCGACGCCGCTGGTTCGCTTTATCGCCTACCGCAAACAGATTGTCGACAAGCCTGACAACCTGCTTAAACCGCACGGTCACGCGGTTGCATATCTCGGCGGGGTTGCGATCTGCCTTGGGCTCCTGGCGGGGTTAGCCTGTTATCTAACCGTCATGCCCGATGGTCAGGCGTACCTGGCAGCATTGGCAGAGGACTTGGCAGCCTTTGAGGTCAAATCCGTAATGGCCAATCCGGTGTGGAACCTGATAGCCATCGCCATAAGCAGCATCCTGATAACCGTCGTCGGACTCGTTGACGATATCCGCGAAATTTCACCCCGCAAGAAAGTACTCGGACAGGTTCTGGCGGCAGGTATCCTGCTGGCAGGCGGGGTGGGCATCAAGGCCGCCGAAGTCGTGCTTCAGCCGCTGCTGCTCCCGGACTCGCTCTGGCTGCTGCTTCCGCTCAGTTCGCTGATGTGCGTGGTGATGGTGATAGCAACGTGCAACGCCACCAATCTGCTTGACGGGCTTGACGGGTTGTGTGGCGGAGTGACGGGAATTATCGCATTGGGATTCCTCGCCCTGGCGGTCTGGCTGGCGATGTGGGCCTGGCCGGGACACCTGGACCGTGATTACCTTCGCGTAGGGCTGAGCCTTGCAATGGCAGGGGCGGTCCTGGGTTTCCTGCCGTATAACATTCCTCCGGCAAGCATTTTTATGGGCGACGCCGGAAGCATGCTCCTGGGATTCTTCGTCGCGACGATGATGATACTGTTCTGTACCGAAGGAAATACACGGTGGTTCATCGCCGCATGGGTGGTTTTCGCGTTACCGACGTTGGATACCTCGCTTGCAGTAGTACGCAGACTGATCAGCCGAAAGGGTATCTTTACCGGTGATCGCAGCCATCTCTACGATCAACTCGTTGACAGAGGGATGACGGTAAGGAAAGTAGTCGTCCTGTTCTACATACTGTCAATACTGGCGGCGGTCATTGGTGTTGGAGCGGCTATCTTCATGCGAGGCCGCCACGCTCTGGTAATGTATGTCCTGATGTTCCTGGCGATATTTGTCCTGTTCTACAGGCTTGGAATGGTTACTCCGGAAATAAAGGATTCATCGGACACCGGTCCGTCTGATGAGAAACAGGAAGACTAACCCATGTCCGGTGCATATCCAGATACGCACCGTTGTGGAGTTCAGTCCCTGCGATGGTGCGGCTGAGAGAATCTGTATAGGAACAGCAGTGAAACGAATCTTCGATATCGTGATGAGCTTGATAGCAACGGTAGTGTTATTGCCACTATTGGTGATCATAGCCATTGCCATTCGCATCGAGTCGTCAGGGCCGCCGATTTTTCGGCAGCGGCGCGCCGGCTGGAAAGGGAAACCTTTCACTATGTTGAAGTTCAGAACGATGCATGCCGATGTTGATCCATATGGGATTTCCCCAAACGCCGGCAGCGATGCCAGACTGACGCGTATCGGGAAGTTCCTGCGTGAGAGCTCGTTGGATGAGCTTCCACAGTTGCTGAACGTGCTTGGCGGCAGTATGTCGCTGGTGGGTCCGCGACCGCTTTATGAGCGACAGGCTGCTGAGTGGGACGAACATCAGCGGCGTCGCCTGGAAGTCCGTCCGGGCATTACCGGCTATGCACAGGTGTTCGGCCGCGGAAGCGTGACGCACGAAGAGAAGATTGAACTGGACGTAGAGTACGTCGACAAACGAAACTTTGGGCTGGATATTAAGATTATCTTCCAGACACTCACGGTGATCTTTAGACGTGGCGGCGAGGATATATACGAGCAACGTTACAGCCGTGACAAGGAACGCGAAACCGATTAGCGCCAAAACATTAAACATCCTGTTTACCTGCGGCGGAAGAAGAGTCGCCCTGATGAATTCCTTCGCCAAGGCGATGTCTAAACTGGGCGTCTCCGGTAAACTCGTCGTGGCGGATATCACCGAGGCTTCGCCCGCTTTCCAGATCGCTGACGTCGGCTGTCTTGTTCCGCATGCCGAAAGCACTGAGTACATCCCATCGCTCCTTGAAATCGTCAAACAGCACGAAGTCGGATTGGTCATTCCGCTGACCGATCTGGACATAGGGGCTTTGGCATCGACGCAAAACGAATTCGCCGATCTCGGCTGTACTGTTATGGTCGGCTCGGAACACTCGATTGCCACCTGCAGAGACAAAGTCCAAACCAACGATTTTCTACATAGGATAGGTCTGGAATCGATCAGGACGCTCACGCTTCACGACTTCATGGTCCAACCGTTCTATCCGTGCTTCATCAAGCCGATTCGCGGTTCGGCGAGCATTGGTACGAGCGTGTTGAACAACGAACATGAACTTCACACTCACGCAGCGGCGTTTGGCGATGAGATGATCGTGCAGGAATACGTCGACGGACAGGAGTATACCGTGGACATCTACCGCGACAGATCGGGCAAGACGCGTAGCGTCGTTCCGCGGCAGAGGCTTGTCGTACGCAGCGGCGAGGTCGAGCAGGCGTTGACCGTCAAAGATGAGCAGTTGATTGAAGCGGCTACCCATTTGTCCGACATGCTGGATGGAATGTGGGGCGTATTCTGCTGTCAGTGCCGTCGCGAAAAAGATCAGCCGCCGCGATTCTTTGAGATCAACCCCCGCTTTGGTGGTGGCGTTCCGCTCTCGATTGCAGCCGGAGCCGATCTGCCTGCCTATCTGCTCCAGGAAGTCCTTGGAATGGACATCACAGCCAAACTCGGCGACTTCATCGACCATATGCTCATGATGCGATACGAGGACGCGATATTCTCCCAGGTGGACTCGCCTGAGGATATTAACGGTTTCGACCATCCGATATTCCGATAGGCGGAGCAAACTCTTGGCAATTTCTCCAACGCCAATCCGGGCCGTTATCTTCGATCTCGACGATACGCTCTATCCCGAACGCGATTACATTCGCAGCGGATACCATGCGGTCGGAGAGCATCTTCGCAATACGCTCGGGAAGAGCGAACTGTTTGAGGACTGGCTTTGGAATCGATTTCTGGCCGGCCAGGCCGCCGGAGCCTTCGACGCTCTGAGCGAACAGTTTAGCCTGCAACTCGATACCGAAGCGATATTCCGGTGCGTAACGGTTTACCGTGAACATTCGCCTGTGATTCGCCCGTTTGCGGGCATGCCCTCGCTCCTGGCTCAGCTCCGGCCCGAGTACCGCATGGGAGTGATTTCGGACGGTTTCATGCCCGCCCAGAGACTGAAGTTGGAGGCCACGGGCTTATCGCGTTTCTTCGACGAGGTGGTTTTCACCGAGGAAATGGGCCGGGACTGCTGGAAACCGTCGCCGGCGGGGTTCGAGAAAATGGCTGCGGCATTCGATCTTCCGCATGAGTCCATGATCTACATAGCGGATAACCGTTCAAAAGATTTTGTCGCTCCCAACCATCTCGGATGGCGAACGGTTCAGATGCTCCACCCGTCTCAGGTGCACGCTCACAAGCCGGCGCCGGTCAATGGTTCGCCACAACACGTTATTCGTCTTCCGGGCGAACTGCTGAAGATTATCGCCCAGGCATAACCTTTCGGGTTCGTGACAGCCGGGCCGCTACTGCTCAGAGTTTCCCCGTTCAATCTTGCAAGGTTCAGGGGTTCATTGCCGAACGCGAATTCGTCGAAGAACTCTTCGCGGCGATTCAATTTCACTCCACTGGAAGCCAGTATCAGCCATAGTGGCAAAGCCCGGGTCACCTTGCGCTGTTTGGCGAGTGCTATGCAGGCGTCTTGGCGGTTTTTGTGGGCGGATTCAGCGGTTTGTACTCCGGAATGATCTCCTGGAGCAGTGTGACGATCCGGTCGCGGTCATTGACGTTTTCCAGTTCCTTGAGGCGTGATATGTATGCCTCGACCTGTGCCAGATCGTCGGCCCGGTGAGCCCAGATAAGAACCTTGGGGTGGACGGTGGGCTCGATATCTTCGCCTTCGGTGCGGAGTTCCTCGAAAAGCTTCTCGCCCGGACGAACGCCGGTGAAGACGATGTCGATATCTTCGTCGGGGCGGAAGCCCGAGAGCGTGATCATCTGCTTTGCCAGATCGACGATCTTGACCGGTTCGCCCATGTCCAGCAGGAAAACCTGTCCACCCATTCCGGTAGCGGCAGCTTGGAGAACCAACTGGGCTGCTTCGGGGATCGTCATGAAGTAGCGGGTCATCTCAGGATCGGTAACCGTTACCGGACCGCCGGCTGCGATCTGCCTGCGGAAGGTCGGTACCACCGAGCCACTCGATCCGAGTACGTTTCCGAAGCGGACCGCCTTGAACTGCGTCTTGCAATCGGCCTGGCCGTTGAGGGCCTGGGAATACATTTCCGCTACTCGCTTGGACGCACCCATTACCGACGAGGGGTTGACTGCCTTGTCGGTCGATATCATCACGAACTCGCTCGCGCCGTACTTGCACGAAGCGTCGGAGCAGTTCTTGGTTCCGAGGATATTGTTCTTGATCGCCTCGCATGGGTTGTACTCCATGAGCGGGACGTGCTTGTGGGCTGCTGCGTGAATAACGACCTCCGGTTTGTGAAGATCCCAGAGGTGCATTACGCGATCGCGATCGTATATGTCGCAGATGCGTGCGATCGGGTCCAGATCCGGATAGGCGTTGCGAAGCTCGTTCTGGATATCGAACAGCGGTGTCTCGGCCTGCTCGACGAGGATCAGCTGGGCAGGCTCGAAACGACATATCTGCCTGCACATCTCCGATCCGATCGATCCGCCCGCCCCGGTTATCAGAACGCGGCGACCTCGAAGGAACTTGCCAATCGCGTCCCAGTCGAGTTCGACGGCCTCGCGTCCCAGAAGGTCGTTGATGTCCACCGGGCGAATCTGGGAAACAGTCACCCGTCCGTCGATGAGATCGGCAACGCCGGGCAACGATTGGAACTTCAACTTCGTACCGCTGCACAGATCGATGACGCGACGGAGTTCCTTCTGCGTAGCCGACGGCATGGCGACGATTATTTCTTCGACCTCGTGAGTCTCGCAGATGCTCCTGATGTCTGCGGTCTCACCGAGCAAAGGGACGTCGTGAATAAAGATGCCCTTCTTGGCGGGATCGTCATCGACCATTCCGATAACGCGATAGCGTTCGACATTCATGCGGTGGATTTCGCGGATGATGCCTTCGGCTGCGTTGCCCGCACCGACGATCAGCACTCGGCGGACGCCCTCTGACGAAATCGGGCGCAATTCTTCGCGGTACAGCCTGTAACCCAGACGCGATGTCGATACCAGGAACACCGTAAGTATGAAGTCCAGCAGGACGATACTTTTGGGCAACTTTTGTAAATACTCGCCCACATACGGAACCAGTACGCCACTTTGCTTGGGCACGTCCCGCAAGAGCCAGACCGTTATGAACATGATCACGGAGAACACCCATGCTCCAAGAAGTATGCTCGTGATGTCGCGAATGGACGCGTACTGCCATCCGCCGCGGAACAGGCGAAGCCTACCGAAGATAATGAGTTTCAACAGGATAAACACAGGTAGCAACGGCAGGAAGTAGTCCATCATCCACTCACTGAAGGCGGGTCCCTCCTCTTGGCCCCACATTGGCTCGAATCTGACCATGTATGCAAGGAACAGCGCCAGAGTGAACAGGATGGTATGGACAACGATGTTGGCCAGCATTCGATGGCGCGCAGTGAGCGTGTCCAATGCCATCCATCTGCCGGATGGGCGTTCTTCGACTGTCTTAACTTCTGATTCTGCCATGAGTTTCTAACTTGTTCATAAACAAGGTATACCAAGTAGAGATCGGTTCATATCCGTGAATAGTTTAATTGTAAGCGATTGGATCGGACAGAACAATATTCTCAATTTGCCGGTGTGCCGCATATATATAGGTTATGCACCACGGCGGGTCAAAAGCAGTTGCAAACCGAGAACCTGCCGATGGCGTAGCAGGGTTATAGGTCTATGCTGGAGGGGCGGGTGCGATCTTGTCGATACTAGTACTCTGTAACAGGAGTAATCAAACGTGAATCAGACGCAGGTACAACCTGAATCGCCCGGATCGCGAGGCATCGCGGCGCTCGCCGAGGCCATGCGCCCACACCATTGGGTCAAGAACGTCTTCGTTTTGGCACCTTTGCTTTTTTCGGGCCTGTTTGACGATCTGGGCAAGTGGATAGACTGCCTGACCGTCGTTGCGGGTTTTTGCCTGCTTTCCAGCAGCGTCTATCTGTACAACGATGTCTGCGACCGCAATGAGGATCGCGCGCATCCTGTAAAGCGCAACCGTCCGATAGCGTCGGGGCGCATTTCGCCAGGCCTGGCGATCGGATGGGCGATTGTACTGCTCATCGGCGGACTGGGTCTTGTGGCGAAGGTTCAACTGGAAGTTCGTAGCGCGGACCTGCCTCTGGGCGGCCTGGGTCTTTCGGTCTGGACGCTGGGCTATGTTATATTGAATCTGCTCTATTCGTGCTGGTTGAAGCATCATGCGATCGTGGACGTCCTGGCTGTTGCGTTCGGATTCGTCCTGCGGGCGATGGCAGGCGCTGCAGCCATTGCCGTACCGATAAGCCCGTGGCTGGTCGTCTGCACGCTGACACTGTGCCTCTTTATCGCCCTTGCCAAAAGGCGCAGCGAAATCGCCGAGATGCCCGAAGGCGAGGCGAGCTCCGCACGCAAAGCCCACGCCGGATATCACAAGCTCACCATCGAGCACATGCTTACGGTTTCGGCGTCGCTGGCGATTCTCACATACAGCCTCTACTGTCTCGCGCCTCGTACTGTCAACCGCATCGGTTCTTCGCACATGGTCTGGACGATCCCGCTGGTTATCTACGGTACGTTCAGGTATTACAGGACCACCCATTGGACAAAGATGTCCGATCCACTGAGGGTGCTGGTGACCGACAAGATAATGTGGCTGGTTGTTATCCTTTACGCCGTGCTTTCGGCGCTGATAATCAAGTTCGGCTCGCACGAATCGATCAGGACGATCCTGGGCGTATAGGGTGGCTTTAATCGCCAGTGAGAATGATCGTTGTCAGTTGGCGGACGTCGAGACCCCGCGCGAATCTATCTGCCTTGGTGCCACGTTGGAGTCAGAGAAATCCAACGACAGGCTCAATATTGTGACCAAATACCTTTTCTTAGCGTGCAGAGACAATGTCTGACAGCGACGCACCAATGAAGCTCTCTGTAGTCATACCCGTCTACAACGAACTGGACAGTTGGCGACAACTCCTCCATCGCGTCCAGACAGCCCGCGCATGCGGTATGGAAAAGCAGATCATACTCGTTGACGACGGTTCGACTGACGGTACGCGGACGCAACTGGAGGAACTGGGGGCAAAACAGCCCGCAGGCTCGGGCATACAAGTCGTCCTTCACGATTGCAACAAGGGCAAAGGCGCAGCGTTGCGGACGGGTTTTGCCGAAGCTTCCGGCGACATTGTGATTATTCAGGATGCGGACATGGAGTACGATCCTGACGATTATGCCCTCGTCCTGGCCCCGATTCTTGAAGGGCGGGCCGACGTCGTCTACGGCAGCAGATTCCAGCAGGGGCGTCCGGGGGGAACCTATCTCGCCAACTATCTCGCTAACAGGTTTCTTACCTTTCTCTCGAATCGGACAACGGGTCTGAAGCTCACCGATATGGAAACCTGCTACAAAGCATTCCGCATCGAAGTGCTCAGGCGTCTCGACGTTCGCCAGAACCGTTTCGGTTTCGAACCGGAGATTACCGCCCGCATCTCCCGGCAGGACGTCAGGGTTTGCGAAGTTCCGATCAGCTATTCGGGCAGGACGCACCAACAGGGCAAGAAGATCGGGTGGTCCGACGGAATGAAGGCGATCTGGTGCATTTTCAGATATGGACTGTCCGGTCGCCGGCGCGCTGTCAGGCTCTGACTTGAGCCACTCGCTACAAGACGGTGCTAATCGGTCGGGGCAGACTCAAGTATTCTCATGTTGAGGAATCTGTCGCGGAAGGGCACTTCACCAATGAATTTCTCGCGGCGGTTCAATTCGTTTCCGCCGGGGCTCAGTATCAGCGTTGTCGGGAAGTGGGTCACCTTATACTTCTTCGCTATCTCCGATTTTGCGGACTTGACGAGTTGCCTGACAGGTATGAACCTGCCATCGGTGATTGCCTTCCTGTTCTGGCTCTTGGCCAGTGTCGTACTGAACATCCTCCTGCCGATATGACTGGGCGGATCGGCCATAAACACAACCACAATGCGGCGGTTTTCCAACCTGGCCTGTTCCAGGGCGACGGGTAAGTCTTCGCTCCAGCCTTTGGGCAGCCTTGGCGGGCGGCGCTGAATGAGAAGAATCCCGCCTCCAATGACCAGGGCAATTAGCAGAAAGACCACTTTAGCCTTATGGTCCGACTTGGTTTTCTTGGCCTGTTCGTCCGCAGGCTGATCGGTCTGCTGGTTCATTTGCGATTCCTTTTGTGCGGGGCTGCTTATTAGAATCATATCGGCACAAGCCGGGACTCCGTAACAGGAATACTGCGGGACCGGGTTTGATTCGGCATCTTGTGCGCAGCGATGGAAGGAGGCTTGAAACAGGGCATTATAGGGAGTTGCGAAGGTCAGGCTTCTCGGGGATTTATTACGGAGGCGTTCCCTGCCCCCAGCCTATGAGAACAGTATTCAAATCGACGATGTCAACCGTCCCGTCGCCCGACGGATCGCCTTCCAGCCACGAGCCCGGAGTTACCGACTGGCTCCAGTTGATCAGCACGATGTTCAGGTCGATAATGTCCACAAACCCGTCGTAATTCAGATCGCCGGAAATGTCGCTGGGCGTGGGTGTCGCTGCGATAATCGCAGCGCGGTAGGGGACAAGGTTTGCGATGAGCGACTGGCTTCCGCCATAGGTTGTTCCACCGATTTTGAGATATTCGATCGCTGTTTCAGCCGGTTGACCACTATAGGTAAACAGGGCCAAGGGCAGGCCGGCCAGTTCCCACTGTCCACCATTTTTGATGAACACGCCTGAACCGGAATCTTTATCTGCAGGGTGACATTCGTAGGGAGTGTCTCCGGCGTCGAATTTGGTGAAGAAGTTTGTCGTCGAATAGCCTCCGTCGCCGGTGGCGCTGGAAATCTCATTCGTTCCCCAGCGTTTTTCCCGGGTGGTGCTCCAGTGATACCCTCTGGCTTCGGCGCCGCCTGGAGATGCCTGTTCAGTCCAGACCATGGAAAAGCTCACATTCCAGAACGTCTTTGGTTCCTGGCCTACGCCGGTGCCTATGAATCGTAGGTCAAGTCCGTTCGACAGGGCGGCTGATCTTATCGGGACTGATGGCAGAGCGGGTGGATTTTCGATGCGGAAGACCAGCAAGTCCGCCGAGCCAATGCGGTCCTCGGTTCCGGGGATCGCAGTATAGTCCTGGCCTTGCAGGGTGATTGTACCGGCCCCGACGTGATTGGCTGTGAGCACCCATGAATTGCCCAAATAGATGCATGTACCATCGCTGCCGCCGACGGCTCGCGTGCCTCGCTGCCCGACGTTGTTCCAGTACGTCAGGCCTTCGGCGATCAGACCGTTCGGGTCGAGGGTGTCGCCAATGTTGGCTGTCTCAGAGATAATCAGCGCGCTTGCCTGAGAGCAGACCATCGCCGCAAGCAGGACTACAGCGGCCAGGATGAAAGTGGGCGCACATTTGAAACGATCCATTAGCAAGTCCTTCGACGGTACAGAGCCTCCATGCCGGGATGTGAAACCGGTCTTCTCCTTGTGCATCAACTCCTTTACTTTACCCGCGAATCACCGTAATGTCAAGCTGGCAGGGCTCTGCGAGCGATACGGATTCGCCGCCGGAGCTTGGGCTTGGCGCGTGAAGTTAAGTCGCTGCCGAAGGAAAGGCGCATCGGATGGAAGACAAAATCAGGGATATATTTGCAACGGCCCGGGAGACAATTCGCCAGTCCGGCGAGGATCTTACAGGCAAGACCCGCCAAGCGGTCGACATGATCGTCGAATGCTATAAGTCCGGCGGCGGGGTGCTGACATTCGGCAACGGTGGTTCAGCCGCCGACGCCCAGCACATCGCCTGCGAACTGGTGGGGCGTTTCATGAAAGTTCGCCCACCGCTAAAGGCCGAAGCTATCTCGACCAATACCTCGTCGCTGACCGCAATCGCCAACGATTACGATTACGAAACCATATTCGCTCGCCAGGTAGAAGCCCAGGGCTCGCCGGGCGATGTCGCCATTGCATTATCGACTTCGGGCAATTCCGCCAATGTGATCGCCGCACTTGAAAAAGCCAGGCAGATCGGCATGAAGACTATCGCCTTTACCGGGCGCGGCGGCGGTCAGTGTGCCGCCCTTGCGGACGTGCTTCTGGACGCACCGGCCGATACCTCGCCAAGAATCCAGGAAGCTCACGCGGTCATTTACCACATCATTTGCGAACTCGTCGAAGCGGAGATGTTCCCCGATGAATGAAACCGATTCCACCACGCCGCCGACTTTCGACGTTGCGCTGAGCGTATTCTTTCCGTGCTACAACGAAGCCGAAAGCGTCGAGCGAGTCGTGACCGAGGCCGCTGCGGTCCTCGATGA
>SDBT01012926.1_pt1 | contig 13392 bp, 11 predicted proteins | sample 2277101 | NCBI WGS metagenome assembly SDBT01 (sample SAMN10404973, study PRJNA504765) | marine sediment metagenome | isolation source: marine sediment core GS10_PC15, 103 cmbsf | place: Arctic Ocean: Southern Knipovich Ridge | collected 2010 | reverse complement strand
AAGGCTGACGGGTTTTTTGAAGAAATTGCCGCCGGATACAAGAAATGTGATAGAATTTCGTAATCCTGGCTGGTTGGATGAAGAGATATTCGGCATTCTTAAGGATTACAATGTTGCCCATTGCATTATCAGTATGCCGGATTTTCCAGTGATCCCGGTGATAACAAGCGATTTTGTCTATATCAGGATGCATGGCGGCACCGCCCGTTACAGCTCTAACTATTCGGCAGCAGAGCTGGGAGAGTGGGCAAGTTTGATAAAGGGCTTTTTGAAGAAGGGTTTGGATACTTACGTTTATTTTAATAACGATGCCAATGCCTATGCTGTCAAGAATGCCTTGGCATTGAGGGAGTTAATCGGGGCGTAGCTCAGCTTGGCTTAGAGCGCACGGTTCGGGTCCGTGAGGTCGCTGGTTCGAATCCAGTCGCCCCGACCAATTTCCGATTAACTAAGATAAGATATACAATGCGGTATGGATTATTTGCCGATATACATAGTAACTTAGAGGCCTGGCGGGCGGTTTTTCAAGCACTTAAAAAGGAGAGAATAGACCGGTTCATCTGCGCCGGAGACATAGTCGGTTACGGAGCCGACCCCGGGGAATGCACTAATTTAGTCAAGGCCTTGAAGCCAATTACAGTCGCCGGCAATCATGATTGGGCGGTTGCTGGAAAGGCCGACATTAGTTATTTTAACATTAATGCCAGGCGGGCAGTACTCTGGACAGGCAAAAATTTGGCGCAGGCCAATAAGGATTATTTAGCGTCCTTAGAACTTGTCGGGCAGAGAGATGACTTTATATTAGTCCATGGCAGTCTGGACAATCCGGGGGAATTTAAATATGTTCTGGATATATATAGCGCCGAACCTTCATTCCGGCTTTTGGGGGAGTCAGAAAAGAGTATTTTATTTGTTGCCCACTCGCATATGCCTTTCGTTTTAACTGAGAAAGGGAGATATTTACCATCGGCATTTTTGAAGTTATCCAGGGGGTTAAAGTATATCGTCAATGTTGGAAGCGTAGGCCAGCCCCGCGATGGTGATTGCAGGGCATGCTACGTGATTTATGATACTGAAAAAAATACAATTGAGTTTAAAAGAATAGACTATGACATTGAAACGGCAGGAAAAAAGATTATAAAGGCAGGATTACCCGGGATATTGGCTGAGAGGTTGCTGGTTGGGAGATAAATCGCTATAAACGCTAATTAACTAAACGGGGAATGATGGCTAAGAATGTAAAAAAAGAGATTAAAAGATTGAAAGATGAGATTCGCCATCACGACCGCCGTTATTATGTACTGGACCAGCCCGAAATATCCGACAGAGAATACGACGAGTTAATGAAAAGACTTAAAGAGCTAGAGGCGCAGCATCCTGAATTAATAACCCCGGATTCTCCTACCCGGCGGGTGGGGGCTGAACCGATTAAGGAAGTTAAGACCGTTAAACATGTACCAGAAATGCTTTCTCTGAATAATACTTATTCTATTGAGGAATTAAAAGATTGGGATAAAAGAGTCCATAAAATCCTCGGCAATCGAGAGGTGAAATACGTTACTGAGTTAAAGATTGACGGCGCAAGCGCTGCCATTATTTATAAAGACGGAAGATTTTCTCTCGGTGCCACGCGGGGAGACGGCCGGACAGGAGAAGACATTTCTAAAAACCTGCGCACAATAACGTATTTGCGGAAGCTCAGTAGCACAAAACACCCGTTTCCCCGTAAGCTGGAGGTTCGGGGAGAAGTTTATATGAGCCATGAGGACTTTGAAGAATTGAACAAACAGCGCCAAGCTAGAGGCGAGGAGTTATTTGCGAATCCCAGGAATGCCGCCAGTGGTTCTCTAAAACTACTGGATCCCAGGATTACTGCTGAGCGCCATTTGAATTTCTTTACCCATTCTTCTACTAATTATGCCTCTTCTTTTGTCCATGCTGGGGAGAAAATTTCTTCACAATGGGATTTTTTGGAGCTGATAAAAGAATACGGTTTGAAAATCAATCCGAATAAGAAACTTTGCAAAGACATAAATGTAGTAATTAATTATTGCAGGCAGTGGGAAAATAGACGTGATACGCTGAAATATGAAATAGACGGAATAGTTGTCAAAGTGAATTCTTTCGAACAGCAGGAAAAGCTGGGTTCGACGCTGAAAAGCCCGCGTTGGGCAGTTGCCTATAAGTTTCCAGCCCACCAGGCAACCAGTAAACTGAAAGACATTAGACTGCAGGTTGGCCGCACCGGTGTTATTACCCCGGTAGCCGAACTCCAGCCCGTGGAATGCGGCGGGGTGACCATTTCCCGGGCGACACTGCACAATTTTGATGAGATAAAGCGGCTTGACGCCCGGATTGGCGATAGGATTCTTTTAGAACGGGCCGGAGAGGTGATACCCAAGATTATCAAGGTTATAACCTCAGCGCGCACCGGTAAAGAAAAAAGATTTATTTTGCCCCGGCAGTGTCCGGTTTGCCGCGGGCCGGTCAGCAAGGAAAAAGAAGAGGTTGCCCATCGCTGCACCAATCTTTCCTGTCCGGCACAGATAGAAAGGAGCCTTTTGCATTTTGCCTCGCGTTCGGCAATGGATATTGAGGGTTTGGGAAAATCAATAGTTGAACAGTTAATAAGCAATAATCTGGTGCCGACTCTGGATAAGATTTACCTGCTAAAAAAAGAGGACCTTTTGAAGCTTGAGCTTTTTGGCAGCAAAAAGGCGGAGAATCTACTGGCCTCAATCCAGAAGAGTAAGGACCGGCCTTTCTGGCGATTCCTGTTCGCGTTGGGTATTAGGCACGCGGGAGAAAAGGCCGCTCAGGTTCTTGCTGAGAGGTACCCCGGCATCAGGGAGTTGAGTAAGGCGAAAAAGGAAGAACTGCAGCAGATAAGGGAGATAGGGCCGATAATGGCGGCTTCGATTGAGGAATTTTTCAGCAACAAAAAAACAAAGGAATTAATAAAAAGGCTGGAAAAGCTCGGCGTAAATATGAGCGAGGCGCGGAGAAAAAAGAAGCCCCAGATTTTAGCCGGCAAGAGGTTTGTGTTCACCGGTGAGTTGGACAGTTATACGCGAGGGGAAGCTGAGACTTTGGTCAGAGAGTTGGGCGGCCGGAGTTCTTCCAGTGTAAGTGAAAATACCGATTTTGTGGTCAGGGGCAGCGGCCCGGGTTCGAAATTTGAAAAGGCGAAGAGGTTGAGGGTAAACATTATTAACGAAAAGAAGTTCAGGGAGTTACTGGGAAGATGAAAAAGAAAGAGTTATTTATCTTTTACGTTACGGTCGTCTTGTTGAATACAGTCATTTTAGGCGGATGCGCGACTTTGGATGAATTATTCAGGAGAAAAAAACCAACAGTAAAGGACCCGACGGCGGGTCTCCAGCAAGTGATTAATTATCGTCGACGCTACCGGGATTCTTATATATTGTGGAGGGTCTGCCAGGAAGAATTGCTTGAAAATTTAGGCCGGAACAGAAAAAAAGACCTCAGGTTATGTTACGTGGTGGTTGAGTATTTAGAAACAATGCAGGACTGTTTGAAGCAAGAAAAGGCCCTGGAGATTGCCAGAGCGGTGCAAAAAGTCAGGGACGCGACAGGCGAGCTGGTTAAGCGGCGGTTAAGCAGATCAGAGATGCAGCAGCTGAAAAGGTTTCTTTCCAGAGAAGGCAGGATTTTCCAGAAGGAATTTTCCTATAATAAAATGCAGGATTGGATAAAACCGAATGTCCGATATGTCAACCCCGATTATTTAGGAGACGATAAGGATTGAAAAACAACATAAATCCCGTTATGAAAAAGTTAGTTGAGGAATTTTTAAACTATTTAATCGTGGAGAGAGGCTTGAGTAATAACACAATTCGGGCCTACCGGAGAGACTTGAATAAATATCTTGATTTTCTGCGGCAGCGGGGTATTTGTTCATTTAAGGAAGTAAAAAGGGCGGACATCATCGACTTTTCTTTAGCCGAGAAGGATAGAGGCCTTTCGGCCAATTCGATTAGTCGTAACTTGGTGGCGATAAAGGTATTTCACCGCTTTCTGGTCGGCGAAGGACACGCGGAGCAGGATATTACGAGTGTTATAAACTCGCCCAGACTGTGGAAAAAACTGCCGGTGGTCCTGGATATCGATGAGATGGATAATTTATTATCTCAGCCGCCGGTTGCCGGCTGGATGGGGATAAGAGACCGGGCGATTCTGGAGATATTGTATGGAACAGGAGCCAGGGTGAGCGAAGTGAGTAATTTGAAAGTATCAGACATGAATTTAGACGTCGGTTTTATCAGATGTCTCGGAAAGGGAGATAAGGAACGAATCATTCCTTTGGGCCGGAAGGCCATCAGGGCAATCAGGAAGTATTTAGATAAGGCCCGGCCGGGATTGAGGAAAGAAAACAATCAACCGGTTGTCTTCCTGAATAAGTTCGGTAAAAAGATATCCCGTCAGACATTCTGGAAGCTGATTAAAAAATATAGTGCTCACGCCCGGATAAAAAAGGATGTGACGCCTCACACCCTCAGGCATTCTTTCGCCAGTCATTTGTTAAAGCGGGGAGCTGACCTGCGGGCTATCCAGGAGATGCTGGGGCACGCCGATATAGCCACTACTCAATTGTATACGCATATAAATAAGGACCGGCTGAAATCAATTCATCACAAGTATCACCCCCGGCCGTGAAGGTCAGAGTCGGAGAGTCAAAGAGTATCGTCAATGACGAGGAACTGGCGGAGAATTTATGGACTTAATAGTTACCCATCAGGTTGCTGATTTTGACGCCCTGGCTTCGATGGTCGCGGCCGGCAAGCTATATCCGGATTCAAAATTAATGCTTCCCGGCGCCCCGGAGAAGAGAGTCGGGGAGTTTCTCAAGACTTACAAGGATGTTATTGCGGTCGAAAAAGAAAGAACTTGCGATATCTCTGATATTGACCGTTTGATTATGGTGGATACCCGGCTGGCCAGCCGGATCGGCAGGGCCGCGGAATTAATTTCAACAGACATCCCCGCGTTGATTTATGACCACCATCCGGCGACAGCCGAGGACATAAAGGCAACCGGCGGGATTTCAGAGGAACTGGGGGCAACAGTTACAATCCTGGTTCATCAGATACGCAGGAAGAAGATTAAGATTTCGCCGCTGGAAGCCACAATTATGGCTTTGGGAATTTATGAAGACACCGGTTCGCTTACTTATCTGAGTACTACCGAAAAGGATGTAGATGCCCTGAGTTTTTTGCTATCCCGGGGAGCTGACCTTAAGGTTATTTCTTCCTATCTGAATTGGCAGTTAACTCCATCTCAGACTTTTCTTTTGGTTAAACTGCTCGGTTCGGTCAAGATTTACCAGTTTCTGGATAAACGGGTAATAATCAGCGGTATGTCCAGCGATAGATACATCCAGGACCTGGCTCTTTTAACTCATAAGTTACGTGACCTGGAAGGTTGTGATGCGATTTTTTCGCTGGTTGGACTGCCCGACAGAGTCCAGATGGTTGCCCGCAGCCACTCGACGCATATTGATGTTGGCCGGATTGCCAAGCAGTTGGGCGGGGGCGGCCACAACCTGGCTTCCAGCGCAGTAATCAGGATTCTTGGTTTGCGACAGGTCGAGGAAAAGATTTTGAATTTACTCGGCCGACAGATGAAGACCAAATTCAGCTCTGTCAGGAGAATAATATTGGACCAGAGTAATTTCATTAGCGGTGAGGTTGTAAAACCGCTTTTAAAGAAAGACATCGCCGGGAAATTAAAGAAGACATTATCCCAGCGTCTCTACCGTATTCTGCGATTAGCCGGCCGGATTGCTGACGAAAGCGGGACCCAGGCCTTTGCCGTAGGCGGGTTTGTCCGGGACCTCCTGCTCGGCGTCAGAAATTTCGACATTGATATCGTTGTTGAAAAAAATGCGGAAAAATTCTCCAGAAAACTGGCTAAACAACTTAAAGGAGCCCTGGTGCTGCACAGGAAATTTAAGACAGCGACGGTAGTTATGAAAGATAAATCCAAGATAGATATAGCTGCCAGCCGGACAGAACGCTATCAAAGGCCGGCTGCCCTTCCCGAGGTAGAATCCGCCCGCATCCGAGCCGACCTTGCCCGCCGCGATTTTACAATTAATACCATGGCTATTAAACTCAACCCCGCTTCTTTTGGAGAGCTTCTGGATTTTTTTGATGGCCAGCGGGATTTGAGAAACGGCAGGATCCGGGCCCTTCATAAGATGAGCTTTGTGGAAGACCCGACCAGGATTTTTCGGGCAGTCCGTTTTGAGAGCCGCTATAATTTCAGGATTGATAAATTTACCGAGCACTTGATTAAAACCGCGGTGAGCTACAATATGTTTGCCAAGGTAAGCGGAGAGAGATTGAGGGAGGAAATTGTTCTGATTCTCAAGGAACAGGAGCCTTTTAAGGCACTGCAGCGAATGGCCGAACTTCATGAACTGCGTTTTATTCATCCAACGATTCATTCTACTCCGTTTCTGTCTCGCCTGCTGAAAAGGACGGAGGATGTTCTCAAATGGTATAAAATTTCTTTTTCCAAAAGACATCTTGAATCATGGCTGGTTTATTTTTTGTCGTTGATTGACCAGCTTGATTTAAATCAGACCGAGGAACTTTTGAAGCGTTTTCCGTTCCGGCGCAAGGAACAGAACGCAATCAGAATTAGCAAGAAGGCCGATAAATCAGTTTTAGATGGTCTGGCAAAGACAGGGGTTATGCCGCCCAGCCGGATTTATCGCCTGTTGAAACCCTTGCCCAAAGAGGCAATTTTAAAAATAATGGCCAAAAATCCTGTTTTAAGGGTGCGGAGCCGAATTTCCGATTATCTGATTAATTATCTTCACGTTAAGCTTAAGATTAAAGGCAAGGACCTTAAAAAAGAGGGATTTAAGCCCGGTCCGGAATTCGGCAGGATATTGGAGATGGTCCTTTATGCCCGGCTGGACGGACGGGTCAAAACCCGTTCAGAGGAGCTGGATTTTGTCCGCCGGCTTGCCAAAGGACATAGGCGTTGAAGCCCGAAAGGCAGGTTTGACATTTAGCTAATATTGTGTTAATATGTCTATTTTAATTAAATAGGGTAACAAAGTCATTTCAATAAAGATACGTCGGGGACAGATGTGAATAAAAAGAGAATTTTAAGCGGGATGAGGCCAACCGGCCCGCTCCATTTGGGTCATTTAGTCGGAGCGCTGACTAACTGGAAAAAGTTTCAGGAGGAGTATGACTGCTTTTATATGGTAGCGGACTGGCATGCCTTGATGAGTGAATACGCCGAACCTGCTGTTATCAGGGAGTCGATTCCAGGCATGGTTGCTGATTGGATTAGTTGTGGGATAGACCCCCAAAAAAGTGTGATTTTTCTCCAGTCGCAGATCACCGCACATATTGAGTTATATTTGTTATTTTCGTGCCTGACACCTCTGGGGTGGCTGGAGCGTTGTCCGACCTATAAAGAACAGTTGAACGAAATAAAGGGCAAAAATATTAAGACATATGCCTTTCTGGGCTATCCGGTTTTGCAGGCCTCAGATATCCTGGTTTATAAGGCGCAGAGGGTGCCGGTAGGTGAAGACCAGTTGCCTCACCTGGAACTTACCCGCGAGATAGCGCGGCGGTTTAACTCTTTCTACAAGGCGAGGCTCTTCCCGCAGCCGGAAGCGATTTTAACGAAGATGCCGCGCCTGTTGGGCTTTGATAACAGAAAAATGAGCAAGAACTACGGCAATTTTATAGCATTGTCCGACAGACCGGAAGTAATTTTAAATAAGACGGCACGGATGATTACCGACCCTCAACGTATTAAAAGGACCGACCGTGGCCGGCCAAAGGTCTGTAATGTCTTTTCCTACCATACTGTTTTCAATAAGGAAAGGATAGAGGAAGTAAGAAGTTGGTGCAAGGGTGCGAAGGCAGGCTGTACTGAGTGCAAGAAGAGCCTGGGAGAGGTGATTATTGAAACGCTCAGGCCTCTTCGCCGGGAAAGAGACAGACTTTTAAGCGACCGGTCTCAGATTGAAAAAATTCTGCAGGAAGGCAATGAAAAGGCCGCTTCTATCGCCAATCAGACGCTGCGAGACGCAAAGAGGATGGTTAAGTTTTATGGGTTATAAGGTAAAGCTCAAGGTATTTGAAGGGCCTTTGGATTTACTTCTTTATTTAATTAAGAAGAACGAGATAGATATTTGCAATATTCCCATTTTTAAGATTACCGAGCAATACCTGGAATATTTAAATCTGATGCAGTTGCTGGACCTGGATATCGCCGGCGAATTTTTAGTAATGGCAGCCACCCTGATGCAGGTTAAATCCAGGATGCTCCTTCCTCCGGAAGAACAGGAGGAGCTGGAAGAAGCCGAAGAAGACCCGCGGACTGAGCTGGTGCAGAGGCTTTTAGAATATCAGAAGTTCAAACAGGCAGCGAGCCGCCTGGAAGATATGGAAGTGGAGAGGGCGGAGTTGTTCAGCCGGATGCCCAGCGTAACGGAATTAGACAGGAAAGGTGACGATGAGTCTTTTGAGGCAAACCTGTTCGACCTTATCTCGGCCTTCTCCGGGGTTTTGGCCAGTGTTCCCCGTCAGACCTTTCAACAGATTATAGCTGATGAGTTTACTGTCGAGGAGAAAATGAGCCGGATTCTTGAACATTTCCAAGCGCGCAGTCAGGCATATTTTCGGGAATTATTCGAAGACATAATGAATAGGCCAGAGATGGTATGCACATTTTTAGCCCTCTTGGAATTGATAAGAAAAAAAGAGGTTATAATAAGGCAGCCGGAATTATTCGGCGAGATACTGGTTATCAAAAGGAAGAGTGACTGATGGAGTTGGCGGAAATCAAAAGGATAATAGAAGCACTTCTTTTCAGCAGTTCAGACCCTCTATCATTGGACCGGATAAAAGAAGTGCTGGAGGAAGTCAAACCTTCTCAGATAAAAGAATTGATAGACGAATTAAATGCCGAGTATGAACAAACCAGCAGGAGTTTTATGATAATTGAGATAGCCGGTGGATTTCAGACCTGTACGCGGCCCGAATACGCTATCTGGCTTAAGAGGTTATATAAGAGACGACGAGGGCAAAAACTCTCTATGCCCGCCCTGGAGACGTTAGCCATTGTTGGTTATCGTCAGCCGGTTACCAAGGGAGAGATAGAATTCATCCGGGGTGTTAATGTCGATGGTGTCTTAAGGACGTTGCTGGAAAGAGAGCTTATCAAGGTTAAGGGAAGGAGAGAAGGTATTGGCCGGCCGATTATCTATGTTACTACCAAACGGTTTCTGGAATATTTTGGGTTGGTTTCTTTATCCGGATTACCCAAATTAGAAGAGGTTGAGACAGCCGGCGATAAGGTAAAAATGAACTTAAATCCGGAAGAGACAGAACAGAACCTAGCGGAAAAGACAGAGCAGGAGCCGGAGGAGGAGTTAAAAAATGAACTTGAAGGAACTACGCGATAAAATAGATGAGATAGATAAAAAGATAGTCCGCCTGCTTAATCGGCGGGCGCGTCTTATCCTGGAAATTGGCCGGATAAAGACAAGGGACAAAAAAGAAATATTTGTCCCTGAGCGCGAAAAGCAAATTTATGGAAAGATAGCTTCTGCGAACAAAGGCCCTCTTCCCAACAGTTCATTTGAGGCCATTTACCGGGAAATTATGTCAAGCGCTTTAAACCTGGAGAAGGGATTAAAGGTATCTTATCTGGGCCCGGAAGCAACATTTACCCATCTGGCCTCCCTGAAGAAATTCGGGGCAAGTATCGGATATAAACCCTGTAACACCATCACTGATGTTTTTGCCGAAGTGGAGCGTTCACGTTGCGATTACGGGGTAGTCCCGATTGAAAATTCGGTAGAAGGAATGGTAAACCATACTCTGGATATGCTGACCGAATCCGATTTGAAGATATGTTCCGAAATTCTTCTGGAGGTATCGCATAATCTTCTTGCCAATTGTTCGCTCAGTAATGTTAAAAGGATTTATTCCAATCCCCAGGTTTTTGGGCAATGCCGGCTCTGGCTGGAAAGTAATCTGCCGGGAAGGGAGTTAATAGAGGTTTCCAGTACCACCAAGGCGGCCCTGACCGCCTCCGGGAAGAGGGGCTCTGCGGCCATTGCCTCGGAATTCGCCGGCAAGATATACAAATTGAAGACAATTGTCCGTTCAATCGAAGATAGCCCCCATAATATTACCAGATTTTTGGTGATCGGCAAAACAATGGCCAACCGGACAGGCAAGGATAAGACATCGATAATGTTTTCCGTCAGGGATAGAACGGGAGCGTTGCATGCGATGTTAGCCCCGTTTAAAAAGTATAATATTAATCTGACTAAAATAGAATCTCGTCCTTCCAAAAAAAAGGCCTGGCAGTATTATTTCTTTGTCGACCTGCGGGGCCATTGCCAGGACAGGGCGGTTGTCCAGGCATTAGATTGCCTGGAAAAGGAATGTCAATATTTGAAGATATTAGGTTCTTACCCAATGGAGGGATAGACAAAAAGAAGGATTTTTTGAGTTATGCAGTCGTTAAAGTTGAAAAAACTGATTAGAAAAAACATATTGGAAATAAAACCTTATCAGGCCGGAAAGCCGATAGAAGAGCTGCGGAGAGAGATCGGAACTCAACAGATTGTCAAATTGGCCTCTAATGAGAACGCGCTTCCTCCTTCGGCAAAGGTAATCTCGGCAATAAAAAATTCTCTTAAGAAATTAAACCGCTATCCGGACGGTAGTTGTTATTACCTTAAGAAAAAACTGGCTAAAAAGCTAAAGTTCAACCCCGCCAATCTGATAGTCGGCAATGGTTCTGATGAAATAATTGTCCTGGCGCTACGGGCCTTTTTAAAGCCCGGAGAAGAGGTCGTGATTGCCGACCCCACTTTTCTTATTTACAAGATAGCCGCCCGGATAGAAGGGGCCAAAATCAGGTATGTGCCGTTAAAGGGATTGAGATATGATTTAGAGGCAATGGCCGCTGCGGTAAACAGAAAGACCAAGATTGTATTCATAGCCAATCCGGATAACCCTACCGGGACTTACCTGACCCGGAGGGAGATAGGCCGCTTCTTGTCAAGCATATCTCCCCGGACAATAACATTCTTTGACGAGGCCTATTTCGAGTTTGCTAAGGACTATCCCGGTTTTCCGGACACATTTAAATTAACCGGGAAGTATAACATAATAACGACCCGGACCTTTTCCAAGATACACAGTTTGGCCGGGTTGCGTATAGGATATGGCGTGGCCCGAAAGGAGATTATTGGTTATCTGGACAGGGTAAGAGAGCCGTTTAATGTGAATTCACTGGCCCAGGTAGCTGCCCTCGCCGCGCTTGATGACCAACAACATGTTAAGCGGACATTGGAAATAGTCAAGAAGGGCAAGGACTACCTTTATAAGGAGATTGATAAATTAGAGCTGGAATATACACCCAGCGCCACTAATTTCATTCTTATTAACCTGAATAGAACCGCTCAGCCGGTTACAGAGGGTTTGTTAAGCGAAGGATTGATAGTAAGGAATATGAATGCCTGGGGACTGAAGAATTTTATTCGCGTTACTGTGGGGACTATGGAGCAGAATAGAAAATTTATAGGTGCGCTTAAGACACACCTAAAGAGGAGATAACAGGATGATAATTATTTTAAAGCCGGGAGCTACCCAAGAGCAGATAAACCACATTGTTGAAAAGGTTGAGAAGCTTGGACTTAAGTCCTGGGTTTCTAAGGGAGTGGAAAAAACCATAATCGGCGTTATTGGCGAAGAGGATGTCCTCCGCGTTCAACCGCTGGAGGCCTTTGCCGGAGTTGAAAAGGTTTTACCAATCCTGAAGCCTTTTAAGCTGGTTAGCCGGGAATTTAAGGATACTGACACGGTTGTTGATGTGAAAGGAGTTAAGATCGGCGGCAAGGAGATTGTAGTTATGGCCGGTCCCTGCGCAGTGGAAAAAAAAGATCTTTTGCTGGAGATTGCCCGGGAGGTTAAAAAGGCCGGGGCCAAGATATTGCGCGGAGGCGCGTTTAAGCCCCGCACATCACCGTATTCTTTCCAGGGATTAGGCGAAGAAGGCCTGAAGTATTTGCGGGAGGCGGCTGAACAAACAGGCTTGTTGATATTAACAGAGATTATGGATACGCGGGATGTTTCTTTGGTAGGCAAGTACACCGATATATTTCAAATCGGAGCCCGTAACATGCAGAATTTTAATCTGTTGAAGGAGATAGGGCAGACCAAGAAACCGGTTCTTCTGAAAAGGGGGATGTCTTCAACCATAAAAGAACTCTTGATGTCAGCGGAATATATTGCCGCCAATGGAAACCTGAATATTATTTTATGTGAACGGGGCATAAGGACATTTACGGAATATACCCGGAATACCTTTGATATAATTGCTATTCCGGTGGTTAAGGAATTGAGCCATTTGCCGATTATAGTGGACCCCAGTCACGCCACAGGAAAATGGGGTTTGGTTGAACCGGCCTGTAAAGCAGCAGTGGCTATTGGCGCGGATGGTCTTTTAATCGAGGTCCATACCCGGCCGGAAGAGGCCCTTTCAGACGGTGTCCAGTCAATAGTGCCGGAAAGATTTAACGTGTTGATGCGGGAGTTGAAGACTATAGCAAAGGCAGTGGGTAGAGAAATATGAGATTTAAAAGGGTAGCGATAATCGGCGTTGGTTTAATAGGCGGTTCCCTGGGCATGGCCATAAAATCCCGCCGGCTGGCCGGGCAAATAACCGGAGTAACGCGCCATCGCTCCACCCTTAATCTGGCAAAACGGCATAATGCCCTGGACCGGGCTACCCTTGATTCCGGCAAGGCGGTTAAAGACGCGGATTTGGTAATTATTGCTACCCCGATATCCCGGATAGTTAAAATAACAAGAGAGATAGCTCCCCATCTTAAAAGAGGCTGCATTATTACCGATGTGGGCAGCGTAAAGGGCGTGATAGTCCGGGAGATAGAGAAGATAGCCAGAATCCGGCGGAAAGAGGTCTATTTTATAGGCGGACATCCAATGGCCGGGTCTGAAAAGAGCGGAGTTTCTTTTGCTGAAAACGGACTGTTCAAAAATACGATCTGCTTTTTAACCGTTACTCCGCAGACCGACCGGCGCGCATTGGACAAGGTTAAGAACCTCTGGCAAAAGATAGGAGCGACAACAGAGATAGTTTCGCCTCAAAAACACGACCGAATTGTGGCCTATATCAGCCACCTTCCGCATCTGTTGGCCTATAATCTGTTGATGGTTACCCCTCCTCAGTACTATCGCTATGCCGCAGGCAGCTTTCTGGATATGACCAGGGTTGCCTCCAGCGACCCTCAATTGTGGAAGGATGTATGCAGGATGAATGTCGGGGAGATAGATAAACTTTTAAAAGAGCATA
>SDBT01012925.1_pt1 | contig 13392 bp, 13 predicted proteins | sample 2277101 | NCBI WGS metagenome assembly SDBT01 (sample SAMN10404973, study PRJNA504765) | marine sediment metagenome | isolation source: marine sediment core GS10_PC15, 103 cmbsf | place: Arctic Ocean: Southern Knipovich Ridge | collected 2010 | reverse complement strand
GATCGTGGCATTGCGCCCGGAACGCTGAAAAAAAGTACCTAATTTAAACGTTTTTTGATACAATTTTTTTGAAAAGCCTGGATAATTCAGGGCTTTTTTTGACTTACAAGCCATACTCGATTATTCTCTCGAGAAATTACCTTCTTTTCTGAAAGGAACTCTCATGAAAAAATACAGATTCCTACTGATAACTCTTTTTTCTGTATCACTTTATCCGGGAGAAGAAACTGGCCCTCTTCAAGACATAGATCTAAGCAAAGAAAGCGAAAATGAAGATGAAGAAAATGCAGAAAGACGCAACAGTGTGGGTGAAATAATAAAGAGAAGTCCCGACTTAAAGAAGCTTGTTGAGCAAACTGATAAACTTAAGAACTCCGCTTGCGAGTTTAAGATTCACAAGCCCCGAAAATCCTGTTGGAAGCAATGGCTCTGCTGCTGCTGTTGCCTCGATTGATACTAACCCTGTTCGACAATCTGCACATAACTCCCACTGGGCCCTTTTTCCACCATTAAATGAACCGGAAATTGATCCCGCATTGATGGCAGATGAGATACCACGATCACTTTTTCAAAATCATCCTGAATTTTATAAATTGCATCCATGATCAGCGAAAGCCCTTCTTCATCTTGCGAGCCAAACCCTTCATCAATAATGAGCGTTTGCAAAGAGGTGCCAGCGCGGCGGGCAAGCAGTTTTGAAATAGCTATGCGGAGCGCGAAATCAATGCGAAATGCTTCGCCGCCGGAAAACAGTTCATACGGCCGTATGCCGATAGCGTCAGAAATGTTAATATCCAAGGTCTCTTTCGTGCCACCTCGTTTTAAATCACGTAGCGATTCAATAAAAATTTGTGATTGATTATTGGTGAGCTTTGAAAGGAGCTGATTGGCCTCCTGTTCAATTTCTGGAATCGCATCCTCAATGAGCAATGCTTGAATGCCATCTTTGCCTGCAGCCACCGCAATCTCTTGATAGTCACCAATTTCAACATCAAGCTGTTTAACCTGCTCCTGCTGCTGTTTGTTTTCTTTTTCTACCGTAAGCAGATGATCCCGCTTGCTTTTAAGCGCCCCCTGCAGCTCTCGACTTTCTTCCCGCTCTTTGAGAAATAATTTATATGACTGCTCAAACAGTTGTAATTTTTCTGCTATTTTCGCATTCAGCTCTGGAAGCTGCTTAAACTGCAGCTGTTCTTTTATAAGCAGTTCATGATCTTTTTTATACTGTTTAATTTCAATACTTTTTTTGCTGACCGTCTGCATTCGTTCATGTTGCGTATGTACCTCTTGCTGCAAGCTGAATAATGCCGCTTTCTCTTTTTCAACGGCACCCAACTCGGCTCGCATTCTCTTGTGAAGCTCTTGGTCATACTTAAGCTTTTCAAGCTGTTTTTCCACCGCATCAACTGCCTGAAAATATTGAAGATACTGCGCATCTTTTTCAACCGCTTGCGCACTCTTTATCTGATGCTCTTTTTTTTTCTTTTCAAGCTCTTGCACTCTCTGTTCAAGCTTCTTGATCTCATTTTTACGCTCCAGCAACTGCTTGGTAAAACGCGAGAGTTGCTCATCTTTTTGAGTATTCTCTTTCACCAATGCTTCAGTCTGCTCTTTTAGCTTTGCTTGCTCATTTATTTCATCATGCTGCGTAACTACTATTTTTTTTAGCACAGCTAGCGTTTGCAAAAGCCGATTAAGCCGATGAGCATTAAATGTCGCTTCTTTTACGCATTTGTTGCGGAGAAATTTTTTACGTGCGGCTGATAGATTCTGCTCGCATAACGGGCAGCTTGGATCTTCATCCTGGACCATTCCTTGCTTGTTGGCCAACCCTTCCTGCTCAGATTGCAGCATATTTTTTTGCGCTACAAAACTGTGATAGGCCTCTTTCCTCTTTTCAAACTGCGCAACCATCTGAATATACTGCTCGTCACTCCAACGATCTTTTTTTATTTTTTCTAAGGCTCCCTGCTGCTCTTTTATCTCTTTTTCCACCTTTTCCAGCGCCGCCTGCTCATCCTGCTGCTGTTTTACCAGCGCTTTATGCTCGTAGGCATGCTTTTCAATTTTGATCTGTAGCTCTTGCTGCGCCGTTGCAACTTTTTTTTCAAGCTCCGCTTTTCGCTGTTGCAACGCTTCAGTGTGAATAATGCGCTCTTGCTGAAGTTTAAGCCGATCCTGTAGTTTTTTTTCCTGTTCAATTACCGCCAGCTGAATCATCTCATACTTTTTTTCAAGTTCCGCATAGCTCGGCATTGAACGCTGCTTTTTATGCACTAATCGCCATTGCTGAGCAAGCGCAAGAACTGCTTGAGTGCCTTGCGTAATCGTTTTTTTCAGCTGTTCTTGCTTATATTGGCACAGCTCATACTTTTTTTGCTGCACTACCAGCAGTTCTTTTTCTGCCGCCAGTTGCCCCTTTTGCTCGGCAAATGTTTTTTCTTTTTCCGTAAAGGTACCAAACTTTTTATCAACTTCCTCAAGCGCAGTGATCACCTCCGTTTTTTGCGTAAGCTGCTTTTCCAGTGACTCTTTCAGCGTGGTAATCGCCTGACGTCGCCCCAGCAGCTTTTTAATTTTTTCAAGCGCTCGTTTTTTCAGCAGATCAAACTGCTGCAGCCCTAAAATAGTTGATAAAATCTCTTTGCGATCTTTGGGAGATTTTTTTGAAAATTCATTTGCATTCCCTTGCCGTAAAAAGGCGGTATTTACAAAAGAATCATACTCAAGCTTAATCGTCTTTTCAATTTTGGTTTGCGTGGCTCGAATGGTTTTATCAGTGAGTGGAATAAATTCATTCGTCTGCTCATTTAATAACCCAAACTCCAGCTGCGCAAGCGACTTGCCCTGCGACTTTAAAAACTCTCGCTTCACGCGATACCGTTGGCCATTAACTTCAAAATCAAAAATCACTACCATCTCTGTTTGCCCAACGCGCAACAGCCCCTGATCGGCGCGCACGGCGGTTGTTACCTTTCGTGCAATACCCCATACTGCCCAGGTCATCGCATCCAAAAGGGCCGATTTTCCGTGCCCATTTTTACCCGACAAATACATAAGCTGATAGGGCCGAAAATCGATCGTTTGCATGTCGGGCCCATAGCTCAGAAAATTTTTAAGTTGTAAGGTATGCGGAATCATGAAATTAAACCTCTTTTAAGATCAATTTGAAACCCTAGTGTATCACCAGTCATTCAATTCCGCCACACTCCCACTTCTATTGTACTTTTGGACTATCAATGGTATGGTGAATTCAAGCACTGAAGGCATTAATCGAAGCATAAAAAAGGCACTCATGAAAGAGGTTATCTTTAGAGAGTATGATATTAGGGGCATTGTTGGCACTGAATTACTGCTTGATCAGGTGTACGATCTTGCGCGCGCAATTGCCTACTACTTTAAGCAGCATAGCTCTGAGCTCAACACCATTGCTCTCGGCATGGACGGCCGCACTCACTCCCCCGCTATTAAAAACGAGATTGTTCGGGCAATTACTGATGCGGGCCTCAATGTTATATTCGTTGGCCTCTGCCCCACCCCGGCTTTTTACTTTGCCTTGCATACCTATCCTGTTGATGCAGGCATCATGATAACCGCATCGCACAACACCAAAGAATATAACGGTCTTAAAATCTGCCTTGGTACCGCCTCAATCTGGGGAACGGAACTTCAAAAAATTAAACAGCTATACGTAGAAAAAAAGCATCTGCCGCACGCTGATCCGGGCACACTAACCGATCAACCGATTATTCCCGAGTATATTACCTGGCTTATTAACCACTTTTCTGATCTTAAAAAATTAGAGCTGCCGTTCGTTATTGACTGTGGTAATGGCACCGCAGGAACGGTTATTCCAGAGTTAATCAAAAAAATGGAATGGCCAAACGTCACCCTCTTATATGAAGAAGTGGACGGGACCTATCCAAATCATGAAGCGGATCCCACGGTTGAACGCAATATGGAGGATGCGAAAAATCTGCTTGCACAAAGCAACGCACAGTTCGGCGTTGGGTTTGACGGCGATTGCGATCGCATGGCGGCAATGACCAAAAAAGGTTTTTTGATTCCAGGCGATCAACTACTTGCGGTATTTGCCCGTCCAATCATTGAGCAGCATCCGGTCGCAGGCATTGTATTTGATATTAAAAGCTCTGCCGGCCTCATTGAACTACTCGAGCGATGGGACGCAACGCCGATTATGTCTCCGTCCGGGCATTCAATAATAAAAGATATGATGTTTGAACATCATGCGTTACTTGGCGGAGAACTGAGCTGCCATTTCTTCTTTAAGGATCGTTACTTTGGCTATGATGATGGCATTTATGCGCTGCTTCGTTTGCTTGAAATTATGCAGCGTACTGGCAAAACATTGAGCGAGCTTATTGCAGTCTTCCCTCATAGATATAGCTCCACTGAGCTTCGGCTTTCCTGCCCGGAAGATAAAAAACGATCAATCGTGCAAGAGATTAAAAAAAAGATCGAGGAGCAATATCCTGATACTCAGATTATCACTCTTGATGGCATTCGCGCCAGTTTCCCGTTTGGTTGGGGTATTATTCGCGCATCAAATACGCAAGCTGTCTTGAGTATGCGTTTTGAATCAGACACTAAAGAAGGGCTAAAAAAAGTTATCACTCTCTTTTATGAACTACTCCAGCCATATCTTGATTCGATTGAACTCAAAGAGCTCACTCAAGCAAAGGAGGTGATATGAGAGATATCGGCATTCACATTCGGCTTGAACAGTCCATAAATGAGGCAATGGAGTATGCGATCAAATTACAGACTCCCATCCTTCAATGCTTTTTAATTGATCAAGCGCGCAAGCGGCCCATCAAACTTGATGATGAAATGATGCGATTGTTTAAACAGCATCAAAATGAGATTACAACGCTGTTTGTGCATGGTTCTTATTTTATTAATCTTGCCAATCTTCAGCAGAGCGGCCACAAATCCTTACGGCGAGAGGTACGACTCGCAAAGCAACTTGGCGCACCCTACTTTATCCTTCACCCGGGGTCTGCCCCTGCGGCACTGAGTCAGGAGCAGAGAATCGCACAGTTAGCGCGAATTCTTAATACGTTAGTCAAAGAAGAACCCGATATCACCTTCGTTCTTGAAAATACCGCTCATGGCGGAAGCTCGGTCGGAAGCGATTTCAGAGATTTCAAACTGCTTAAACAGTTACTTGATCAGCCTGATCAGATCGGCTTTTGCATTGATACTGCACATGCGCATTCCTATGGATACGATTTAAGCCACGAGGAAAGCAGAAATAACTTAATTGACCTGATTGATGAAACGATGGGACTCAACCAGGTACTGCTCATGCACCTCAATGACGCCTGGCACGATCGAGGCTCCCGAATTGATAAACATGCCTCAATTGGCGCTGGCACTATCGGCCAGGAAAATCTACAATCGTTTATTCTCAATCCCCGTCTCTCCTCCATTCCCGTTATTCTTGAGCTACCAGTATTACCTTACGAACAAGAAGTTGCTATGCTGCAGCAAGTAAGAGATTGGCACAGATCTGATCAGTAAGGAGCTTTATCATGATTATCGGTATCAACGGCTTTGGCCGTATTGGAAGAACTTTTTTACGCGCACTATTACAAGATCCCAAAGCAAGAAAAACGCTCACCGTAGCAGTCATTAACATCGGCCCCGCTGATCCGGCTGCCGTAGCGCATATGTTCAAATACGATACGCTTATGGGTACTTTTTCCGGCTCAGTATCCATGAAAAAAAATGAGCTGACGGTTGATGATGTAACAATCAAAATCATTGCTGAATGCGATCCGAAAAAAATTAACTGGGGGACCTATAACGTTGAATGGCTCGTGGATGCAAGTGGGCGCTTTACCGAGCGTGAACTGGCGCAAGTGCATATCGATTCTGGAGCGCCGTACGTCTTGATTACAGCCCCCTCAAAAGGTGAAGACATCTCTATTATTCCCGGCGTTAATGAACAAAAATTCAACCCTCAAAAAGATCATATTGTCTCCCTTGGCAGCTGCACCACCAATGCATTCATCACGATGTTGAAAGTGCTCCAGGATAATTGCGGGGTTAAAGAAGGGTTTATGACCACCATTCATGCCTACACCAACACCCAAGTGTTGCTTGATGTGGAAGATAGCGATCTGCGCAGATCGCGCGCTGCCGCGCTTAACATTATTCCTACCACTACCGGCGCGAGCAAAATGCTTGATAAAGTAATGCCTGAATTGGAAGGCAAAATAGATGCCGTTGCTATTCGCGTGCCGGTAGCAAAAGTATCGTTGATCGATCTTTCATTTATTGCCAATTGCACCCTCACGCCAGATATGCTGAATGCCTATTTCAAAAAAGCATCGAGTGGTGACATGAAAGGAATTGTAGGCTACAGCGATAAGCCCTTAGTATCAAGCGATTATGCAGGTGACAGTCATTCGGTAGTAATTGATGGTGAACTTACGGCAACTCAAGGAACGATGGGAAAGTTGTTTGGCTGGTATGATAATGAATGGGGATATAGTGAGCGATTGAAAGACTTTTTATTATATGTAAGCAAAAAATAGATTGAAATTTTTTATTCAATCTGGTACTTTTCAGCGAGCAAAAAATATATCAAAGCAGTATCTCAATTAAGATAAGGATCCTTATGAAAAAGCATGCCCTCTTTACCCTCTCACTCGTCGCTCTTTTTGCAACCCCCACGCTTTCAGCCATGGAGATTGAGCCGACTCAAGAGATAGTGACACCTGAAAGATACAAAACAACATTTGATGTACAGGTACAGGAAGAGGAGCTCAGCATTTTTGACGAAGAGAATAGTATCCCATTTTCGCAAATCGACAATGGCAAAGATACATTGTCAGATGAGACATACGCGGCTATTTACTATTTAGCACTTCTGAACCATCGCTACAACGCCGACACATACCATAGTTATGGCGCCACAAATTCTACCATGCGGTTTGAGATGTTCACAGAAAAAAGAATATATTTTTGCAAATCTTCTCTGAGTGAGTTTCCACGAAATATTTCTATATCTCCCAGTGGCGAAAAACTATCACAAATTTCCGGTCAAATGAAAAAAACTCAGTTAAGTCCGGTCACACGCCTAGTAATAACAGCTATTAGACATTTAACTCCGGAAACTACAAACAAAATGAGAATGCTGTTTACCTATAGCCACATTGCCAGCGTAATTTATGCAAAATCCCACCCGCTACGCTTAAAGCACGAGCCATCTATTACTGAGGATTATATTTAATGGAAAACGGCTGTGGGAGATAGTAGGCGTATGCTTCACAAACACCCTCTTTTGGGATAAGATAGTAGGCGAAGCTAATCTTTAAAGATATGAAAAGGCGGGCCCATAGCTCAGTCGGTCAGAGCAATCGGCTCATAACCGAGAGGTCCCAGGTTCAAATCCTGGTGGGCCCACCATTCAAACCGTTTCATTAAGATGGGGAGTTTCCTATGCAAGTACAAACGGAAAAGAGGCCGCCCATGAACGAACATCCATTTACCGCCTTTATCGATCTTATCTCGTTGGATCAAGAGATTCGTACTACCCACGAAACAATTGCTACCCTCAAGAATGAGACCGATGAATTTCTTGCGCAAAAGCAAGAGCTCATTGATCGCCTAGACCAATTCAAGCAGCATGTCCACGAGTTGAAAAAAAAGGTCCATGAGCATGAGCTGGCCATCAAAGAGCTTGATAGTAAGGAGAAAGAAAAAAAATCATTGATGGAGCAAGCACAAAACGCAAAACTGTATCAACCGCTCAAAAAGGAAATTGATCAGCTCAAGCAGGCCCAACATGAGGCCGAAAGTGACCTCATGGGAATTTGGAATAAGCTTGAACTGTCTCAAAAAGAGCTGAAAGAGCAGCAAGCGTCATACAATAGTAAAATAGAAGATCTGCATACTCAAATCTCCACGAAGAAAGATCAGATCGAAGCGCTTAAAAAAGCGGTCGGAGAAAAAACTGCTCAACGGCCCGCCAAAGAAGCAGGAGTTCCCACCGAATGGCTCGATAAATATACTCATATGAGAATGCGGGTAGCTGACCCAGTAGTACCGGTGATGAGAGAAGGCTGTAGCGCCTGCTTTTATACCATTACTAATCAGGAGATGATTAAGCTAAAGCGCCGTGCATTAGTGCAATGCAAAAGCTGTTTTCGATTACTGTTTTTACAAGAAGCAATGGATGAATTAAAATGAATGCATCTGCCCACACCTGGACCGCATACATCGATGGTGCCTCTCGTAATAATCCTGGCAAAGCTGGCGCCGGCATCTTTATTCAAAAGGATGGTGAAACAGTTTGCCGTGAAGGATTCTATCTCGGCATCAAAACAAATAACCAGGCTGAATATCTCGCACTTCTACTCGCACTTTTTTTTATCGATAAATATGCGGAGGCACAGGATAGCGTTCGCATTGCTTCCGCTTCGGAGCTGCTCGTAAAACAGATGGCAGGATTATATAAAGTAAAACATGGTGGCTTGCAGCCATTGCATCGCGTTGCCCAACAGCTCCGCTTGCCGTATCAAATCGAAATTTTGCATGTCATGCGATCTGATAATACCGTTGCTGATGCGCTCGCAAATAAAGGAATCGATTCAAAAAAGCCGATGCCTGAGGCGTTTCAACAGCTTTTAGAAAAGCATCATATTATTTGATAAGCCAACAAAGAAAGAAATTGAGGGATGAAGCGCACCTTGCTATTACTGGGCCTTTTTTGTATTTCTTTGCCCATACCGGCAGTTATGCCAAAGAAAATACCTGCACAAAAAGAACAAAAAAAAAGCTATTCTTCCCCAACCATACGCGTACTTATTGATGAAAAAAATCATAAAAAAACATTGAGCCATTCCTGGTCTTTAGTTAGTAGTACCGGCTTTATTTTATATGTTCCCAATAAATCTTTTCCGAAACAGCACTGTAAAGCTAACCTTTTAAAAATCGGCTATCACGCGCATAAATTATGCATTAATGATCGCCCCTATCATCATGCTCAGATTCGTATTATTCCAAAGGATGGCTATGGAAAAGTGGATGGTAACCCATTTCATGGTTCATTTACGATCACCCAGCATAAGGACAGCGTCTTATTAATTAATCATGTTGACCTTGAAGAGTATGTCTGCGCAGTACTCAAGACAGAAAGCTGGCCCGGCTGGCCCATTGAGGTAAATAAAGTATTTGCAGTGGCCTCACGAAGTTATGCGATGGCCATGATCCAACAAAATAAGAACAGCACACTTCCTTACCATATTAAAAACACCAACAGTCACCAAACCTATCAAGGCATGCATAGCTGTCCGGTTATAAAGGATGCAGTGGAGCAAACGAAAGGGCTTTTTTTATCGCACAATAATGAGCCTGCTCTCGCCATGTTCGATTCATGCTGCGGCGGCATAATTCCAGCTCATATTGAAAATTTTGATTTTGCAAAAGTGCCCTATTTGGCTCGTACCTATCCCTGCAAGCATTGCAAAAAGTGCAAAATTTATTCTTGGAAAAAAGAGTTTGATCTTACTCAGCTTAATAAAGATATCGCTCATTTAGTTCCCGGCCCCGTCGATACAATGACCGTTGCCAAGAAAGATAAAGCAGGATTGGTAAAAGAGCTCAAAGTAAGAAAGGGAAATAAGCAACAAACTATTTCAGGGCAGCAGCTCTACTCTGCGCTTAAAGAGATTAAAAGTTTCTGCTACTCAGTGAATAAGAAGGCCGAAAAAGTAACGTTCTCTGGATACGGCTTTGGCCATCACATTGGCATCTGCCAATGGGGCGCACGGGAAATGGTGCGCGATGGGTGGCCCTACAAACGCATCCTTGCATTTTACTATCCCGGCACTAAATTAGCACAACTGACCTGATTATTTTCGAGTAGACTTAAGATTAATACTGGTGACCCAGTTTTCATCATCACCGATCAATTCCCCTCGCTCATTGATTTGATGATCGCAGAGCAGGTGGCTCTTGTAGCACGCTTCGTCGCGAGTCTGAAAGTGGCATTCGGGAAAAAAAATACAATAGTTTATTTTCAAAGCAGCAATACGCTCAGAGTTTCTTGTGATGATAGGCTCCTTTTTACTGCGAAGCACAATTTCATTACGTGCCATTACTGGCAGCGTATCTTCGCTTTTTTTCTTTTTAGCAGGTTTAGCAGCCTGTAATCTGCTTATCTTTTTTTTCTCTGAACTCTTCACCCCTCCAACGCTTGCCCAAAACTTTTCAATTTCATGCAGTTGCCTCATATCGCATATCTGGCTTTTATGGGGTGTTCTTTTGACCCTCGCCGCAGATAGCGGCAGAAAAATAAGTGAAAAAAAGCCTGAAAAGAGAGCGGTTTTTTTACCGTTCATGAAATAACCTCCATAATCATGTAGTAGCCCTGTTGTTATTTGGTAGTTTTTATTATACTTGCTGCAAAAAAATGATCAACTCTGAGGACCTGTAATGCCTAATTATCAAACCCATTTAGTCGGTGGAGCACTTTCTTTTTCAGTGGCGCTTGTTATTGCAGCCCCTATTTATCAACCTTCCGTGCTCACCGCTGCTGAATGGTTTCTGTTTGCGCTGGCCGGATCCTTTTTTCCTGACGTTGATATCAAAAGTAAAGGCCAAAAATATTTTTACTGGATGATCTTTCTCTTACTTATTGTACTCGCAATTACTCAACGATTTGTCCCACTTGCGATTATCAGTATCATTGCCACCATCCCCTTACTCACCAAGCATCGCGGGCTTCTTCATCGCACCTGGTTTATCATCGCGGCGCCACTGCTCACCTGGCACATCCTCGCATCGCAATTTCCCACCATTAATCAATGTCTACTTTTGGATATGCTCTTCTTTATTGTTGGCGCACTTTCTCATTTATGGCTCGACATGGGATGGCGTAAAATGCTGCGAATTTAGTTTTATTGAAATATAATTCTTCCAATCAAAAGCCCTATAAATCCCGCACAAAAACCGGGAACCAACGGCAATGTACCCAACAAAAACGGCCATCCGGCTGCAGTTACTCCGCCTACTACGAGGCCCATCAAGGCTGTTGGAGCGGCTATTTTGAACCGCGTAAGTGAGAGTATCACCAGTGGGCCAAATGTAGCGCCAAGACCGGACCACGCATAATTTACTAGATCATAAATAGTTGCACTCCCCTGCCATGCTAATGCAACTGCGCAGAGTGATACTGCAATGGAACTCAGCCGTGATATTCTTAGCAGCCTGTATCCTTTTGCGTTCTTATTTATTAACGGCCGGTAAATATCTTCAGCTACCGATGATCCGGCTACTAAAATCAAACTGTCCATAGTGGAAAGCGTTGCTGCAAAAATGGCGCACAGAATAAACCCAGCTACAAATGGATGAAACAGAGTAGTGCTCATCACAATAAAAAGTTGTTGCGGATCCATAGTGTGTTGAGGAAACATACCAATTCCCACAATACCAATCGCCGATGCTGCAGTAAGCACCAGTATTTGCCAGCTAATGCCCACGGTTCGCGCAGCTTTTATATTTTTGGGATTATCAATGCCCATAAAGTTAACTAATATATGTGGCTGCCCTGCATACCCCAACCCCCAGCTCAGCGCTAAAAATAAGGCGGAGAATGTTTCATAGGGAGCGGAAAGGAGTGAAAGTTGTATATTATTTTCTCGAGCGGCTGCGACAATGGCGGCGCTACTACCCAGCGTTATATAAGCTACCAACGGTACCATGATAATAACGCCGAGCAAAAAAATGCCTTGAAAAAAATCACACCATGCCACCGCAACAAATCCCCCAATTAACGTATAAGTCAGAACGGTCGCTAAACTTAATAAAATGCCAAAATGATAAGAAAGGCCAAAGGCAGAGATAAATACCGTACTTAATCCCACCAATCCGGATGCAATGTAGAAAACGAAAAAGAAAAGCGCAAAGCAACAGCTCACCAGCTGTATCATTCCTGATTTATCCTTAAATCGTTTGGCCAAATAGGAAGACAGCGTAAGCGCATGCAGTTTGGCCGTTTTTTCACGAAGCAAAGGCGCAATGAAGGTCCAAGTAAAAAACATTCCGATTACTAATCCGATTGCGGTCCAACATTCAAACGCACCCTTGGTATACACCACTGCTGGAAATCCTAAAAAGATCCAGCTGCCCATATCGCTTGCTTGCGTTGCAATGGCGGTAACCCAATAGTTGGTTGAACGATCACCAAGCATAAACTGATCAGCCGTCTGATTCCGTTTATAAAAAAAGAGTCCAATCCCTATGAGACTGGCAAAATAGGTGAGAAATGATATCAGCATAAACATAATAGCTCCCATAACGTTTTGAGAAAGTATAGCACATACAACAGGCTTTTTTAAGGCAGCTCTCTACGGGAGTCCAAACAACTCCTTGGCATTTTGCGTAGTGCGCTCAGCGACTGTCTCAAGCGGCTGTTGGCGCAGTTGGGCAATCTGTTCAGCAATCTCCTTAATATATTTAGGGCTGTTGCGCTTGCCCCGCATAGCTTGAATCGGTAAAAATGGCGCATCCGTCTCCAGCACGATATTGGCCAGATCTACTCCTTTCACTACCGCGCGTAACTCGTTATTCTTCGGATAGGTAACGGTGCCACCGATACCCAGTTTAAAGCCCCATTTGATCACATGATCCGCAAAATTCTGATCGTACGAAAAGCAATGCATTACCGCCCGCAGTTCATGTTTGGCATATTCCTCGAGCGCCCGCAACGTCTCATCATACGCATCACGGGAATGAATCACTAATCCGCAATTATGCTCAAGCGCAAGTTCAATCTGCGCACGAAACGCATCAACCTGCCGCGCAAAATTATAATCGGGGTAATGCCGATCAATACCACACTCACCCACGCCAACAATGTTATTTTCCTCTTTCTTTTCAAGAAGGCGCGTAAGCTCTTTTAAATCTGCTTTCCACTCTGACGTGCAATCGTTGGGATGGATACCTACGGTGGTATAAACTTCCCCCAGATTTTTTGCCAATAGTACACTATTTTTACTTTCTATGAGACTGGTTCCAACGTTGACAATGACGTTCACGCCATTTTCAGCAGCCTCATCCACAATCCGCTGCGCCTCCGGAAGTAAATCCGGCGAGAGAGGTACATCAAAATCTGCTTTCACCATCATATTTAGATGACAATGCGTATCAATGAGCATATTTATCCCTAAGTTAAGCGCTTTTAAAGATATGCATGGCTGTACTATCGTTTTTTTAAGCCAATATATCTCTCATTATGTTTGACAAACGTTAATGAAATTACTATATCTTACTCAAGAGATCTACAAAAGGGAGACTACTTAATTGAAGTAGCAGTGTATTAATAACCTTTTTTAAGGAGTAGCTACAATGAACAAGAGC
>SDBT01012924.1_pt1 | contig 13394 bp, 31 predicted proteins | sample 2277101 | NCBI WGS metagenome assembly SDBT01 (sample SAMN10404973, study PRJNA504765) | marine sediment metagenome | isolation source: marine sediment core GS10_PC15, 103 cmbsf | place: Arctic Ocean: Southern Knipovich Ridge | collected 2010 | reverse complement strand
GAAACGGGCCGCCGCGTCAGTTCCCGAGCGACTAACCTCGTTCACCTAATCGGCAGGGGTTCCCGTTCCGTTACCGGACTAATCAGCCATGCCAGTCTAGCGGGCTTATCCGTGCCACCCGGGGACTGCTATTCCTTTCATTACGGGGACGGTGTCAAGACGAATCTTCCTTAGCGAGCTTCGGTAGATAGAGCATATCAAGATTGCCGAGTAGCCAGGTTATCGTTTCGCTGTCTAACCGGCCGGTGCCGAATTTGATATAGTTCCGCAAGTCCTTGAATGATTGGCGGGCCTCGCTAATCTCCCCGCGTGCGAAGTCCAGGTCACGTTCTAGCCGTCCGATCTGGTCAGCGGCCGTTGACAGCAGGTCATGGGCGTTCAGATATTCTGGCGTTAGTTTTGCTGACACTTGCCGTAGTAGGTAGGGTAGATCGTTACTCATCATGGCACCTCAGAAAAACACCCCCACACACGAGTTGCGATAAGGCTAGGCCGAGAGATCAGCCAAGAACTTACTCGTATGTGGGGGATGTTGGTTCATGGTTTTGCCTATCGCTTCCGGTAGCCTATGGCATTACGGGTGACGTGTCAAGACTATTCTTCCGGGGCGTGTTTCAGGAGGAATCGCTGGAACTCATCACTCTGGTGAGCGACCGCTTCAGCCGCATCGGCCACGCGGACCATTTGCTCGACAGCCCGGATCATCAATTCGTTTCGGAGCTTCAGTTCCGCGATGGCATCCTTGTCGGCTTGTGCCGCAGTCCTGCTGGCGGTTCGATGGCCGGCCGCCCAGTCCAGGCACTCTTTCGTAATCCCGTACACGATCAGCGGGGCCAGCAGGCCGGACCCTATGCCCAGGCCCCACGTCACTGCTTCCAGATAAAGCGTCACCACAGTGTTCTCCTTTTGTGAATAGGTGGTTAGTCATCGACAAGCCTACATTTCTCGAACTCCCGTTCCACGGCCCCAGGGTAGGTAAACACCGCAAAAGAGCCGAACATTTGATCCTCCAGAAACGATTTCATCCGGCGCTCAGCCTCTTCGGTGTCGCGAGCGTAGACCACGTGTGTGGGTCCCAGCCCGTGCTGGTACTTGTATGCCTTGCGGGGTGAGAATAAACGTCTGAACCATTTCATCACTCAGGTCCCTTTGCGAATAGGTGGTTAGTCATCAGCGCTTGGTTCGCTCACGGGAGGGTCGTACCCTACCCTCTTCCAGTCGTCGGCCGACATCGAATCATCTATGGACCTGACGACGATCTCAAAAAACCCATCGTGCCCCTCGCAAAAGAACTCGATCGATTCGCCTTTCCGGCGCACGTCCGTTACGTTCCCGCAGTCGTGCAGCCGGGCGGAGATGAAATCCAAGACGGGATGGTCTTCTGGTGTGCTCATGAGTCAACTCCCTCGGTGAATCGGTGGTTAGTCATCGTGTGGCGTTAAGAACTTATTTGCCCGTGCTAAGCGTGGGAGGCAGGTCGCCCCTGCTCTTTAGAATCGCATCGCGGACTTCCGCAGCAATCCAGCCCATTGCATCTGAGGCGAACGCGGGATCATTCGCGATAAAGCCGATCTGTTCCAGATGGGACAACATCGCCGGTACGCTGACGATCAGATGAGCATTCACAAGAATCACAACACGATCATTCTTCCCTGCTACGGGCCGCCAGCATTCGGCGATCACCCCTCCGCCATTACGGGGCATGATCGTGAATCCGTTATCTTCAGGCTGGCCGCCGTACTGGATCTTCCACTGTCCTGGAGGGCCCATCACTTCACTCCCTCGGTTAGTATCCGCTCTGCCTCTTTCAGTCGTCGTTTGAATTCGATTCTCATGTCTACCAATTCGTCCCGCGTGAATTTACGAACCTGGCCGGACTTCAGTCGCTCCAGCCGTTCGATGACTTCCGCCCCCCGGACGTGTTCCATCCAAAGCCTGTATTGCTGCGGCATCCCGCCACGGTAGCAGTTGCACGCCGCGCACTGAGGGGCAACGTTTGTTTCTTCAAACAGAATCGAGTTGCACCGAGACGCGAGAAAGTGGCCGGTGTTCATCCCGCCGGCACCGCCGTCCCACCGTCCCACCGTTCCGCACGTGACGCAGGCACATTGGCCGAGGCGTCGATACACCTCACCAACACGGACATCACAGAAGGCAGCGGTGTACCCGCTGGGCTGGGCCGCGGCTTCGGCCCGAATCATCCGCTGGAATTCCCTCGCGACAAACTTATTCGTGTAGGTGCCGAGTCCGACTTGCTCCGCTCTGGCAAGCATGGTTTCACGTTTCATCCTAGCTTCTCCCTCTCGTGCTCTTCCTTCGTCATAGCGAACCGAGCTTCCGACATGGCCGGTCCTACCAATGTCGTCGTTGCCAGAATGGCTTCAAGTACCGGTTCCCACTTCTCATCATCTTGAAGCGTGTCGAGACCGACAGCCGTTTCGATCGCGGCCACCAGTGTGTCGATAGCCCGGTTGCTCTCGCCGAGACGTTTGATCAAGTGTTTCGTGTATGCTTGTGTCATAGCTGCATCAACTCCCGTCCCTTGTCAGTGATCCGAAAGATATGGCCGCCCTTCCTTCCGCCCACTTCCATCAAGCCCGCCGCTACCAGCGATTGCACTTCCGGACTATCGACCCAGTACAGCTCATCCGCCGCGCGGTCGACGGCGTGTTCTAGAATCGCTTTCAGTTCCTCTTCCCAGACGTGCGCCTCGGTAAGCCCAATGTGAATCTTGCCGTCGGCCGTTTGGAACACCTCGTCAGTGGTGAGTACCCTGACGGTTCCGATCGCTACGGGTTCGTTGCTCATCACACCCTCGTGGTTACGGTTGGGGATCATAAACGAGGCAGTCGGCGGGAAATCGCTCTCTCCAAGCACGCCGGTGACGTGGCGATTCTCGTCCGATATAGGTTTTGACAGCCGGCTGCCTCATCACACCCTCGTGGTTACGGTTACGAATCTTCCATAGGTACGATTGCAGATTGATCGATTCCGGAAGCCTTTGGGGGTATTGTGTCCGCAGGTTCCAGTTCGTCCTTCCGTGCTTTATATATCGGCCGCAGCGCATCCTGAATCGGCTTCGACTTGGTTTTCAACATCTCGCCGTGCCCCTGTAGCTCTTTCAGCGTCTCTGCCGCTTTCAGTGTCGCGGTGGTCTCCGTGATGTATTTTTGATCCTCGGGCGATAGAGGGGCGATCGGGTGGATGACTACATCGGCCTTCTTGCCCCGAGTCTGCGTCAGCATGAACGTCTTCGGCGCATCGATACCAGACAGGTGGCTGATCCGCAGCCCTCCTACTCGCACGCCTTTGAACTTGATGTTAGGGTCGGTATACAGCGTCATCTTCTGACCGACCCATAATTTGGCGTCGTCAGAGTACATAGCAATCAACACTCGCCGCATCGTCTTGCACGGCTTGTACGGCTGATGTCCATCGATCTCGACAATGATCGGTTGCTCTTTGCTCCCGCGCTTCACCCCCGTGATCGTCACGGTAATCGGGCCGCTAGCAATCACGTCCTCCGAATTTAGCTGATCGCTTTTGGGAACGATCGACGCCAGGACTTCTTCGCGTGTTGGGTTACTCATCGTCAAACCTCACGTCAGTTTGGGTGACAGAAATAAGTTCGTGCCGGCACTTGGAGACGTGCGACTCGATACGCTTGATCTCTCGCAGTAGCAGCAACAAGTTCGCCGCGATTTTTTCCTGATACACTTCGTCCCGGTCGACCCGCAAGAGAAACGGGGTTAGCTCGGGATGGAACGCATAGAAATCCCACCACGGTCTGCCGGTGATGAACATGAGTCCCTGCACCTGCGGCTTGTATTGCAGGGGGAGGATGCCCAGGGCGTGGTATGCAATGAGCGTCTCGGGCTTTGGGCACTTGATTTCAAGCCCCCCGTCGTCACCAATCTCGGACAGTCGGTCAGTCACGAGCCCGTCAGGCGAGCCGCCGTATGCGTTGGTGCCGTCGGGCAGCACGAAACCGACTTCCTGAACCTCACGGCCCGTCTGTTTTGTGTAGGCCAGCCTTGCATTGGGTTCGTGTTCCGTGCCCCACTCCATCCAGAAGTTTGGAGGCGGTTCGGTGTACACCCCGAGTCTCTTGGCGACGATCTTCGCGGCGTATTCGGTCGCCTGTTTTGAGTATTCACCCTTGGCCGGTGTGCAGAACTTGTCGAACTCACTTGCGGTCGGCCGATTTCGCCACTTGTCCCACTCTTCACTTTGCTGCTTGCAGTCGACGATTCTCACTTCATTTACTCCGCTGTGTCATATTTGATAGGTCCATCAGTCTTCCCTTTCTACCAAATCTTCCGCCACAGCCAGAGAACGAATCGCTTCCGGCACAGCCAACGAATGAATCCCACTTGACGCTCTTCCGGATCGCCCACCATGTCGAACGGGGCAATCTCCGCCAGCCCGGCCGCCGGCTTTTCGGGTGGGCCTGCTTGCCTGATGGCATCCGCTACAGTACCGTCCCGCGTCGGCAGCGCTTGCCAGGCCTCGAACCGGAACCCCCTGCGCTTGGTGTCCCAGCAGTTGACGACTTTGTAGTGCCTGCCGCCCTTGATCTGCCAGTGGTACTCGCCACAATCTCGGGGAACCAGGCCAGCCGCCTCGACCGGGATGGCAAAGTCGAGTTCGTATTTGAGCATCACGCTTTCCTTTCGTCCGCCTGGGTCTCTGCACAACAACGGGGGCAGCAAACCGGCGCACCACATAGCCAACACTGGTCAACCAATTCCGTGCCACAATCGTCGCAATGCTCCCCGTTCGGTATACGTAGCCGGGGCCGGGTTTCAGGAACCGGCTTGCCCGTGAACTTGTCCACGCTGATTGTGCGTTCACATTCTGACATCACTTCTTTCCCTTCTCGCGATTCTCGATCCAGTCCATGCAATCCTTGAGTTCGTGGATGCTGATCCGCCTGTCGTGGTGGACGATCTCCAGCGCCACGTAGTATTCGCGGGAGCCGTACTCGGTGGCCTTCAGGTTGGCGATCAGAGTTTTGATCGGCGGCCTGGCTATTGCGATCATGATTCTTGCTTCTTATTGTCCCTAAGTTTTTGCAACCACGCGGACTTGTTGAAGTACGTCAGGCACAGCACGGGGCAACCCGGAAAGAAGCTCACGTATATATTGGCGTACCGTCGACCAGTCCGCGGCCGCGCTGTGTCCAAACTGCCATCCCAATCTCCATACTTCCACACCAGGGCCCCCACCCACAACCCGCCGGCGTGGGCTCGAATGTCTGATGCGATGCGTTTCTTTAGTACTATCATTCCCGTGGCTCCTCTTTCGGTTGGTTCAGTTTGTGCGTCGCCTCTACTTGTTCCATAGCCAGGCTTAATCGTTCTTCCGGCATGCCGTCGACTACGTCCTCTATCCCTGCCGCCTTTATCTGCGCCACAACCTCCGGAGTGCGAAGCCGCGGCTCACCTGGTTCCGAATACATCAGCTTGAACATCACTTGTTGCTTTTCCGTGCATCGGGCCAAGCCGGCCTTGATTGTGTCTCTCGCGTACGTCTGCAAGTCATCGTTCATCGTCAGGTCCTCTTTCGGTTTCCAAGGCACGTTATCCGGGTCATCCGAATCGAGAATGACTGGCAAGTGCCGATCCCTGCGTTCCCAGTACTCCCGCCAGTTTTCTTCTCGCCCCTCTCGCTCTTCGCGCTCGAATGGCGTTTCATTCCCGCGGTTCGGCATCAGCTACCCCCGTGGTACGAACGAATCTGCGCGGCCAGGGACAGGCAGGCCAGAGCGAACAGGATGGCGGTGAGTTCTAGGGCGATGATCATGCCGCTTCCTCCTCTGGCTGGGCGGCTGCGGCTTCTTCCCGCTTGATCTTCTTCGCGATCTCTTCGCGGTTGACTGGGACATGGGGCAGGGCATTGATTGCAAACTTGACCTTGTCTGTCAAAACCTTGTCGACAGTCACGGTGGTCGACCCATCGATCTCGATTCTACATCCGGAGTTTTGCCAGAGTGCGAATGTGTGCCGACCCTTGATCTCCAGCTTCGTGCTATAGCCCGTAATCTCCAGCACCCTGATTGTGACGACGTTGTCATTGCCTATGAGGATCGCTTCGCCACGATTTCTGCCGAGACACAACATTGGTTCCCTCCGTTTGGTTTCCCCCGGCCGCGCCTCATGCGCAACCGGGAATTGCTCCTATCATTGCGGCGATCCGTCCCGCCGCTCCTTCCGTCCCGGTTCCGTCCCGGGCGTTTCCTGCTCATCCGTGATTCAGTTTCGTGGCCAAATGGGGGCCGAGGTGATTTTCGATCACGTCGGCAAGAGGCAAATCGCCAGGCCAATCGTTGTCTCCGAAATGCCGGCAGATGCTACGTAGTGCCCCGACAGCGGCCTCTCGTTCGATAATCCATGCGGCCCCCGCTGCCTCGTCGGTTTCACGCCCCAGGCAGCGTACGGCCTCCTGTAGCTGGCAGAGCCACGCGCCTCGCCTGCCTTGGTCGAAAGCGACTTCAACAAGATCATAGTCGCACTTGTCCACAACTACTTCCTCCTTATGGGTATCAAATGCGGGACAACGGCCGTGGAAGTGCCACCACCGTCTGCCGGAATGGTCACAGGTCAGCAGCCACCGCCGTCCCGCTTATTTATTCCGCTTCTTCCGCTTCTTCCGCTTCGCCTTCTTGGCGATTCGCCGTGCCTTCTCCGCCTCGGTTGGCTCCCGCTTCCTCGACATCGGCGTGTTCTCATCAATGTACATGCCGCCCTTATATACTCGCAGAAACGCGAGCAACAGCCTCTCCGATACGCCATCGCGGCCGGCTTCGATGTGCGTTATTCGCGAGCTAGTCAGGCGACCGCCGATGTCGTTGTTGATGAGTTCGGCCACATTCACCTTGACGCGACCGGCGCGAAGTTTCTCCAGCATTTTGCCGATCGACTCGTTGGTTGCTTCTGTACTCATGGTTTCCTTTCGGTTGTTGTCATCATTGGCACCGGCTGGAGTTAAACCAGCGTCTCCTGACTTCCGTCAGGTATCCTCGCGTTGAACGACGGAGCCACGCCGGTCTCCCGGCAGTATCACCACCCCTGCGATAGCTAGTCGCTGACGGAGAGGAATCAAACCTCTGCTTGCGCCTTGCCTTTCGGGACTCAGACCCGTCGGGATGGTGGAAACGGTGCCGGTCTCATCACCGGGCTCAGAGGTTTCTGTTGATTAGAGAGAATGCTCCACCTCTAAGTAGTTTCTCAGTAACCCCGCCGGGGATCGAACCCGGACCGCGTTGAAGGACACCTGGACAACTGAATGTCCTGGTCGCTGCTAAGCCTTCTGTGTCGGCAGTCGTCTCCGTCCAGGCCAATTGGCGTTTCTGGAGCACGCCTGGCTATCCCAATTCCGCCACGGGGTCATGTTGCGGGCCTCGCACCCGCTCGAAACACAGCTTATGCTCTGTTGATCAGACGAGTTTCGGCACAATTCCTTGGGCTCTTTCCCTCATGCTCTGGTTTCGTCCGACAGACACCTTCAGGACTCCTTCAAGTGACCCCGGCAGGATTCGAACCTACTCTGATCACCAGACGGAACGACCTCCCCTCTCTTAGCTGAGTCGAGGCACGCAGCCAATTCCGCCACGGGGTCAAGGTGCGGCACGTTTACCCAGTCACGTCCGCCCGGTAATAACGAAACCTCCTTTAGCTGCGTGGCCGATCTGGGGGCCACTGTCCTCGGTGTCTAGGACGGCTCTGCTACAGTCTCACCACGTGGCACCTCCTTTCGTGTTCGATTACCGGCTCGACGCCCAACAAGGGCGCCGGCCCGGTCGCCGTTGGCAGTGACGGTCAACGGCTATGGATTTAGCGGGGCGAGTGAGGCCCGCTAAAGGTTCAGGCTGGCCTTGACGATCAGCCAGACGATAAGCAGTACCAGCGCAAGTTCCAGGATGTGCGGGGTTACTGCAGCGCTGTCGGGTTTGCTTGGTTCGCTCATGATTCACCAGACTCCCGCCAAAACACTGGCTCGTAGTAACAGTACACGCCGTGGTCTGGCGGAAGAAACCACAACTGGCCAGGGCCTTTCTTTCCGCCGATCACCTCCTGTCCGCCCGGAGCGATCCAATCCACCAGGTCCCCATCAGCGGGTAGAACTTCGGACGGTAGTTTCCAATTGCTCATGATTCCACCAGGTCAAAAAAGGCTCGAACAGTCCGCAGGATGCGTTCCTTCTCGGGATCGGTTAGCGGCAACAAAAGCTCAACGCACTTCTTTACCGTTTGCCAGATCGCGAGGTCTGTATTCTCTGGCGGGTCTTTTTCGCTCATGATTCTTTCATCCTGAATTTGCACGGCTGCATCGCCATGACAGTTGTGACATTTGCCCATTCGAGCATCCCCAGTTCGATCGTCATGTAGTCGGGGCCGTCGATGCAACAGGTGCGGGAAATCGACAGGCGGCCTGTGCTGGGTTGGTTCATGATTCCACCAGATCAATATCCCCGTCCGTGGCCTCGAGGGCCGCGTCGAGTGGGTCGGGCCGGGAAAGTATCTTGCAAGTGCCTGACGGGAAAATCTTAGCAACCTCCCCATCGACCCGAACAACCTCGGGAGCATCGCCTTCGCGGCACGAATCAAACGCCTCTTCCCAGCTATCGTAGTCCGTCGCCATCGGTTCATCCTCGGCCGCCTGCCCGCGGCGGGTTAGCAAATGGTTCGCCCAGCGGTGTCTGAGTTGACCCACAGGGTATCGTCGGGGTGGTTTTGGCGTGCCTTAGCGAAAGCGTTGCCGATTGCATGAGGGGTATCAACGCAACTCTCAACAGTCACCCATCGCGGCGGGTCACAGCAATCGTCAATAATCTGGATACGTGCCCGACTGGTCCATACGGTTCCGATTTGCTTGGTTGTCATCGTTTCGGCCTTTGCGTTGGTGGCTTGTGTGTTTCTCATAATCACCATACTAGCGACTATCGGGTGTGATTGCAAGCTGTGATTACCGAATGTGACTGAAACATGTGATTACAGACGCGGTTGCGCACGAATAGCCTACAAAACAAGGGGTTTGTGCCGGAAAGTATTTCCGAGAAAAATATAGAAATCCGAATTGGACACGGGGATTCGGGCAACTAGCCGGAGATTCCGGACGGTTCAGTTGTTGAGGAATCCTCAGCACCTGCCCGGCTCATCGCCACCGCCAGATCGTCGGCCGCCTGAGCGTCGTAGATGGGGTATATGAGCGGCCGGTCCAGATCGGGGTCATCGGCCGAGAAGATCGCCCAGCAGTCGCTGCCGTCCAGCAGAGGGCCAGCTTTGTAGCGGTCGGGCATGGTGGCCTCGAATCACTCTCCCAGCCTCTCGTAAATCCCATCGATCCGCTCGCCCATCCGAATCTGCCGGGCTTCCATGGATTCGAGCGAACGGGCCACCGCCTTGTCGCCCGCCTCGTCGCTGGCAATATGCTCACCGAACCGGCCGTTCGCGTCAGCAGCTTCCTTCGCGGCCGACTGGCTCGCACAACCGGACCAACCTTGGATGCCCATCAGGAGAGTGATCAGGGCAATCAGGGTGGTGGTGAGCCAGTCGGTGAATTTGAACCGTCGCCGGATTCCTTGGCGGCGCTCACCGCAATCTTTTTCGCTGACGTTGGCTGATGGCATTGTCCTACCCCTTCGCTGCTTTCAGTACATCAATCTGAGCCAGAAGTTCCAATTCCTTCGCCGTGGGTGGCGGAGGGGTCACGACAGCGGCGAGAGTGTTGATTTGAGCCTGAAGCTCCACTTCCTTTGCAGTGGGCTGGGTAGCCCCGGTAGGTTGATTTCCCGGGGGAACGGGAGCTTGGGGTTGATGGCCGGGAATAGGATTTCCGTATGCGTCCATTCCCGGATCGTAGGCGTATCCCGGAACAGGTTTACCGGATAGCAAACTGGACAGCTTCCACGCTATCGGGTCGAGATATTTATCGTCTAGTTTCGTGGACGTCTTGTCCGTGGCGTTGTCGATCCATTCAGCTATCTTCAACCCTACAAACCGGCTGAACACTTTCCGCAGAACGAAAAACAAAACCACTCCTATGATCCCGCCGCCAAGCAGGCCACCGGGGATCCAAGACTTCACAAGGCCGACGACATGACCTTTGACCCTACCGAGTAGCCCCTCTTGGATGTCGACCAATCCATCCGCCGTTCTCTTTGTCTGGTCAAGCGCCTCCTTCGCCGTGCCCCCTATCGCCGCCATGCTGTCATTCATGTTCGCGTCGAGCTTTAACGCTGAGTCGTGGAGCCTACCCAGACTCTCGTCAGTCAGCTTCTCCAGAGAAGTAACCCGATCATTCAGGGCGTTGACCTGTCGGACCACCATGTCCATTCCCCCGGCAGTCACCGCAGGAGCTACGGGAACCATCGGTAGTGAGTTGGCGGCTGCCTTTATGCGAGCAGCCTCCACTTCCGCCGCCGCCCGAATCTTTTCGCCCGCCAAGCCGGCGTTCCACGGAGCAATAAATTGATCATCCCCAAAGAACTGGCATAGCACGCCGGTGTAAGTCGCTCGCGTGGTCTCTCCGTCCGTTGCCCAGATTATCCCCACCAGTTCGTTTCGGGCATTGAGTATTGCGCCGCCCGAATCCCCCAGGCGGGCCTCACCCGAGACAAGCAAATCATACGTTTTTCCTGATGGCTTCGATCCATAGCCTCGCACAATTCCCGGTAGCGATCGGTAATTACCCGACGGACCATACCCGCACAAAAAGACACGATCATTTACCTTGGGCGGTTCTCGCAGAATTGGCACGGTTTCGACGCCAGGCTTCGGAATGACTATCATTCCAAGATCAATCCTTGCATTGGTTGTGACTCGCTCGGCTTCGACTTTTCGGCCGTCGGGGAAAATGACTTCTACGCGGTCCCACTGAACTCTTCCCGTTCGGTCGTTGCGGAAAATGTGATACACAGTCAAGACTACCGCGCGATTAGGCCCCTCCCAAACGAGCGTTCCCGAGCCGTAATTTGTCTCACGCCGTCGCGTAACGGCAACTCGGCAGATGCCTGGCAACGGAACTGCGGAGCGAATACTTGCAGGGACACCTTGAATTCGCGGAGCTTGCCATTGCTGCCTGGCTTGCGGAGGACACGTCCCCGGCACCGGGCAACGGCCATTCTCACACTGCCCATACGCATCGATCGCAATCCCGCAGATGAGGGCCAGGATCAGCATTATGATTCCGCCCACGAAATACCATCGGACTTGGTTCTCGACCGGCTTGACGTACATCGTGCTCTCCCGTGGTTAGTTGAAAAACTTCAGGACAGTGGGCATCTTCTTCCGGATGAAACCATACAGCCGGCTAACAAACGCCGGCCAGTCCTCTTCGCTGATCGCCTCCCTGATTCCCTTCGGATCGACCGCCATGATCTCGTGGAAGACACGCCTCGACGTACCGTCGGGATCCTCCGTGTCGAGTTCGCCAGTCGTGTAGAGCTGGGACACGACCGTGAAAATCGTGTTGCAGTTGACGCCCAGCTTCGTGGTTTCGTTCAGGTTGATCCGGATTTCGCCGTCGGGCGGGTCGGCGACCAGGGGGGCGGTAAGGCACATCAAGGCCAACACCACCGCGGGCAAAACGAGCTTCTTCACGTCTGTCTCCTCGATTTGGGCTGCCCATCACTTCGATTATTACCGCTGGGGTGGATTTTACAAGAGTATTCTGGGGTTACCATTTCATCCCCGGGCAGGATTCCGAGGCCATCACGGCCCGGATCGCGAGCGGAATAGCCGGCTTCCGTGGTCCGCAGCCCTGCCCGCACTGGCACGAATCGCTCTGGAGGTGGTACTTGGGGCACCGGCCGTAGCATTTCTGATTCCGTGGACACCCACCGCGACAGAACTGGAGCACAAACGCTTGCTCCTCATCGTCGCGTGTCTCGCAACCAGCCGCCAACCACTGGGCCAGCGGTTTCGCGTATAGCCCCTGGTTATCCAGTGGGTGATTCGATCCGCTGAGTTCGGCCAGCTTGGTGGCAAGCCCGGCAAGCATGTCCACGGACAGTGTCGGAACCGCCGGCCGATCGATCCCGGCATGCTTTCGCCGCTTCTTCTTCGGCCCGGCCTGGTCTCGCGCCGCCCCCGGACCGCCAACCCGATTCCAATACTCCCGATACTTCTCGTCTGTCCGGTAGAGTCGACACCATGGGGCGCACATTTGCGTCTCGATGCCCGAGAGCTTCGTGATCACCTCGCAGTGATACTGGCCGCCGCCGTCGGGAAGTGGGCAGGGGCAGGTCATTAGCACGCCCCCTCTGTTATGACGATCGAATAGCCACACTCCGGCGGATCGGGTGGCGTTCCGGTACACACAAACGGCCCATAAGTCAACTCAAATGGATCGCAGACAATCGAGTTTGGAGCGGCCCCTTCCTCGGTCGGCACGTCGCAATCTCCGATCGGGATCTCCCAGGTGTTTACGTCGCACGCCGTGGAATCGATGTTCTTGACGCAGAGAATGAACCGGCCGTCACCCTGGGACGGATCGCAGTATAGGGTGAATTCCCATAGGTTAGTACCAGTGCCAGGCCAGTCGCACAGCGTAGCCGAGCCCGACCAGGCCATCAAGGGATCTTTGGATGAGTCCCGCGTCAAGTTGATACAATTTCCTCCCAGGCAGCTACACGAACCGCTCGCGAAGAAAGCCAGATTCAATGTCTTCGGAAGGCACTTGCCCTCGCACTGGCACTCGCAAATCGCACAAGTCTCATTCAGGACGAACTGCCGGGTGTAGAGGAAGTCATCCACCTCGATTTGCCCGGCTCCCTCGTTGCTGATCCCAGACTTGCGGTAGGTGTTCCATGTCAGACAATCCCACGTCAACACCGATGCGTCAGAACCCACCGTCAGTCCCTCGACGGTCCTGCACGCCGACACGCTCAAGTCGTTGCCCGGCGTATAACCGAACGTGTTCTCGTCTCCGGTGGTCGATACCCCAGCGACTGTCGACACGGTTCTGATGGTGGCCGTGGAGGCTCCACATTCCAGTTCGGCCCCGACGTAGTTCAGGCCATCATCGTCGGAGTTCAGGAAGACGTGCAGCTTCTTCCCACTCTGGGCATTCTTCAAAACCGCACTGACGTTGCTGTTCGGCACGTTCTGCGGATTCTGGACCGTGCAGACCACTCGAGCACCGGCCGGCATGACCAACTCTTGGCCCACGATCTCGGAGTTGCCCGCAGCCTCATTCCAGTTGGAAGTGAGGTCGGTAGAATCGCCACGATCGAAGGCATCTTCGTAGATGATACAGCCGGTGAGGCAGCAACATTGTTGCGACATAGTGGCTCCTATTCGCAACAGGGGCCAGGTGATTCACAATCGATTTCTACGGAAGCCAGGATGCGGCCGTGTTCATCTGATGGCTTCCACACGCCCCACCCTTGTG
>SDBT01012923.1_pt1 | contig 13395 bp, 12 predicted proteins | sample 2277101 | NCBI WGS metagenome assembly SDBT01 (sample SAMN10404973, study PRJNA504765) | marine sediment metagenome | isolation source: marine sediment core GS10_PC15, 103 cmbsf | place: Arctic Ocean: Southern Knipovich Ridge | collected 2010 | reverse complement strand
TTGACTTTGCCCTGGCGCAAAACTATCCCAATCCTTTTAATCCCAGCACCCGGCTGCAATACAGCCTGACCCGCCCGGCGCCGGTGTCGCTGAAGGTCTACAACCTATTGGGCCAGGAGATCACCACCCTGTACGAAGGTTGGCAGGACCTGGGACGTTTTGAGGCGCTATGGGATGGCCGCGACAGGTTTGGAAATAGTGTAGCCACGGGGGTTTATTTTGCCGTCTTCCGGGCGCAAGGCCGTATATACACCCGTAAGATGCTCTTGTTGAAATAGCTTGCGGGGAGAGTCCCGCCAAAGGCGGTGGCGGGTCGGGGCCATCGGTTGGGTGTGCGTACTTGGCGGCTATTCTCCTCTCCGCGCACCAGGCGAACGACAGTGCCCTATTAATACCTTATATTCCCCCGCTCTTTGAAAATCTAGTCCCTCTGGGCGTAGCCCAACGGGCGAGCCTGAGCGGGCCGAAGGGCATGCCCTGGACCCCGCCATCGGCCTGCCCGGGGCTCCCCGTGGGGCCTCGGCGGAGCCGGTACGGCGAGTCTCCGCCCAGGGCCAAGGCGGGGGAGTTTGTCGGATGGGCGGACCGAAGGGCGAGTTAGAAAACCGGTTCCGGTATCTGCAAATGGGTTCCCAAGTTGAAAGGCAGTTAACCTCTTCATTCTTAATATCTTATACTCTTCTCATCTCCCTTTGCGCCTTTGCGGTTAATTTCTGAATAAACAAACGGTTCACCTCCCCCGACGGTGAAAGTGAACCTTTTGATAGTCTTTAGCTATCCTTCTGCGATCTTTCAGAGGGCCTTCGGATAGCCTATCGTTAGCCTGGAGCTAACCTATTGCGGCCCTATCGCGAACCCCAGCAGGGCGCAGTACCGGCCAGCCTTGGCACAATAATTGCTCTCTATCTCCCCGGAGAAGGAGATGGAAGAATGAACCTAGCCGCAGGCATTGCACTGCTCATTGTTGCCCTGTTGGGCGGCTTGGCTCGCCAGCAAAGCGTGGAGCGGTCCAATGCGGTCATTTATTACCAGAATGGGTATACCGCGCAGGTAAAGGTTATCAACTTCGGTGCTAGTTTTTGCCCTTTCAATTGCGGAGTACGGCACCGGCATGAAGCCCACGATATTCGCTGGTCTTGTTCTATGGGAGAAGACTGCGATCATTTTATTGTATTTCATGTTATCTATCGAGGTGACGAAAATCGAATCGCCGTTCTTGAGAAGGAACTCAGGGAATCAGATTTGACCGCTGGCAGTAGCATCACCGTCATCGCCTCCGAGCGGTGAAGGTGACACCAGCGGCGGCCTTCGCAACCTTTTGATTCACTTTTTCTGCCACGCTCGCCCGCGATGCCCAGTCGCACATAATCGATGAACACAGTGATGTCGAAGTGAAGGGCCATTTCCTTGCCCCTTGCCGCCACAGACGGTAAACTTGTTTCGTTATCCCCCGACAATCGGAGCGGGAAAGAGCCGTTAAGATGGGCTACGATATGAGCAAGCGAACCAAACTGGGCACCTTTCCATCGGCTGGGAAGTGGTGTAGAGGCATCTTATACCTGTTGCTTTTCACCGGCTGTGCCTATTTCAATACCTTCTACAATGCCCAGAATTATTTCCGCTCCGGCCTGGCATTCATGGAGTCTGCCTCCAGGCCGGGCGAAGATAAGATCCCTCGGCAGGCCGCCGACGCCTTCGACAAGGCCATCGCAAAGTCGCTGAAGGTGATTGAGGAGTACCCTGAAAGCAAATTGGTCGACGATGCCCTGTTCATTCTGGGGCGCAGCCATTACTACCGGCAGGAGTATGGTCTGGCCGAACGCTACTTTACGCAACTGCTCAATGAATTCGTTTGGCTGGATTATACCGACCAGGTGCGGCTATGGCTGGCCAAGGTGCACGCCGAGATGGGGTTATACGAAACCATGGAGGCCGACCTGGCCCCAATTCTCAAAGCGGACAACCCGCCGCGAAATTTGCTGACCGAAATATATATTCTTCGCGGTGACCTGGCTGTACGAAGCCAGGAAACCCAGTTGGCGATCCGGGCTTATGAAGCAGGAGCCTTGGGAGCCGACACCGACGCCCAGCGGGCCGCGATTTACTACAAGCTGTATAATTTGGCGATGGCGGAGGAGGATCTACCCACTGCCCTGCAGTATCTTGAAAAATTCACTGGAACCACGCCCAACGAGACCGAGCGGGTGGAGGCCCAATTGGGTCGCATCCGGTTGATGCAGCAGATGGGGGCGGTAGAGGCGGCCTTCAAGGAAATCCGTAAGATGGAAACCCTGGCGGAGTACTCCAGCATTATCCCCGGGTTGCGCCTGGAGATTGGCAAGATCGAATATGAACGGGGGAATGTGGAAATCGCCCTGGAACGGTTCGGTGAGATTATAGCGGAATATGGCACACTCCCCGAGGCGAGCGAGGCCGCGTTCCGGGCCGGGGAAATCCAACTGGTGGAGAATCAGGACACCAAGGAATCTCGGGCCCTGATGCGCAAAGTACGCGCTAATACACTCTATTACCAGGCAGCCCGGACCAAATTGGACTTAATCGATACTATCGATAAACTGCAGCAGGAAATCACTAAACTGGAAGAGCATTTGGCGCTCGCGTCACGAAATGCCCAAAAGGGCGGGGAGACCGATTCCACCACCGGCCAGGTTGATACCCTGGCCATCCATCAGGAATTGGCCTATGCCAAGTACCGCCTGGGGGAGACCCGTTTGTTGGATATGCGTGACAGCGGTACCGGCCTGGAGCTGATGGCTGAAATCGTTACGCGCCATCCAACCAGCGACGTGGCCGCCCAGGCGGCGTATGTCTTATACTACCATACTGAGGAAAACCAGGACCAGGCGGAATTCTGGCGAGCTGTGCAGTTGGAGCAATATCCCAACTCAGCCTATAGCTTGCTGTTGGCCGATCCGGGAGCGGAATCCGGCTCCTGGGAACTGGACTACCTGATGTCGGCCGCTGCCCGGGCTGTTACCTATGACCCTCGTCATGCTCTGGAGCTATTCCAGGCGATCAGGCGGCAGTTCGGTACCGAGCAATCCAGCTTTGCCATCGCGTACCTTTACGATGAATACCTGGCGGAACTGGACAGCGCAATCATGGCCTATGAAGAAAATCTGCTGGTCTACCCGCATGGAAAATACAGCCTTAATGCTGATAAGCGGCTCAAGGAATTGCGCGCCATCAAACTGGGACCCGAATCCGCCAGTGGAAGCGCGGCTACTGAGGTCCTCCCCGGCGCCGATGATCCCGCTGTCGGTCAGCGGCCTGATGTCGAGGAACCTTCCGTCGATCAGATTCCCGAGAACGAGGGTCCGGCCGATATCGAGCCGCCCGAGGCCGACACTGTGCCTCGGGAAAAGCAGGATCGGGATCATTAGCCATGTTGCTGGAGGAAAGTGAGGTTCGCTCGAACAAGCCCCTGGCGAGTGGATTGTACGAGATGAAATTGGATGCTCCCGGCATCTCCGCCCAGGCCCGGCCCGGACAATTTGTGAATGTTCTGGTGAATACGACGGTCACGCCCTTGCTGCGCCGGCCTATGAGCATCGCGCATGTAATTGGAACCACCTTCGGGCTGATATACAAGGTGCTGGGCCGGGGCACCCGGGAATTGTCCACCTGGAAAGCGGGTCATAAGGCCGACGTCCTGGGACCGTTGGGGAACGGCTGGCAGGCGACCGATGACCAGCTACCGGTGTTGGTGGGGGGCGGGGTAGGGATCGCGCCCATCAACTTCCTGCATCAACAGCTTTCCCAAGCTGGATCGCCTCACCAGTTGATCATGGGCGCCCGGAACCGGTCCGAGCATTTCCTAAGGCATGATCCCGCCGCAGGCATCACCCTGACCACCGATGACGGCAGCGCCGGTATCACGGGCACGGTGATTGCAGGATTGGAGGCTACCCTGAGCCGCCAGGATCATGTGGCGGTCGCTCTGTTTGGTTGTGGGCCGCCGGGGATGCTGCGAGCACTGCAAGCCTTCGCCCTTGAGCGCGGGCTACCCTGTCAACTGGCGGTGGAAGAGATGATGGCCTGCGGCATCGGCATTTGCATGGGGTGCAGTGTTGAGTGCCGCGACGGCGGCTCCACCGGGACGACTGGAGCTAGGCGCCGGTTTCGACTGGCTTGCCTGGATGGCCCGGTATTTTCCGCCGGCGTATTGGTGTTGGACGATGCCTGACCTGGCGGTGCCATTAGGCCTGGGGCTAGTCCTCAAGAATCCGGTCATGGTGGCCAGTGGTACTTTCGGCTATGGCGACGAGACCGCTGATCTGTTGGATTCCAGCGAGCTGGGCGGGCTAGTCACTAAGTCGATTTCACTGGCGCCCCGTGACGGCCACCCGCCCCCGCGCATCTGCGAAACACCGGCCGGGATGCTTAACGCCATCGGCTGGGCCAACATGGGTGTCGAGGCTTTCTGCCGGGACAAACTACCTTACCTGGGTGGCCTCCGGACGGCGGTGTTTGTATCGGTGGCCGGATCGAGCCATGCCGAATATGCCGCGGTGATCGAGGCCGTGGAGCGGTCAGCGCCCGAAATAGCGGGCTATGAGATCAATATCTCCTGCCCGCATGTGGATAAAGGGGGCCTGGAGTTCGGAGTAAGTACCGAGCAGACCGAAGAACTTACCCGCCGTCTTCGCGCCATTAGCGAGCGCTATCTGATTGTTAAATTAAGCCCGAACGTGACCGATATCGGCTTGATAGCCCAAGCCGCCGAGCGGGGTGGGGCTGACGCAGTTAGCGCGATAAATACGGTTGTGGGGATGGAATTGGATCCAGCAACTGGTAAATTCAAGGTTCATACCGGACTTTGTGGACTCTCAGGCCCGGCTATCAGGCCTATCGCTCTGGCCAATGTCTATAAAGTGGCCCGGGCCGTGAGCATTCCGGTGATCGGTATCGGCGGCATAATGTCGGTGGAGGATGTGGTCCGGTTCATCAGGGTGGGGGCTCAGGCTGTGCAGATCGGCACCGCCAATTACCGCGATCCCCGAATCGGGGCACGGATCGCCCGGGAACTGCCCGGCTATTTGGCTGCGATAAACGCCGCCGGCCTGGAGGAAATCCGAGGTAGCGCCCATTGACCGCCCGGCATTTATACCGCTACGCCGTAATCGGCCTGGGCGTAATACTGTTAACCTGGGCCTGTGCATCGGCGCCGCGCTACACCTCCGACGGCCGTCCGCCGGCCCGTAAGAAGGCCACCCGCCGCCCACCGCCGGCCCGAAAGAAGGCTCCCAAATCCACCCGGTTCCGCGAAGGGCAGGTACTGATGGGCATTTCCTCATTCTACGGTCCCGATTTTCACGGCAAGCTGACGGCCAACGGTGAAGTCTACGATATGTACGGCCGCACCGCTGCCCATAAGACCATGCCGCTGAACACCATTATCAGGGTGACAAACCTGGCCAATGGCGCCACTATTATCGTGCGTGTAAACGACCGCGGTCCCTATGTGGCCGGCCGCATCCTGGATCTTTCCTACGGCGCAGCCAAGAAACTGGGATTCGTGGCCCAGGGCACCACCAGGGTTAAAATCGTGATAATAGAGTTGGGTGATGGTGAGTATATCAAGCATCTGCCCGACAAATGACCGGCCTGGCGCATCAGTGGATTGACATTGGCACCCCGGCGGCTCGATATTAAATTGCCGCCCGTGACTGACCCCGCACCCCACAAGGACACCATCAAAGGCCGCCTGCTGGTAGACGTGCTGGGCATACCGGCCCTGCTGATCCTCATCTGGCTGGGCGGGGTATATTATGCCCTTTTTATCACCGTGTTGGTGCTGTTGGGCCTGCGGGAATATTTCAGGCTGATTACCCAGGGTGGTCTGACCGCCCGGCGACTGCCCGGCTTTTTGGCGGCGGCTTTGCTGCTGGCGGCCAATGCCCAATATGTGGGGCTGTTGCCCGGGGGCGGGGGATGGGCAACGCTGGGCAAGGAGTTTCTGACGATCTTGCTACTATTGCTGGTGGCGTTGCAGATCTGGGAAGTCCTGCAACCGGCGCAATCCCCGTGGCAGAATCTATCGGTCAACCTGGTGGGAGTGCTGTGGGTAGCGGGCTTCGGCGCCAGTTTCATCCTGGTTCGCAGCGCTGACTATTCAAATCTGGGCGTACAGGTGGATTTGGCTTACCGGCTCACCATGGCCCTCTACCTGTCTGTCTGGGCCTGTGATTCCCTGGCCTATCTATTCGGCCGGGCCTATGGCAAACGCAAACTCTTCCCTGCCGCCAGCCCCAATAAGACTGTGGTGGGTTCGGTGGCGGGCCTGATTGGGGCCGTCGTCCTGATGCTGGGCCTGGGGTATGGCGGCTGGCTACCGGGAGCGGCCATCTCGCCCGTCGACCTGCTGGTATTCGGTCTGATCACCGGCGGCATCGGCCAACTGGGTGACTTTGCGGAATCGCGCCTGAAGCGAGACGTCCAGGTTAAGGATAGCGGACGTCTGCTGCCGGGGCATGGGGGGGCGCTGGACCGCTTCGATTCCCTCCTGTTCGTCATGCCGGTGGCTTGGCTATACCTGACCTGGGCGCTCTTATAGCCGCTTTCCCGAAGCGCCGGAAAGTTGCCAAAAGTCGATCTCTCCCTCTGTAAATTCCTACGATTTTCCGGGCCCTTTGCGTCGTCAAAGACATGAGAGAAGTTCGCTGCCACACACTTAACTAAGGAGATCAAACCATGAAACGATTGATGGTAATACTACTGCTGTTTTGGAGCTGTGAGAATTTTACCGGCCCGGAAGGCACTCCAGGCGAGCAGGGGGCAACTGGCGAACAAGGACTTCCGGGTGAACAGGGGGATACAGGTCCTGCTTACCCAATACATAATCATGGCACTATTTCTGGATCAGTATGGGAAGATGATGTTCAACCGTATTATCACGGCATAAACTTTGACACAAACTCTAACTGGTATGGGATTAGACCAGAAGATACCACCATTTACGATGTCTTATTTACCTTAGATTTCAATAGTCAACGGCAAATAAAAATATCTCCTGGCAACAACCCATTTACTGAAATATACTTAATCGAAACTGTTATTTCTCTTAGGGGGATTATTTCTTTGCCAGATCAATCACAGAAAAGGAATATAATAATTTTTGGCGAATATGATAGCCCAATTTACTTGATGATTAAAAACAGATATAATAGATGGGCCAAGATAAAATTCTCAGATCAGAGCTGGTATTACAACCCCTATACTTGGTCTGAGGTAAACCATTACACTTATTGGTCGATAGTCGAATGGTATTACTATAAAGACCTAGAGCCTGATTTAACGCTCCATAAGGTGCAGTGAGTCACAAGGATCGTAGCCTCCCAACTAAGTGATAGACGGTAGACATAGTTTACAGTTCTTAGAGTTGAGAAAGTCGATCCGGTAGAATCAATCTAAGACCGAATAAGGAACAAAGGATTACAGCATGACCCGAGCCTATCAAAATTATATAGACGGAGAGTGGTGCGACTCAGAGAACGGCCGGCGGTTCGATAATATCAATCCGGCCGATCACAGCGATATCGTGGGAACGTTCCCTAAAAGTACCGCCCAGGACGTGGACCGGGCGGTGCAGGCGGCCTCGGAGGCCTTCTATGAATGGAGTCTGACCCCGGCGCCGGTGCGGGGAGAGATCATGAAAAAAGCGGGCGACCTGATGGTGGAGCGCAAGGAGGAGATCGCTCAGGTCATGACCCGCGAGATGGGTAAGGTTATCGCCGAGACCCGGGGCGACACCCAGGAAGGGATCGATACCGCCTACTACGCCTTTGGTGAGTCGCGGCGCATGTTCGGCCGGACGGTGCCCTCTGAGCTACCTAACAAATTTAATATGACCACCCGCATTCCCCTGGGAGTGGTGGGGGTGATCACCCCCTGGAACTTCCCATTAGCGATCCCTACTTGGAAGCTGTTCCCGGCGCTCACCTGCGGCAATACTGTGGTGTTCAAGTCGGCCACCGATACCCCGGCTACCGCCACGACCTTTGTGGAAATCCTGCTCGAGGCGGGAGTGCCGCCGGGGGCGGTTAACCTGGTGCATGGCGGAGGCGGCGAAGTGGGGGAGGCTCTGGTGGGCCATCCGGACATTGCCGCCATCAGTTTCACCGGCAGCTCGGAGGTGGGCAAGGGGATCAATGCCAAGGCCGGCGGCGAACTAAAGCGGGTTTCGCTGGAGTTGGGTGGCAAGAACGCTCAGATCGTTATGGACGACGCCAACCTGGAACTGGCCTTGGAAGGAGTACTGTGGGGGGCCTTCGGCACCACCGGGCAGCGCTGCACCGCCACCAGCCGCCTGATCCTCCATAAGAAGATTCACGACCGGTTCGTAAAGATGCTGGAGGCGGCCGCCGGCAAGCTGCGAATGGGCAATGGCCTGGACGCAGCGGTGGATGTGGGTCCGGTGATCAACAAGGGCGCTCGTGAAACCATCCATGAATACGTCCAAATCGGTAAAAAGGAAGGCGCTCAGCTGATCCTGGGCGGTAAACCGGCCACCGGCGGCGATCTCGATAAAGGCACTTTCTACCAGCCCACTATCTTTACCGGTGTAGTGCCGGGGATGCGGATTCACGACGAGGAAATTTTCGGGCCGGTGCTGTCGGTGATAGAAACGGTGGACCTCTCTGAAGCCATTGCTATCCTGAACGCCACCGAGTATGGCCTGTCCTCTTCGATCTATACCCAACGGATCGACGCTGCCTTCGTGGCCATGCGGGACATCGAGTGTGGCATCACCTATATCAACGGTCCCACCATCGGGGCCGAGTGCCATATGCCCTTTGGGGGAACCAAGAACACCGGCAATGGGCACCGGGAAGGCGGCTACGGGCCGTACGACTTCTTCAGCGAGCCTAAAACTATATACGTAGACTACAGCGGCAAGCTGCAACGGGCTCAGATCGACAACCGTTAAGTGAAAGTACACAGCCTTATGACTAAAACTATTGCTCCTGACAAAGTACGCGCCGTCCTGGGAAAACACCTGTTAACCGACGGTTTCGAGGTGATCATAGACCTGGAGAAAAGCCACGGCAGCTGGGTGGTTGACGCGGTTACGGGCCGCGAATACCTGGACCTGTTCTCCATGTTCGCTTCCATGACAGTGGGTTATAACCACCCCACAATGGTGGCCAGCCGGGACCGGCTGGGAGCGGCGGCGGTAAACAAGCCCACCCTGTCGGATATCTATACCCGGGAGTTCGCCGAGTTCGTAGCCACTTTTTCCGAGTTGGGCATCCCGGACTATCTGCCCCATGCCTTTTTTATCGAGGGTGGCGGGTTGGCCGTGGAAAATGCCCTCAAGGCGGCATTTGACTGGAAAGTGCGCCGGAATCTGGCAGCTGGGAAGGGGGAAAAGGGTAGCAGAGTAATTCACTTCGAGCATTGCTTCCACGGACGCACCGGCTACACCATGAGCATGACCGACAGTCCCGATCCCCGCAAGACCCTCTATTTCCCGAAATTCGACTGGCCGCGCATCAGCCACCCCCGGTTGCGGTTTCCCATTACCGATGAGGTAGTGGCCGAAGTAGAAAAGGCTGAACAGAAAGCCCTTGAGCAGATCAAACAGGCCGTCCACGAACATCCAGACGACATCGCCGCCCTGATCATTGAGCCGATCCAGGGTGAGGGCGGTGACAATCACATTCGCCCGGAATTCGCCCGCCAACTGCGCCGGATATGTGATCAGGAAGAGATCATCCTGATTTACGACGAGATCCAGACCGGGGTGGGTATAACCGGGGCTTTCTGGGCCCACGAGCACTTCGGCGCTGACGCCCGCCCGGACATTCTCACTTTCGGCAAAAAGACCCAGGTGTGCGGAATGTTGGCCGGCTCGCGCTTGGATGAGGTTGAGAATAACGTATTCCACGAGTCCAGCCGGATCAACTCCACCTTCGGCGGCAACCTGATAGACATGATGCGCTTCGACCTGGTGTTGCAGATCGTCCGGGACGAAAAATTGGTGGCTGCGGCCCGAACCCAGGGTGGCTACCTTAGGGAAAAGTTGGACCAGCTGGCCGTCGAGTTCCCGGGCTTCGTGACTAGTGTACGCGGGCAGGGCCTGTTCGCGGCCTTCGATCTGCCCTCCGACGTGGAGCGCGATGGGGTGCTGGCGGCACTATACGACAACGGAGCCATTGTACTGGGTAGCGGTGAGCGGTCAGTGCGCTTCCGGCCCCATCTGAACATCTCCGGGGATGAAATCGACCTGGCTTACGATCTGCTGGTGAAATCTGTGCGGAGCTGCCTGGCCTGAAGTGGCGACTGGAACCCTATATGTGGTGTCCACGCCGGTCGGCAACCTCGAGGACATCACCCAGCGCGCCCTGAAGGTCCTGGCAGCGGTGGACTTGATAGCCGCCGAGGACACCAGGCACACCGGCCGGTTGCTGGCCCATTTCTGTATCGAAACCCCTTTGATCAGCAACCACGAGCATAACGAGGCCGCCCGAGCCGGGGAATTGTTGCGCAGACTGGAGGAGGGCCAGGACATCGCCCTGGTCAGCGATGCCGGTACGCCTTCCATCTCCGACCCAGGTTACCGGCTGGTTAATCTGGCTGCCGATCGGGGGATCAAGGTGGTGCCGATACCCGGTGCCAGCGCTCTGTTGGCAGCCTTGGTGATCAGCGGACTGCCCACCGACCGCTTTCTATTCGAAGGTTTCCTACCCCGCAAAAAGGGCCGCCGGACACGCCTCAAGAAACTTGCCGATTTTGATGGGACCGTGATTATATTTGAATCCACCATGCGGATCGTTAATACTTTGAACGATATCGAAGCCTTATTCGGGACGAGGAAAGTTGCCGTTTGCCGGGAGCTGACCAAACTCCACGAAGAGGTGCTCAGGGGGGAGATCGGTCAGGTACTGGCAGCCCTCGAGAGTCGCAGCTTCAAGGGTGAATGCGTGTTGGTTATCGGGAAACAGGGGCTTAAATGACTGGGCGGCTGATCACTTTCGAAGGGATCGACGGCTCAGGCAAATCCACCCAGATCGCCCGGTTACAGCAAAACCTGGAGGCTCGGGGCTACCAGGTGGTCGTGGTCCGCGAACCGGGCGGTACTCCGATCTCAGAGTTGATCAGAGAACTGCTGCTGCACACCGACAGCGCCGAACTTCATCCCCGCACGGAAGCCCTTTTGTTCTCGGCTGCCCGCTCACAGTTGGTCCACGAGGTGATACTTCCGGCACTGGCCGCCGGCAGTATCGTAATTTGCGACCGCTATGCAGACAGTTCTATTGCTTATCAGGGCTACGGGCGAGAACTTCCCCTGGAGGAAATCATAACCACTCAGAAGTTTGCTACCAGTGACTTGCGGCCAGACCTTAAAGTATTGCTTGATGTACCGGTGGAGATTTCCAGCGAGCGCAAGTCTCAGGAGCCTGCCGACCGGATGGAAGGGGCCGGCAAAACCTTCATGGCCCGGGTCCGGGAGGGGTATCTAAAGCTCGCCCGATCCCAGCCGGAGGACTGGCTGGTAGTGGCCGAACAGACGTCCACGGAACAGATAGCTGAGGAAATCGAAAATTATGTGGTTAAAAAAATCATTCCCGATTAATAATACCGGCAAATTAATCCGGTTATGCCTGGTAGTGGGTACCCTACTGGTGCTGGGAACCGGCGCTGTGTGGGCTACAGACCTATTCCGTTCCATATCCGATAATCTACGCACCTACAATAAGGTGGTCAAAAACTTGCTGGCAGAGTATGTCGACGATATTGATAGTGAGGAACTAATCACCGCCAGCATCGAGGGCATGCTGAAAAACCTGGACCCCTATACCGTTTTTATCAGGGAGGAGGACCAGACCTCGGTAGACATGTTGACTCAGGGCAAGTACGGCGGGGTAGGCATTCGCCTGGGAGTGCGTGACGGCATCCTAACCGTCATTTCTCCCATGGAGGGCACTCCCGCCCAGCGGGCCGGTGTACGCCCGGGGGATAAAATCGTCAAGATCGACAGCGTCAGTACCAGTGACTATAACACCGAGGAGGCTGCTCGCCGGATCAGGGGTAAGCCCGGCACTGCGGTGACCCTTACCTTTACCCGCGTTGGTGAGCCGGAGCCGTTTGCCGTGAATATTGTACGCGAGGAGATCAAGGTGCACGACATGCCCTTTCAGGGTGTTGTGGAGGGCCAGGGATATATCCGCCTCACCCGTTTTTCCCGCGATACCGCCAAGGAGTTTCGCATGGCGGTGAGGGAGCTGCTTAATGAAGGCATTAACGGGCTGGTCATCGACCTGCGGGACAATCCCGGCGGTCTGTTACGTGATGCCGTAGTGATGGTGGATGCGCTTGTAGGTACGGGTATGACGATTGTTGAGACCCGGGGCCGTACCCGAAAAGCCATGCGCAAACATATGGCTACCAGCGAGCCGGTCCTGCCCCAGGATATCCCGATAGTGGTACTGGTGAACGGAGGCTCGGCTTCAGCCAGCGAGATCGTGGCCGGAGCCCTGCAGGATCTTGACCGGGCAGTGATCATCGGCACGCCCACCTTCGGCAAGGGACTGGTGCAGAGCATCTTCCCCCTGGGGAAGAATACCAGCATCAAGATGACCACGGCCAAATATTACATTCCTTCAGGACGGTTGATCCAGAAAGAGGATTACCTGCATAACGGCGTACTCACCGATGGCCTGGATAAACACGATTCGCTGTTCGTCACCCGTAATGGCCGGGAGGTTAAAGGGGGTGGAGGGATCGTGCCGGACATCGAGGTACCCACAGAACCGCTGCCGCCCCTCACAAGGCGCTTATGGGCCCAGAGCCTGTTTTTCTCCTTCGCCGCGGAGTACCAGAACAATTATGATCTCACACCACCCATCCGGATCACCCCCGAGATGGAGGCGGCCTTCAAGGATTACTTCAGCCAATCCGACCTGGAGGTAATGTTCCCAGGCGAAAAGCGACTTCGGGAGTTTGAAACCGGCCTTGAAGAGATCGATACTTTTGCCGGCCAGGTGGACCTGAGCGAGCTGCAGGACTATTACCTTCAACGGCATGCTACTGCCTTCGAGGACGAGATCGAGCACATTCGCAAAGGACTGCGACTGGAATTATCGGCCATGGAGGGCGGCCTGGCGGCTCGCATCTTGTCGGGCCTGGTTGACGATAAGGCCTTTTTGAAAGCCCGGGAAATCCTGGCGGATGGAATAGCCTACCAGGAACTGTTGCAACCGGCGGATGATACCGTTATGAGCGACTAAGCGTAGCCCTCAGGGCCGTTGACTTTCCGCCGGTAATCCCCCTAAATTCGTCCCCGTCGACAAAACGGTCGATTAGCTCAGTTTGGTTAGAGCGCTTGCTTGACATGCAAGAGGTCACTGGTTCAAGTCCAGTATCGACCAC
>SDBT01012922.1_pt1 | contig 13395 bp, 9 predicted proteins | sample 2277101 | NCBI WGS metagenome assembly SDBT01 (sample SAMN10404973, study PRJNA504765) | marine sediment metagenome | isolation source: marine sediment core GS10_PC15, 103 cmbsf | place: Arctic Ocean: Southern Knipovich Ridge | collected 2010 | reverse complement strand
TCGTTTATTGAAAAAGCTGTTGCAGCGTCATATCCGTGTAGCGTTCCGAGATTGATGTTGTAGCCGTCGCCGGTTGGATCAAACATCACGGCCTGTGTATCCCAGGGATATTGTCTGCCGGAATCATAGGATATACCTACAATCGCCTGGCTGTTATTTATTGATATTGCCGTTGAGCTGTCGTGTCCATCCAGAGTGCCAAGCATAATATGACTTGTTTCAGGTCCGGATTCGAATACTACTGCATGCTCGAACCTTCCTGTTGGTTCATCAGATCTGATATATCCGACTATTTGGCCGTTGTCATTGTTTTCCCACGCAGCACTATTAGGTTCCAGACCAATGTTGTTGGCTGGATTGCAGGGATCAAAGATTGCGGTATAATAGATAGCCGGATTAGCGAAATTCCCTGCTGCACCTACAATTTGACCGTTATTATTAATTGACATCGCTGCACTGTATTGTCCGCCTAATGTTCCTAAAGCGATATTATTGCCTGCGCCGGTCGAATCGAATAGGACGGCTTGGTTTTCATATGGGGAACTGCTATTAATTACCTCTCCAACTATCTGTCCGTTGTTGTTGATAAACCATGCACGGGATGTTTCATAATCCGGTAAAGTTCCGAGATCAATAGCGTTGTATTTGATTGCTGTTTGTGATGTGGCCGGTGTTAGCAATATGCAAAGCACTGCGAATATTGCTACAGAGTATTTTCTCATTATTTCTCCTTCACAGCACCTCTGGTTCGTCAGAGATAGGAATAAACGTAACAAGTCCTCGATAATATCTTATCGGACTGTGTGTCGATTGTTCTTTAGTTTTAGAGTAAATACTGTGCTATCGGGTGTCGTAGCGGGGATTTATCGTTGAAGCAAACGAAGGTTTGAGATTGCCGCGGCTCTTTCAGGACCTCCAATGACACTGTTTGAAACTGCTGAGTTGGCTTGTGAATCGCAACAATTAAATACAATTGGTTAGGGGCTGTGATCTCTTTCGCTCACAGCCCCTGTGTATATAAAGCTAAACGATGTGCTCAGTTGTTATGGTACCCACATGAAGTCGTCGTCAATAGCCTCTATCCACCATCCACCAACAATGTTAATCTCAAAGAAGTTAACTATTCCGTCTTGATTTAGGTCTGGATTCGGATATCGGCCTGTCTTTGGTATGAAGAGATAGTCCTCTGTTTCGCCGAATTGATATCCGTCCACCGGACTTGAGCCAGCTGAGCCGCTTCCAGACCAGGGCTCTTCCGAGAGTGTTATTCGCATCCATATCGGCTGATTTGCGGATGTTGAAATCCCCGGATGCCATGACGTAAATGCCGGTGTGACAAGTGTATTTAGTCCTAATGGCAAACTACCTGCTGTAATGGGCTGGTTTTGGACGGCCCATTCTGGGACGTCAACCGGGCCGCCGGCAGAGGACGTACACTGGGGCGTATCGTCCCAGTCACCGTCCCGGTTGAAGTCGAACCAGACGTTCGTATATAGCGGGACAGTGGTGTTAATAACGTTAACGATGTACCTGAATCGGGTTTGCCTGCAGTATGGCAGCTTTAAGGGCATGCCGAGTACTCCATCATCAGCGAGGTCGAGGTCTGGCTGATCAGCCAATGGCCTGATGTTATTGCTCGGGTCCTGATCGAATCCGATATCGGCTTCTTCCTCGCGCGTGACTGCTCGGCCCAGATGCGCGACGCGTTTGGGCATCAGATGAATCGGCCCATGCGGTGGAGATCCGGCGGCGTAAACTGTCGGGAAGTCGGCCATAACTCCCCAGGGATAAGCGGTCATGGCGGCACCGAAACTGTTAGTGCTGTCTGGAGCATCGCCGAGATCGCTTTCCTGCTCGTGTGCTTTGTGCATCTGGAAGACCCAACGCTCTTCGGTCTGGCCGGCGTTATTAGTGAAGCGTATCTTTTGTTTGGCCAGCAAAAAGTCACCCGGTCGCAGTCTTACCGGTTCGGGGGGATGATAGCGATTGTTGCCTCCGGTGTCCAGGTTAATGTAAACGTCGAAGAAGCTGTCTGCCGGGAAGTCAACCGGGTCACGCGTGCTGATCGTCACACCGCACGGATCCTCTACTTCCATCCACGTCAAGCTCTCCTGCAGACCGCCTACGGTAAGCTCTCTCAATGGATCGGGACCGAGCTGTGTGTGGAGCAAGATCGGGCTCATGCCGGTCAGGCTCAACGCTATCATTTCAATATCTACGGTTCCTTCTCCTCCCCGATCGTCGCCGTTGTACAGGCGCAGTACCTGCGTTCTACATAGCTGTTCATTAAGGTCCCAACATGGATCCGGCGGGTGCAGAATGTTGTCCATGACTCTAAATCCGATCATGGGCACATAGCCCTTGTTTACAGTTGTGGTTCCGACCCTCTGGCCGTTGCGAGTCCACCAGCCCTTGAGATCGACAATTACGTTGTGACAGGTCAGTTCGAATTCAAGACCAAGGTGGATAACGGTGCAAAACGGTATTGTCGTGTCGCTCCACCATGTGGCGCGGAAGATGTACCAGTTCTGGCTTGTATCCGAGGTATCGGCCTCGATGGTGTAAGTGAAGTTGGGGAAATTGCCGTCACCGTCGATGTGGCTTAGCAGCGTTGGCCAGTCGCCCCAGCCGCCTCCTCCCGGTTCGCCGATGGGAAGTCCTGATTCGATTCTGCCTTCGATGTGAAAATCATTGGGCTCGATGTCGGGATTATCGATATCCTGATGGATGTCGATGTTTATGCCTGCAACGAGTCCGGGCGTCGATGGGTTGGGCGTCACGCTCAGGTTTTTCCAGTAGTTCCAGGGCCTTAGGACAGTTTCTCCCGGTGGCGGTATGGTTGCCGGGCCATTGACCCACTGGCAGTTTTCGTCCACTATGAAGAATAGTGCCTGTGTGATGTCAAAGCCGAGATTACTCTGATAGCCGTTGGCTGGTGGACTGGTCGCGGCCAGTCCGGTCAGTGACGCGTTGATCGTAACTGTAGTAGCAGTATCATGGGGTATCGTGGAGGGCACGTCCCAGTGCCAGGATCTGATATTTCCGAAAAGGTCCTTAATTCCGAACGAAATGGTGTTAATATTCGGATCATTCGGAGCAAAGACAGTAATGCTGATGGTAACGTTGCTAAGGTCCGGATCGCCGAGGTAATCGAGCATCCATGCACTTGCGGCAGGTCCCTCGGGTAGTGTCGCGTCACCCCATGCCATTATGAGGCCCGGGTCGGGTGGATGAAAGTTTCCAGCTTCGGATGCTCCTGCCGAGCCACCATTAACATATACGGTAAGATCCGGTGGAACGAACTGGGTAGTCGGATACGGATTACCCTCCATTTCGTTGTCCGGGAGTCTGAGCTTTGTCATGTAGTCGTCCCATTGCGCCGATGTCATCGCGCGTACCTTGCCCGATAGCAATGCTTTTTCCCAATCCCGAGCGGTTTCCAGGCTCAGGAAAGGATTAGTCGCAAGAAACGGCTCGGAAGCCCGCCCTACGGCTGTAAAGGAGCTTACAACAATACAAAGAACTACCAATGTTAACTTCGCACTCTTCATGATAAAATCCTCCAGAAAATGACCACAATAAACACAGTCTTATCACTTACTCGTGAATCTGTGGAGTAGATACGCCTTTTACACAGAACTGAATTCTTCTCACCAGCCATTACCACGTGCCCTCATCGTTTATCTTGTGGCTTCTTTTACCAGTGTTCCTATAGGGAATCTACTAAATTTCAGTAGCAAGATCAACAAAAAAACAGCAGGATAAGAAAAAGCATCTTTGACCGGAATGTGTAGGGTCTTGTTTAGAAGCCCAATAGCCATTCATCTCCGATGATAGCGATGTCCAGGTTATCTATTTCACTGCTGCGATCAATATCGGCGCCGGTACACCATAAAGGCTCGGCGCAACCAGTATCGAGCCATCTGGCGGCAAAGCGGGCATAATCTCTAAAATCGACGTAGAAATTGCGGTTTATATCACTTGCCACATAGTGATTGATTCCCTCATCGACGCCGACAGGTCCATTCTGGAGTTCGAAGTCATCGCTGTCAACAAGGCAATTGGCATCAGCCTGAGCCCATCCTGTTTCGGAATTCGGATCGAGAACGAAAGGACAAGTCGCGTAATATATACCCTCGACACCGTCAATCCGGCCATCATTTATAACGACGCCAAAATCAGCGAGTGTGCTACCCGGTGTAATGGGTTCGTTGCCGACAAAGCCCAGGGGATTTGCGGTCATGTAAAGTTCAAGGTTAACGGCACAATACAAATTCACGTCATTTGCCGAGCTAATCAATGTGGGAATGCGATGCGGGATATCCGGTAACTCGCCAATCGAATAAAGGGCCCAAGGACTAGCCCTGCGAGTATTGCCCCCTGCGGTGTCACTGGGGTTTTCGGAACCTGGCGGGTAACGCTGCCAGCGCCAGTCTGTAATACTCGGATCGTTTGGTAGGATCCAGCGAAAGACCACATCAGTTTCACTTTCGTTTGTTAGCGAGACAGGCTTGTACATCGGATGTGTTATTCCGCCCGCCGTCCAATAGAAATCATGTCTCCATCCGGGTCCTGCCGTAACACGATAAGAGGGATTTCTCCAGATTCTCTCAGTAGGCTCTGTCACCGCAGAATATCCTGGCCAGGTCACGGAGATTGTGTTTGGTTCGTTGTCATCGCCCGGGGTCTGGACGATGTTGGGTTCTGGCGGTTCTTCAAGTGGAGATTGAGAGGTAATACGGTAAATAGCGCTGAGGGGTATATCTGCTAGTCTTGGATCGTTTCCGTTAGAATCAGTGACAAACCGAGAATTGCGCACGTGGTTTCCGTCGGGATCGTCCCGGCCCTGGTGGGGATCATCCTGCACCCAGATCTGGAGACCATCGCTGTCCTGCTGATAACCGATAACCGTCATGACGTGGCCACGTGTAAGATCGTTAGGGTCCCTGACGGTTATTTCTATAACTTCATTAGCGTCGAGTTCCTGCTTTATGAATGCAAAACTCGGGGGCCCACCGAGATACAAACTAACTCCCTCGGCGAATCTTACCGTACGTTCAGGTCCTCCTCGTCTTCCGGCTCTCTGCTGGTACTTTGTCACGACGTCCCAGACACCGCCAATTCCGGCTTTGCCTCGCAAAAAACCTTCGGCAGTTAACGAATTATTGTTATTCCAGCCCGACCAGACCCGGAATTTACCCATTACAGTGTTCATATCGTTGATCGTAATTTCATTGTTGTCAACGAGTATCCACCATGCTCGTTCAACGGCACCGGGGCCACATCCGTTCGGTTCTTCTTCGACATTCCTGACACCTGTATAAATTTTGCTCGATGAAGGTCTGTTAGGATCGTTCGGATCGTTAGGCTCATCGGCTTGGGGTGGGGATCCGATATCGTTAGGTGTGGCAATCGTGCCGTTGGCATCGCCTTCTCCGATCGCATTGTAGTGGTCATCGTTTACATCGGTGGTGTACCATATTCCCGGATCAGGCATTTCCTGTAGTTCGTCCAGTGTGAGAACCAGTGCATAATCGATAGTCGTAACGATATCGCCCGGCTGGACGCCAACAGCGCCGAGATCAAAAAACCTCGCTATCTTCAAGGGTCCCGTAAGCTGCATACTGTTTGGCAGGCGCATATTTCGAATCACCCACACAGGACCATAGGTTCCATGGGCTAAAATCAAGTTCAACATGTAATCGCGCGGATCAGAGTCCGGATATACTGTCGCTTTGAAATCGCCCCATTGTGTGTCCGTTATCGCGCCATAATAAATATTGCCGGGACCATAAAGACCATAGAAGTCCATCTGGCTCAACTGTATCTCGTACAATGATACGGCGTGTGATTGCCTTGGCGCAGCAACGAGAACCAGTAAAACCGCAATTACCAGAAGAATTGACTTAACCTTGGGATATGATTTACTTGATTGCATCATTCATGTATTCCTGATTATCGATCCAGCAACCAGTGGCCGGGACAAAATCTCATCCATTCATCGGCGAACAGGCCCAGGTCAACATAATCGACTCCGTCTAACTGGTTTATATCGGCGCCGTCGCAGAAGTTGTTGATATCATCACAAGAACTCTGGAGCCAGTGCTCGGCAAAGAGCGCAAACTGCCGAAAACCAACTATGCAGTTTATTTGTACTGCGGACTCTTCTGATGCGGTAAATCCTCCTCCGGACAACTCATTCGCATCTGTCATTTGAAAAGAGCCCCGTTGGCTATACGGTCCCCCACTGTTTTGCCCTCCTATACCGACACTGCTCCAGAGTACCTTAAAATCACCACCGGTCTGTGCCAATCCCACGGTCCCTGCGATCAGCAGATACGCAATCACCAGGACCAGCACTGCTCGAGTGTTATTATATGTATTAAACCAGATCATTGTCCTATCTCCTTTGTGCTGGAAAGTCCCTGCTTGAGGATAGCCCTTTCCAGTGCTTCAATTCTTTGTTGTAAAGACTCGTTTTGGTTTTTTAACTGCTGTGTCGTCTGTACCTGGTCTTTTAGAACTTCCAGCAGATACACCGGGACCAGTTCATAATGTACGGCATCGGGCCGACCCTGTTTGTCATAAATTACCAGGTTTTTGAGACCGAGTGTATCGAACTCTTCAGCTATAAAACCAATCCCCCCTCGCCCGCTATTCTTGAAAGTAAAGGATTTTGATTCGGCCTGAAGAATCTTTGAAGGATCATCCTGTAACGGCTGGATATTATCTTTGTATCGTGCAGAGGAGATTTGGATAACAAGTCTATTACTTTCCCACCTGACAGCATATCCCCCGCCTATCGCCGAATCCATGTCTTCTACATAAACTTTACCGTCGACATGAAGTGCCTCCAGAGGATCGTTTTCGGTTCCGGTGTCGGTAACAAAAAGGCTTCCTTTAAAAGCGCTTCGTCCTTCAAAGAAGCCTGCCCAGCCGCCACCGATGATCTCCCCCATTACACCAATGCCTCCTTCGCTGCTGCCATAAACGCCGGTGCCACCAGCACCACCAGGACATTCACCTTTTACACCAAAACCTCCAGTTCCAAGACCGACACCATGTACGCCAGAGCCATCGCCGCTTTCGGCGTATATTGCATTGTTAGAGTTGTTTATTAGGCGGATTATGGTGCCTGAGTAGCTGGTGTTGAGTTCATATCCGCTGATATCACCCAACTTTTCCTTTGTGACCGCGCTGTTTTCCAGCTTGTCACTGTTGATGGCGCCGTTTTGAATTTTCTCACGCGATACCGCATTGTTGGCAAGCTTATTTGGATCGACGGCACCGTTTTCAATTTTTTCACGTGCAACCGCACCGTTCTTGATCTTGTCCTTACCTACTGCGTTGTTGGCCAGCTTGTTTGGATCGACGGCGCCGTTTTCAATCTTCTCCTTGCTGACGGCACCATTCTCGATTTTTTCTTTGCCCACCGCTCCGTTGCCGATTTTTTCCTTAGTAACCGAGCCGTGTTTTAGCATACTCTCGCTTACACCATTGGGCTCATCCTTGACCAGCAAATCCGACAGTTCTTTATTTCCGATCCTGCTGGCGCTAAATGCATAAGGAGCAGCGGTCAACTGCATTCGTGGAAGAAGTGCCACAAAATCATTCGGTTCGATTGACGCTCCGTCGCGCACCGACATCTCCATCCATCGTGCCTGTCCGTTGAAAATGTTGGGATCGTTACCGAAATCCAGTTCCACCTGATAAGATCCCCCTTTGACTTCCACGTCGTCAAAGAACAATACGGCCCCAACTTCGTTTGGTGCAGCAACAGCGCAGGGATCGTTATACAGTGAGAACTCGAAATCATAGTCCCCCGTTGCCGGATGATTATTTTCTTCCAACCGGCCGTTGTAGGTAAACCCCGTTCCAATCGGCTTTGCTAAGACAAGGCAGACCGGACCAACCGTCAGGACCACAGCCAAAAGCATAATTTTCAACATTATCGTCCGTTTCATTTCTCAATCCTTTCACTTTGCATTTCTCGCCCATTATTGCCCGAAGGCAAACGTGCCTGTAACAGTGCCTGCATGGCTCGCAAATGACATCTCTTGCGCAAACCATATCACAGACGTCTGGTTAGTATGCTGTACTTTTCAATCACCATTTTCTCTCGCATTTGGCCGATACCTCTTGCAAATACAAGCCCAAGGATGTTTATCTGGCACCCGATGCGGGGCCTATTTTATAGGCAATCTGAAATTATCTTACCACATTTCTGTAGCAAAATCAATCAAAAAAACAGCAAGATAAGATAAATTCGAGTAATTTACCGAGGTCGATGGCGTTATATTAGATTGCCGGATGTGTAGCTATTCACGTGGACCTAAAGGTCCATCTTTGTTTTATGGCTTTGATTTCGTTATGTCGCAGAAATACTTGTGTTTTAACGGCGAGACGCGTTATTTTGAAGCTGCACGGAGCTGGATATCGTCGAATCTGCCGAGGTCATCAAATGTTCCTACGCCGACTTTTCCGGATTTGAATCGATGATTAACGGCAGTCATTATCGGCTTGGTCATGTCGTCGAAGAAGACCTCGATTTTGCCTGATTCCACGTCACGCGCCAGGCGCACCCGGTGCCAACTTTGGCTCCAATTTGTACCGTCGGTTCGCGTTTCTACAATGGAAACTCTGTCTTTTCCGTCCACGATATGTATCGTGTTGGCGTTGCGATCGGCGCGGCTGCCTATATGGACGTAATAAAAATGTGAAGGATCCTGACGGCCGAAGAAAAGGCACATGTCCCGATGAGGATACTCCTTCGTCGTCGAATTCACCTTCAGATCGAGGACAAAGCTGCCGTCAATTTCCTGGTCGATCCAATTGATGTTTAGCGGAGAGCGGACTGGCGGTTTGTATTTACTCTGGGCGACAAGAGACAGAACCTTACCACCTCGCCCATCTTCAATTTTCCAAGCGGCTGCATCCGTCGGTTTCCACTTGTCGAGGTTGCCGTCCTCGAAATCGGTCTCGAATAAAAGCGGTAGGGGAGCAGGTTCGTTGTCGCTGCGTTTTTGTAGAATTTCTATGTCCTTGAACATTACGTGCATGTCCCGTCCGCCATGCATTTGCAGTCCGAGGTGTCCTTCGAGTCGGCCCGGGTCGTCTTTTAGCTCGGCGGTTTTATAACCGTTTACGTGTACGACGATTCGTCTGCCGTGGGCCGAGACGGTCATGCTGTTCCACTGCTGTGGTTTGAAGTATTTTTTGATCTCGTCAGGTTTTGGTTTTATTACCCAGCCTCTGCCTCCGGTTTCATACAGTCCGCCGGCGTCTTTTGCGGGGTCGATTTCGGCCTGGAAGCCGTTTACCGTGACAGCGCTGTCAACTTTATCGACGCGGAAGTAGAGTCCGCTGTTGCCTTTGATGGATTTGTATTTTAGCCTTACGGTGAAATCGCCATAGCGTTTGTCGGTTATTAACATGCCGTGTCTTTTTTCATCTTTGCTGCTTGTTCCGATGATTACGTCATCTTCGATTTTCCAATTTCCTCCGGGCATAATGTGCCAGCCGTTAAAAGATTTGCCGTCGAAGATTGGTTTCCATGTATGGCTTCCGAGATCCTTTATGCGCAGGTTCCTCCAGCGGACGTTAAGCGGTTCTTTGCTCTTTACCGAATGGACCTGGAGACCGATGAATCCGGTGAGGTCTTTTGAATCGACCATGTCCGCCGCAGGGACAGCGTTGACCCAGGTTTTCAGTGAATCACCGATAGCCTGGATTTTGTATTTGTTCCACTTTCCTACAGTGAAGGCTTTGCGGGCCGGTTCATTGTCTTTGAGATCGTTGAGCCATCCGCGTCGTGCCTCGTCGTAGATTCCGCCGCTATAGGCCCGCGGTGAGGGATCGATTTCTACCTGGTAGCCGTGTACGCGGCCATTGCGATATTGGGGTAGGCTTTGACTTCGAATCTGGATACCGGAGTTTAGCCCCGCATCGACCTTTAGTTCCAGTTCGAGAATAAAATCTCCGTAAGTTTTTTCGGTACAGAGGAAACTGTTGGGCGTTTTTGGAACGGAAGTGCCGACGATTGTGTCATGTTCGACGTTGTATTTTGCTTTTCCACCAAGCTGTTTGAAACCTGTGATGGTTTTACCGTCGAAGATGTGCTGCCATGTTGCTTCTTTAGCCGTTTTTGGGGAACATCCGATGGTAAATAACAGCGTGATCAACAAAAAACGTTTTGCACTCATTTCATTATCTCCTGAATTTAGCTAGTTTTTATTACCATTGTGCCTCGATGTATGGTCCGGATGGTCCTTTTGGTATTGGTTTTGGTCTTGATTTTATTATTGCTTCTGCGATGTAGATGTCGTGACCCTGTGTTATTTTGATGTTCGAAGAATCGGTTTCGATGATTGAGACTTTTTCTCCGAGTGCCTCGACGAGCTGGGCGTCGTCGCTGATTTTGGATTTGTCGAGGTTGTCAATATTCGCGTATGCTTTTTTTAGCAGATCCTTTTCGAATATCTGGGGTGTTTGTGCTTCGTAGAGGTCGCTACGGTCGATGGTCTGTTCTATTGATCCGTTTTTTACTTTTTTTATTGTTGGTACGACCGGACAGGCGAGAATGGCGGCTTTTGATTTTGCTGCTTCTTTTATAGCGTCATCAACCCACTCTTTCTTGGCACAGCATCGGACCGCGTCGTGGACTGCAACCAGGTCGATGTCGTCTTTTAGAAGTTCGAGGGCTTTGGCGACGGTATCAAATCGCTCATCTCCGCCGAGACAGACTTTGACACCGAAGAATGACAGGTTCGGACCCCATTTAACTGAGACGAGTTCCTCGTCTTCGGGAGAAATTGCGAGTATGATTTGTTTTACGTCTTCTCTGTCGGAGAAAAGCTCTATGCTGCGCAGGAAAACGCCCCTTCCGGCGACATCGACGAAAGGTTTTTTTCTTTTTCCGCCGAAGCGTTTGCTTGCTCCTGCGGCACAGATGATTGCGGCAACATTATTGGCCATATCGGTTCAACTCCCAAAACTATCAGTAACTCAAATTTACCGAATCCTCAATTCAAAATTCAAAATTAAAAACTCAAAATTCTCATTTCCTTTTTACTTTTCAAACTGATAAATCGGTCAGTTTGAGTCATTAATACTCTATGCCCCGTCTTGAGGATTGTCCCGTGTCGAATGGGTGTTTTATTTTCTTCATTTCAGTGACCAGGTCCGCGAGTTCTATTAACTCGGCAGTAGCTCCTCTGCCTGTCATAACGATTTCGACGCGGGGGTCTTTTCGTTCTATTAAATTCTTAATATCTTCGATTGTTGCGAGTCCTTCGGTGAGACAAAATACGATCTCGTCGAGAATTATAACATCGTAGAATTTTTTTTCCGCGGTTTGGGCCAGTTGTTCAATAGCTTGTTTTATTGCGGTTGCGGTTTTTGTTTTCATTTGCTCGTCGTGGCGTGAGGTTTTCATGTCCCATTCGATGTCAAGGGCTTCGAGCCGGATTCTGACGGCACCTAACTGAATTGCAAATCGCTCTCCGAGATCTAGTGAGGGTGGTTTTAGGAACTGATATATCAGGACTTTGTTATTTTGTCCGGCCGCGCGTAGCGCGAGCCCGAAGGCCGCGGTTGTTTTGCCCTTGCCGTCACCTGTATAAATCTGTACCAGACCCTTTTCGAGCATGGCAATATATTAAGAGGAAAGGGCGGGAATGAGAAAACAAAAATTCTCAAAAACGGCGATTTGTCGCCATTAGTGGCCGATTTTTATGTGGATTCGGCCTTTTCACAAGGGGTCGGATTGCAGTATTGTTTTTTTTGTCTATATTGTTACGAATTTCAGTTTTTCGTTGGCTTCTTCTTCGGTTTCTGTCTGTTCGCCGGGCTTAAAAGGTAGTGGTTCTGCGAACTGGACAGCGATACGCTTCATGAACGGGTTTACTTCTTCGACACGGCAGATGTGTCCGGATCGAGTGAAATTTGTCATATCGAAGGAGTCATCCGCACCGAAACGCGGAACGCTAAATCGTGCGGTAATATTTTGCCCGGCATAGTGGTGGTCTCCGTCGTTGTAGCAAGTAAATGCTGCTCCTTTGCTTGAGACATCGACCATCTGACCCTGGTTTAGCGTTCCATCGAAGTCCTCAGCGAACCAGACGGGCCAGTGATATCGGAGTCTCTGCTCGGTTCTTCGTTCGTCTTGCTGTTCCATGTTCAGTACCCTCTAAAAATCCATAATATGATTTCATTGAGCAAATCGGTGTGTTATGGGGGCGACTTAACTATTGATTTCCGGGAATATCATTTGTGGGGTGGCTGAAAATGGGGATTTCGGCTTTTTTGTGGCGAAAACGTCAATTAGGTAATGTTGTATTTTTTTTAGCAATTTTCCTATGATTCGGTTTGTGTTCCTATAATCAAATCCCTGCTATTTCGCTGGGATTAGCGGGAAAACTGTTTTGCGGTTAGACTAATATCGGTGGTTTAGTTGTATTATATATGACGAGCGTTCGTTACGAGTAATTTTGAGAGACCGTTGATGATCGAAGATAAGCTTCTTGTATGGAAATTGAGGCTCGGCAGTAGCGATGCCCTGCGTCGGATATATAAAAAGTACAAGGATAATCTCCTGCGGTTGGCAGTTGCTCTTTCAAATGATGTTAATACTGCTGAGGACGCTGTGCACGAGGTTTTTCTAAACGTGGCCCAATCGCCTCATAAGCTGCGAGTCGATGGTAATCTCAAGGCATTTTTGGCCACCTGCGTCGCCAATCGCATTCGCAATGTAAACAAGGCCAACCGGTTGCGTGTAGCATCGAAACTGGATGAAGCTGAGTCTGTTCCTTCGCGTTTAGCCAGGCCGGAGCACTGGATAATTGAAAATGAGCAGACCCAGGCGGTCAACAGTGCCCTTGCCGAGTTACCTCCAGAACAGCGGGAAGTCGTAGTGCTGCATTTGCAAGGCCAGATGAAGTTCAGAACCATTGCGCAATTGCAGGATGTATCAATAAATACAGTCCAGAGCCGATACCGTTATGGACTGGATAAATTACGGTCACTTTTGATTGAGGAGACCGAATAATGAGACCTTCAGAAAAAATAGAGAAACTAATCAAGGATGTAAATATCCAAACGAATGTACAAACAGACGAAGCAGTCCTCGATGAAGTCTTAGACACATTCGCAAAATCAATGAAGGAGAAATCGGCTGGGTACCAGCCGAAGATATGGAGAATAATTATGAAAAATAGAATAGCAAAATTATCTACAGCGGCAGTGTTTCTAATGGGATTGTGGGTTGGAATTTATACTTTAGTTGGTGATGGAACAAAATCTGCTTTTGCTCAGATGACAGAAAACATGAAAAAGATGCCGTGGTTGCACGCGGAGATGGAAGGGACGTTTGCAGGTAAACCAGAACGATATGAGGCG
>SDBT01012921.1_pt1 | contig 13396 bp, 9 predicted proteins | sample 2277101 | NCBI WGS metagenome assembly SDBT01 (sample SAMN10404973, study PRJNA504765) | marine sediment metagenome | isolation source: marine sediment core GS10_PC15, 103 cmbsf | place: Arctic Ocean: Southern Knipovich Ridge | collected 2010 | reverse complement strand
TTAAAAGATTATAAATCATAATCTTAAATTGAGAAAAATGAGTGAAAATAATGATGAAAATATACCAAATGAAAATGGTCAAAAGCCTTCAAAACCCAAATGGTGGAAACCACTTTGGATATTGACCACTATTTCGATGTTTGTTTCAGGAATTTTAGGGTATTTTTTATTTCACATTGATTATATACTCATTATTATTTATGAAATTGTCTTTTCTTTAGTTTTGGGTAGTGCGTATTATATCCGCATAAGACCTTCAATGAAGGTAAATAAAGTAGTTTACATTTTACTTGGAATCACCCCCATCGGGTTTGGATTATGGATATTGTACGCAGTTGTGTGCGGATTAACGAATTTTTGTTATTTCTTAAACAATCTTAGACCTTATGGGTATTTACTTAATTTAGCATTTCAAATAATTCTTTTTGTTATAGGAGGATTTATTGGGAATTGGATAGGCAAAAAAAGAGATTACCGCCTTCCTTTGAGTCCTTATAGCTAAATATTAATTAATTAAAACAAATTAAATTTATAGTGCGAAAATGAATCCTTTTTCCCTTGAATAATACAATTTTCCCGAAATTGTGGTATTAATTTGTAAGTTCTCATTATTAGTTAAAATTTTTTTTATAATTCATTCAATTAAATTTAGATTTTAGATTTTTTTTAATAATTGAATATTCCCGACAAATAATTTAGATCTTTAATTTTGCTTCCAATCACACCTCTCCCCCAAAAAAAAGGAAATTTACTATAAAACTACTCTGAGGACAATAAGCTTTTAAATTTATTAATAATTTTTGCTTTTCTGCTTTCCTTACAATGATCGCAAACATTCACGTCTATTGGTTTAATATAATCAGAATCTATTGACTCCCCTATTCTTCCTAATCTTGGACCAATTCTTAATCGAAAAGGAATAATAGCATTTTCTTCATATTCTTTCTGACAAATATCACATTTTTTCAATTCCATAATAATAATTTATTTTATTATTATTTACATCTTTGGAAAAAAAAGGTGAGCATCTGTATCTAATTGGAAAGGCTTCTCAACAATTTTGCATTATTTACATTGTAATATTTAAAGTAAAATTCGATACAAGAAGAATATACGTAATCTAACTGCCCTTGGATATATCGGTCTGATTTAACAAGACATTTAGCTGAAAAACACGATATCGGGGTTAATTGGCATAAGTGTCCATACTGTGACTATAAAGGCAAACGTAGATATAGTCTAACAAGTCATCTAGCTTATAAACACGATATCGGGGTTAATTGGCATAAGTGTCCATACTGTGACTATAAAGGCAAACGTAGATATAGTCTAACAAGTCATCTAGCTTATAAACACAATATAGGGGAAAATTGGTATAAATGTCCTCATTGTGACTATAAAGTCATACATAGATCTAGTCTAAAAAGTCATCTAGCTTATAAACATAATATAGGGGTTATTTGGCATGAATGCCCTCACTGTGACTATAAAGCCAAAGATAATTCACATCTAAAAACTCATCTAGCTCACAAGCACGATATTGGAGTAAAATGGCATGAGTGTCCCAACTATAACTTTAAAGACAAACGTAAATATAATCTAACAAGTCATCTAGCTAATAAACACGATATCGGAGTAAATTAACATAAATGTCCTCACTGTAACTATAAGGAAAAACTTAGATATAGTCTAACAAGGCATTTTGTTGTTAAGCATGTTAAATTAATGCTTTAACGTCTGTGTCCTCATTTTAAATTTAAATATAAACATGTCGCAAACCCGATTAAATGTTTTAAAAAAAAAAATTGCATAAGCGTGAAATCCGAAAATAGCAAGTATTAGCATTAAGAGATTGTTCGTAAAACCGGAACTTTACGAACTTTTGTTAAGATATAAATAAAGTGCTAATCAAGTCTGTATTGCCATTCTTCAACCTTTAACAGAATATTTTAAAATTTTTTAGTTAATTTTATTGTATAAATCTGGTATCAATTATATTCTACTATTAATAATTCTATTTTAATGTTATTAATAAAAGATTAATGGTTATTTTATGGTAATACTTAAATACTATTATCATTATTTTATCATTAGTGTCAAATAGCTTAGGAATCAAAGATCACAATATCATGAGGTTATTATGTGGTTAAAGTAAAAGTAAGAAATGAGTCGAAGCATGAAAGGTTTGTAAGAATCGCAACAAATAGAACCCAAAAGGTTTTGGACGGTCTTAGAATTCTTGGTAATTGTGCTAATACACAAACTTATGAATATACCAAAGAAGAAGTGGAGATTATTTTCAAAAGTATTCGAACAGCTATGGAGGAAGTTAGACATAAATTCGCGATCAAACTTAATGAGAAGAAGTTATTCAAATTACAATAAAATTGTCAATAAAATGGAAAAGAATCAATTAAAGGATAAGATTTCCGAATATCTGCTTTCAAGCGGATACGCTCTCAAAAGTCAAATTACAAAATATATTAGAACATATTTTTGAAGAATATAAGGAAAAAGAATTGCTTACTTTTCTTGATGAGTTAAAAAAAAACTTCAGTTATTTTTTTGCTCCAAATGAAGAGAATTTTTCAAATTTTAATAAAAAGAGTTTATAAAAAAATAAGATGTGTGAAATAAATTGACAAACGATATTGAGTTATCAAAAGAAGAATTTCACTTAAGTCAAAGACAGCAAACAATAATTGAAGCGTTAAGAGAGCGTTCTATTGGAAATAAGAATCTAGCCGATATGTACATAGGAGGATTAAAGGCACTTTTAGATAAATTTAATCCCGAAAAATATTCCCAAAGTGCTCATTCCTTAAGAGAACTTGTATCTTATTTAACAGATGATATAGAAGTAATCTCTAAAGAAGATGAGGTACATAGAGAGAAGATGAGGAAATTGATAAGTCAAGAAGATGTATTAGCTGGACCAACAAGAGAATATATTGATAAACAATGGTATAAGCTTCACATTTATTTTGTAAAAGTTTGTCATCATCGTATTTATATAGAACATGATGAAGACTATAAAAATCAGATACTAAAACTCGAATATATTCTTACGGCATTATTTTGTCCTGCTTACGAGTCTATAGAAGAAATTAATAAAATAATGCAGATTGAAAATCCCTCTGAAGAAGATCTCGAATTAATTTTTTCTCTAATAAAGAAAGAGGCTCATTACCGCAATTTTATTAGGAATTTAAACCATCCTAAATGGTTTTTTTTGCTCAGAAATAAGGGAGTCTTTAATTACATCCCTAAAAAAGGTGAACATTATGAAGAATCAAAATTTTTTACAAAAATTGCTGAGGAATTACCTCAAGAAGTTGCTGAGACGATTAAAATACTATCTGATACCAACCATGAAGGAGCTCAAGTTGAATTTATACGTGCAATTCTAAAAATGCCAGTCAAGTTAGTTAAAACTCTAAAAAAACAAATAAAAAAATGGATGATCAATTCAAAAATTGCTACATTAACTTTATATGAAGGGGTAATTAAACTAGTAACAAAATTATTTGAACATAATGAATCAGAATTAGGATTAGAATTATCTAAGACCATTCTTTATATAAAACAAGAAAAAACAGAAGAGGGAGAAAATCATGAAAAAGCTAAAGTATTCTTTTCTTCTGAAGTTAGTGCTAACAAAGATTCTTTTCTTTATGCCAGATATATAGAAAAATTAAATCCAATCCTTAAAGAAAAAGCTCCGATCGAAACTTTCAGAATATATGTTGATTTGCTAAATGTTGCTATAAAGATTTTTAAAAAAGAAGAAAAAGAATTAAAATCCTCAGATGATCTCTCTTACTATTGGCGAAAATTAATTGACGAGCATGATTATTTCACATATGCTAAAGATATAAAGAATATATTAGTAAATGCAATTCGAGATTTAGTAATATTTATTGGGGAAAATCGTAAGGATCTTCTTTATAATTTATTACAAATATTACAACAAAAAGATTTTAATATCTTCAGACGTTTAGAACTTTACTTACTACGGAAATTTCCTGAGATTTTTCGAGAATCCATAAAAGAAGCTGTCTTAAATATGAGATACTTTGAAGAATTTCGGTACTTTATGGAATATTACCTTCTTTTAAAAAAAGAATTCTCTAATTCACCAAAGGAAATCCAAACTATATATTTGAAACGAGTAAAATCAGGGCCGAAAGTCAAAAAATTTAAGAAAACATATAAGAAAATTTATAAAGAAAAACCAGATAGAGAGTTAATTAAGTTAACTATTCGTCAATGGCAAGTACAAAGACTTTCTCCGATAAGAGAGTTTCTTTCCCATGATATAATTGAAAGCTATAATTTGACAATAGAAGAAATTGAAAAATATGATTTATTTCGAGAAAGTTCTTCAGGTATAGTATTTGGTCCTTCAAGCCCAATTAGTGTTGATGAAATGACTGTAATGTCTATTGATGAGATTATTTCCTATCTATCATCATTTGAAGCGAAGTCTGATTTTTTAAATAGTGCAATCGGTCTTGGTCGAAATCTAAGAAGTGTAGTGGAAGAAAGGACAAAAGAATTTTCAGACCATTCTGCTATATTTATAGAAAACGAATCTCTACATAAATTTATATCTTTCTTCTTAGATGGTATAAAAAACGCAAAAAAGAAGAAAATAAACGTCGATTGGAACCCGTTTATTGAGATGTGTGTATCTATTGTTTTAAAAAGCGTAGATATTAAAGAAGATCATCTAGGATATGAAGGAGATCTTATAAGAGATATTAAAATTAGTATCATTTCCTTAATAAGGGAAGGATTGATTAAAGATGAAAACTCGATCCCTTTTTCATTGAAGGATAAAGTATGGTCAATACTAAAAATTCTTATCAAAGATGAGGCCCTAACAGAGGAAAAGGAATTAAAGTGGTTAAAACAAAACGGAAGTTTATGGGATTTAGCAATTAACTCAATCCGAGGAGAAGCTTTTAATTCCATAATACAATATGGAATTTGGTATTCAGAACAATTAGTTAAAAATAATGCACTACTTCAAAATATAAAAACTAAGTTAGCAATAGAAGTAAAGGAAGTTCTTGAAGATTATCTGATTTATGAGAACGAGCCTACTTTAACAATTAGGTCACTTTATGGAGAAAATTTGAACAGATTATTATATTTAGACAAAAACTGGGCTACTGGACATTTAAATGATATTTTTCCTCAAGATAAAGATAAAATAGAATATTGGGAAGCGTCGTGGGCTTCTTATATACAATTTAATACAATTTACGGGAACACATATAAGATATTAAAAGAACAATATATGAAAGCAATAAATCTAATATCTATAGAAGGTTTGAAAACAAAACTTGTATCTTTTTCAGTTGTAGAATTGTCAAAACATATAATGCTTCTTTATATTCATGGAATTGAAGATATCATTGACGAAAATTCCATTGTAGTTAAATTTTTCACAAATGTCCCTAATGAATTTAAAAGCATAGCGATACATTACGTTGGTCAACATCTTAAAAACTTTGAAAAAAATAAAGATTTTGAAAATATTCTTAAAAGATTAAAAGATTTATGGAGTTATAGAATAAAAGTAGCCAAGAATGGAGATATAAAAGATTTTCGCAGAGAATTAACCAAATTTACTATGTGGGTTCAGAATTCAGTTTTTGAAAAGGAATGGGTTATACAACAATTTGAAGAAACTCTAAATATCACAAGTGGATCGGTGGATGTATTTTATGATGTTCTAGATACACTCCTTGAATACGTTGAAGATTTCACCTTAGGAGTAATGAATTGTGTTGATAAAATAATTAAATATGATATTGAATTTAATCATTATCTATTATATGTAGATAGATACAAAAGCATTTTGAGAGAGATCTTTAAATCTAATAATAGAGAAGCTATATTTAAAGCCAAAAATCTCATCGATTACTTGAGTTTAAGGGATTTTAATTACTTTGGAGATTTGTTGAGGGATTTAAACACAGAATAGAAGAGGAAAATAATTATAAGAGAGTTTAGAATGAACAATAAAACAAAATCAATAATCTATTTAATGTTAATTTAGGATTATTTCTATTAAACCTTGTTATGAATTATCTGATGTTAGAGTAATTTATTGATTTTAATAAATGAAATTTAATAGAGTAATTTTATATTAAAATATTAAGATAAAATGGTGCAATTTTATTGGGCGAACAAAGTGTAAGAGAGCTAAAAATTCATTTCATTTGGCTGATCTGGAAAATTATATATCGTTTAGAACTAAGAAAAAGAATTAAAGACGCATCTGAAGAGAAGAAAGAGTTAATGGCGAAGGATTTAGGCATTGAGAATCCTTTTCTACTTAAACGACAAATAAACCCAGGATTCAGAAATTTAATTTTTTCTAAGATCATTGAAGACCCTAGACTATACAGGGAAATAATAGGCGAATTTACAAACCTACTTTCTGAATCTGTTATAGATAAAGAAGAGATTGATGAACTAATTGCTCAAGATATACCTAGAACTAAGACGTATTATGAGAACTATCCAAGCGATATCATAAAAGAAATAATGATTACGAATAACATCTATGATATTAAATTTCTAAGGAAGAGATTTTTGGAATATACTCTAGCGAGAGAAATAGAAAAGGCAACAGTCGTAGGAACAGAATTATACCAAAGAAATTCAAACACGTTTTCGATTGGACCTTATTTTTCAAAAAGTCAAACCTCCCCAGGAACAAAATCCCCTAAGAAATACGATTCGATTATGAATTCTCATACCGTTTTACATTTAAATCATTATCGAATGTATTTTCAGTTTTCTGATGTAAAACGGCATTTAGCAGAAGCTTTGGATATATTGGGATGGTCAATTTCCTTGAAGGTCATTGATCTCATTTTTAATACGTTTGATATTGAAAAATCTATTGATGCATTCCTCTATTATAAACCCCTTATCAATAATTTCTTAACCATCGCTTCTCTGACATATTTTAATACTCTTTCTTTAGAAGAAAAACTGTCCCTACTTAACGATAAATATAGCATTAAAGAATTTTCGGACTTAGTGATTAATTCCAAACATAACCTTGAACCCTTGAATTGGATCAATTTTATCTCAGAATTATATAATCATCAATATCATAACCTTGCATTGAAGGTAGCTAATCATTTTCAAAGTACTGAATTTACAAACCTTAAGGATGATTTAAAAGCAAATTTCTATACTCTTTTGGGTAATATATATAGAAATTTAAAAAATTATGAGCTAGCACTGGAAGCGTTTCGAAATGCTTCAAAGTATGTTAGTATTACGACAATCCCAATTTCATTGATAAATTTAAAACTTGAAGAAAAAAACATAAAAACTTCATTTTCGATTAAATTTGGGAAGGAAATATGTTTGATGTATATTGGGGAGTGTTATTTTTTCCTAAACCAAAAAGAACAGATGCAGAAAATGTTTCAAAAGGTAATAGAGACTGCCAATAAAATAGAGGATAAAAATGACCAATTTTATTTATATTTAAATCTCTCAATTATCTATAGGACGATTTACGAATTTACTTCTGAGAGAACTATTCTTAATGAAGCAGCAGACCATTTGAATGAGCATACAACAGATTCTGATCTAAAATATATTGAAGAAAGATCAATAGTTTTTGAAAGAACTGCAATGAACAGACAAAAGTTAATTGAAATTGAAAATATAGAAATAGCGAATGAGTTAATTAATCTAGGAGAACAATCCTATAAATGTTTTAATTTCGTGGAATCAACGAAATTTTTCAAAAAAGCACTTGAAATCTTAGAAGAATTTCCTAACAAAAACTTACATTTTAAAATTTTAAAAGATTTTGCCTTTTCCTATTTACGTATGGAGGAGTGGAGTAAAGCGAAGGTTTCATTTGAGAAGGCAACTAATATTAATAAGGATTTTGAATCAAAATTATATCTATTTCTATGTCAGTACTACTTAGAGGAAAAAATGCAATATCCCCAACTACTTCAAGAAATTTGTACAGGCTTCCGAGAAAATGAACTTTTCTATAATTCTTTTTTTAAAAATTGGATACTCGATATGGTTTCATCATTAAAATTTGAGAAATTTCAAAATTTTATTTCTTTCTTAGAAATGCAGGAATATGACGATAAATGGAATTTAATCTATAATATAGGATGGATTTTAGCTGATTTCGGATTTTCTGAATTCTCAATTGAAATGTTTAGAAAAGAAATTGCTTTGATTCAAGATACTAAATTACAAGCTAAGTATTATAACAATATTGGAACTGTATACTTTGATCTTGATGAATATGCACTTGCTTTAGAGAATTTTAATAAAGCAATTCAGTTAGATAGGACATTTCATTTATATTATCGTAATATTGCTCAAACTTATTTTAGTATGATAGACCTTATTCGTGCAGTCAAGTTCTTGCAGAGAGCTCTCAGTATCGCACAGCAACAAGAATCTAATCACGAGATTATTGAAGGTTATAAGCAGGAATTAAGATTTATGCAAAGATTGCAAGGAAAAACTTTTTTGATTGAGCGAATTACAGATGAAGTTGTCTGCGATTTCTTACGTTCTGCTGAAAAAATGGCTTTTGACTACATACGTGGCAATCCCCCACCTGATGTATCTGTGATACTTATTGAATATTCGAAAGCTTTAGAAACAATGCTTCATCGAAAAGTTTCAATTCTCTTTGCCCCTATCATAGAGAAATATAAAAATCTAAAATTTTCTGTTGACTGTAAGAAGAAATTTGGCGTCCTTAAGAAAAATCAATCAATTACACCAGGAACTTGGGCATGGATAATTGAAGATTTTTCTAAAGATCCAAAAGAATCCGATGCAAGGGAATTCAGAAATGTATTAACTAAACACTTCACCAAGGAAACTCTAGAAGTGATTAAAAAAGCTTGTAAATTCATGGCACTGGAACGAAACCCCGTCTCTCACACGGAAATGAGAGACATGAATTATGTTTTACGCAGAAGAAAAGAAATGATAGGATTAATCAATCGAGTAATAGATAAATTATATTAATTAGTTGAAAAACATTTTGTCTAAATTAATGAATTTTATTTTATTTAGCTAAAAAGTCTATAGATTAGGAGATGTAATTTAGGAGTTTGGAAAACAATGGTTTTTGTAAGTAAAGAGAGGGTTAAGAAATTGGAAAAAATTCTAATTATTTATTCCAATTTACTTAGTGAGTTTGGGATTAAAGATCAGATAATGGAAGCGTTTAAATTTCAAAAACCTTTAACAAGTATCGAGGTTGATAGTGAGGATAGCGAGAGAGTTGCATTATTTATGAAGGAAATGGAACATTTCTTCTTTGTTGGTCATGTCTATTTTGAACCAGATTCACAAGAGTTTGGATTTTTTGGATTGATAATCATCTCTCGTTTTAAAAATCTATTCGATGTTGCTATTACTTACGCAAAAAAGCATAATGGTTTGGTTGATGAATTTGCTGACTTATCAGGGATATTATATGGGTATTCACCAGAAGAAATTGCTGAATATTGCTCAAAAGAAAGATTAAAGAAGTATAATTTAATAAAACAGTAATAAAAAATGTGTGAAGACATTTATTGAAATTATTAATTAATATGTAAAATTGATTAAATGTTAAGTTTTTTGTAGGAGTGAAAAAATAAAAAATTTTTCTTTCGCAAGGTATCACGAACATATCACACCCTAATATTATTACGATAACACACCCTCTTAAATATGAACTTTAAGATGGTTGTTAAAACCTCTTATTCTGATATTCCCGTTGAAGAGTATTTCAATAATACCTGCACTAAATGTGGCTCTCTATTACTAAAAATACGCTCAAGTTATAAACGAGTTATTTCTGACCTTGGAGCACCTCGAGAGAAGCGTTTTGTTCGTATTAAAATAAACTATTTTGAGTGTGAAAAGTGCGGACATTCATTCTCACCAAAGCACCCTGATTTCCCCTCTAAATTAGAATATGCGCCTTCGATAATACTTTACGTCTTAGAGCGTTATTATCGTGATAACATCTCTGGAAAAAAGATCGCTCACGTGGTTAAAAATTCTCATAACGTGGAAGTTCCGGTTGACACAGTAAATTCATGGATAAAAATCTATTCAAAAGAGTATTTAAACTCAATTGAAAGAAAAAAAACGGTAGAAAATCCCGAATCAATTAAGACAGTTACGATTGATGGCACATATACTTCCGCGGGAAGAGATATAATCGGGAAAAAAAAGCCTGTGGTCTCATTATCGGTGACCAAGGCAAAAAACGGGACTTACTTACTCACATTGTCAGAGATGAGATTTTAGAAGCTGCGGTTCGGATTTTAATACATTTAAAGGATTTAGGTGTTTTTCCCGGGCTTATAACCTGCGACTTTTCACCCATTCTTATGGGAGCAATAAAGCAAGTGTATGGAGAAGACGTCCTCCAAATTGACCTCTTTCACGTCATGCAGCTATTGAATAACGGGATTAAAGCCGATCTTCAAAAGTATCGTGAGAAGCGGTTTGATGCGGAAAGACGAGAATTGCGTTCACTACGAAATTGGGGTAATTCCATTCAAAAAATTGTCAATGAGGAGCATGATTCCTCAATCGCATTGAGGATTATCGGAAAACCTCCTAAAGTAAAATCTGCCTACAATTCAAGCTCGAAATGCGCCAAACTTACATCTGAAGTTCTATATATATTAAGATTAAACATTCCAAATCAGTTCTTTCAGGAATTGCAGGAATTTTTAAAGGGTCTAAATAGCACAAACGACCAATTAGCTAATTTTTTCAATAATTTGCTTAATGTATTGCCTAAAAAACGCTTTACCGAGAAGGGTATGCTCCGTGTAAAAAAAGAGATTTTAAAAAAATTAAAGACATTTTATCTTGAGCTTCGCAAGCCAATAGATGAAGAAAGCGTTCAATTTCACCACAATTTTCATGTTATCTTTTTTCAACCGGAAAAATTAACTCTCAAGCGTAAAGAGAAACTCGCTTCGTTTTTAACCCTCCATCCTGAATTAAAAAAGTATCGAGAAATGACACTACTGGTTGGAGAATTAAGTAGACTTCCTTCCAATAAGATTGATGGTCATCAAATTGAAGAGCTCAGAGAAAATCCATTATATTCTAAGAAATTAAACACGGCAATTCGGACGATTAAAAAGCATAAAGCAAATATCCTCCGTTTCGTGGATTTTTTTAAACAAAACCCCGAGCTCTCAAGAGCGCACCGTTCAAATATGGAATTTCATAATAAAAAGTTCAAAGAACCGTTTGAATCTGGAAACAACCTCCTTAAGAAAGAACGAGTGCTTAGGAGGCTAAATATGCAATTATCCGGAAAAGTAGAATGGTTTTTAGATAATGAAGCAGTAACATAAATATACAAAAAACTTAACATTTAGTCAGATTAAGTTAAATATAGACAAAATTATCGAAGAAAATAAAACAATAAGTGGTATGTATCCATTATAATTATTTAAAATAAAATCAAAAAGGAATAGGATATAAAAAATAAAACTGATACAGAAAAGTATAATCAAAACTGATAGTAGGTTTAATATATCTTTAATTTTCATACTCTTGTAGGATAGGATTTCTGTACTCAAAACAAAAATTCGCCATACAAATTATAATTTCCTAATAATTAAAAACTTTTTACTGTAATCTTGATCCGCATTGTTTAAAGAAGATCAAATCGTCACTTAAAATTTTGGTTTCCTTTATTTTTTTTACGATATTTTGCGAAAGCTCGTACCCAACAATATCTATTCCGTTAATTGTCCATTTTAATGCATTCTTTATTAAAACAAAACTCCAATGACAAATCCATTCAAAACTCACTCAATTTAAGTTCGATTCTTTATTGATTGAATAAGAGAATTGAAAATGTTAAATGAATCTTTATATCCCATATTTATATTTAACAAGAATGATTAAATTTTTCCTATCAAAAGCCGCTCCCATAGATTTTTCCTGTTCTTAATAAAAATGATAGAGAGTAGTATTCCCATGATGGGAATCATCAGAATGTTTACCAAAATCCTCGCATGTAGGAACCCTAAGCTTATGTCTCCCTCATTTGCAAAAACTAGGACAAGAATCCCCACAATATTAGAAGGATCAACAAATGGCCATAGTACTGGGTTGAAAGGATGCATTGGGATGTCCAAAAAAATATGGAATAAATTTCCAAGCATACATGATAATGCAAGAGCAGGTGAAAATCTACATACTTCTTTTATCTTTGCTTTATCGAAATGAAAGAGTAGAGAAGTCAGAATCGGGTATAAAAATACTGTTACCAATACTGAGATAATAGTCCCAACTGTTACTGCTCCTATCAAACTATGCAAAAAAAGATGATCAGGAAGCACCCCTGAGAAGAAAAAGAAAAGAAAGGGAACTTCGATATCAGGGATGAAAGAACCTACAATAAGTCCTGGTAGATTCAGTCTTTTATCGATTTTTGAGAGTCCCCATGCAATAGGGTAGTGTAGTGGGGTTATTGGCATTTCTAATCACTTAAAAACTATCTTATTTTATAGAAAATATCGACTTATTTCATTATATCTTATTTAACAGTTGTTACAAACTTTTTAAATAAAAATTTGTTTAGACAAATTTTACGTATTCCAGAAAAAATTAAAAATATGGTTGGAATAAAATTTAGTGGACACTATAAGTATTTAATAGATAAATAGTGCCTGATTGCTCCCCAATTCTGCATTCTTTAAGAATAAAAAAATTCTTTATAATTTCTCTCAAATTGTAATACCATTTTTTCAATTTTCTTGACAATTTTTTATAGAATTTATGTGCATCTTCTTCTTGTTCCAAGAGATCGCCTTAGAAAATAAGTTTTTCTCCTCCTCTTACCTTTCCCGTTTCTCTGTTTCCAATTATTCTAACATCTATATTTCTGCTATACTCCTTTTTTTGCGATATTTTATTATAAGAAATAAAGAAACTGCCCCAACTGGTAGAATTATTACAATAATTATTACTAAAGTGACAAATAGATTACTGAATGCTGATAATGGATCAGTACCCATTTGAATCTCTTGACCATCGCGAAATCCATCACCATCTGTATCAGAATCGGTGGGATCAGTCTGATAATTATTAACCTCATCACCATCGCTTAGACCATCATCATCAGTATCAGAGTCGTTAGGATCAATATTAATTTTATACTCTTCCAGATTCGTGAGTCCATCATTATCCCCATCAAGCGAAACATCGCCACTCCAACTTGCATTCAAACCATATTTAACCTCCCAACCATCAGTCAAACCATCCTCATCGGTATCAACTCCATATTTTAATAAGAATACATCAACTTCTCCATAATAATAAAAATTGCCCGTAATAAACG
>SDBT01012920.1_pt1 | contig 13397 bp, 10 predicted proteins | sample 2277101 | NCBI WGS metagenome assembly SDBT01 (sample SAMN10404973, study PRJNA504765) | marine sediment metagenome | isolation source: marine sediment core GS10_PC15, 103 cmbsf | place: Arctic Ocean: Southern Knipovich Ridge | collected 2010 | reverse complement strand
TTTTGTCATCCCGTGAAAACGAGAATCTATGCTAAACAGTGTGTATTACTGATAAAACTGGATTCCAGCTTTCGCTGGAATGATGAGTGTGAGGTTTACTCGCAATATTTCAAAGAACTCAGAGCTGCTTCCATCTCGCGGCTGAACAACTCCGCACCCATAAGGTTGAGATGGTCAGAGTCTGAGAAAAGAGTATCTCTGTCAAAATACAGGTCATGGAAATCTAACAAAGGGATGTCGCTATAAGAAGCTAACAGGGAGTCTATTTTTTCCGCATACGTTCCACCACGAAAATACCCTGTCGCCACATCATAGTATATCCGCGTGGTCGGGTAACTAACAAACACTAACCGCTTTCCATGAGTGCGGCATAACTCAATAGTCCTCGTCAGGTAATCAGCGATATCCTCATCGAAAAGATTGTGATCCTTATACAAGAATGCATTTCGATTCTTCGCCCGCCTTGCGGGATCACCAACCTTAGAAAAATCATTGTGAAAAGGAACAAATCCCGAGATCATTTCCTCTTGCTTTACCTGACCCTTCAGGATCACAATCGCATAGATATATTCAAACAGATCCTTACGACCGGAATAATACGAAAATACATTCCCCAACAGCCATTTACTGAAATAGTAGCTCAAATCTCCAGTCTCAAACCCGAGTTGAATATAGTCAATATATTTTGACCAGTAGTATTCATCGTTATCATAGCGGTATTTTCTGAATGATGAGAACGTGTGTAAATCAAGCTGGAGAAGAATGATTTCGATCTCATCACGATGATCGCTCTCGCTCAAAATGTAATTTAGTTTATAATAAGTCTGGATGTAATCCTCTCCCGGTGAAGTGAAAAGGAATGAGTTTTCCAGAACCTGCGGATGTATAGATGACCTTGGGTGAGAATCGCCAATAATAAGTCGTTTAATAACGCCGTCAAAGTTATTTAACTGTCTCTCGACTCGATTAAGCGTACTGTTTTTCATAACGACCGAGGTATAGACTTTAGACAATACTAATGAGATGATGAAAAATACGGTGAAGAAGAGTGTGAGTTTTAATAGGATCTTAAGCATTGTTCAATCAGAATTGAAAATAGATGAATTCTTGTTCGCCGAAAGAAGCGAAAAGCAGTATCAAAACAGCGATCGACTGGTAAATTATCCAGCGCGGTATTGTTCTGACGGATTCAATCTGCAGTGCATACAGTTTATGTCTCTGGAACCATTCGAAGACTAACAATGACATCGCCGCAATCACAGGTGCAATGAAATTTTCATGGCTGGAAGGACTGTAAGGGTGGCTGAACATTCGCAGGATATACTGAAATGCCCCTGAAAGCGATTCTGACCTGAAGAAGATCCAGGCGAGCATAACCAGGAGCATCGTATTGAACATGCGAGCGAATTCTTCCAAAGTGGGAAATAGTCTCTTTTCAGCGACAATATCCGTAAATCTCTTCTGTTTTTTTATTAGCATGAGCGGAATATAGTACAGTCCGTTTAATAGACCCCACATCAGGAAAGTCCAGTTTGCTCCATGCCAAAGCCCGCTGACTGAAAAAGTAATCAGGATATTAATTATTCGCCGCGGTGTTTTTGAATAGCTGCCTCCGAGGGGAATGTAAACATAATCGCGAAACCAGGTGGAGAGTGAAATATGCCACCGTCGCCAGAACTCGGCGATATCGCGGGAGAAATATGGGAAAGCGAAGTTTTGCATCAGATTGAAGCCAAAAAGTCTGGCTGTGCCGATTGCGATATCGGAATATCCGGAGAAGTCACAGTAGATTTGTATGGAAAACAGGAAGGTTCCTATAGCAAGTGTTACACCGTCCTGAAGGTTATAAGTCAGGTAAATAGCGTTCACGGAGATGGCGATATAATCGGCGATGACCACTTTTTTGAACATCCCCCACAACATTTGACGGAGCCCATCCGCAGTCTCCACAGCGCTAAACGTCCGTTTATGGTGAAATTGCGGGAGCAATGAATGAGCGCGCTCGATTGGTCCGGCAACTAACTGAGGGAAAAACGCGACAAAGGCGAAGAATGACAGCGGATCGTAAGTTGCTTTTATTTTTCTGCGGTAGACGTCAATTGAGTAACTAAGAGTTTGAAATGTGTAGAAGCTTATGCCAACAGGAAGGATGATTTTTAAGGTATGAAAGTCTGTATTGAAGCCTGTTTCCTTGAGAAGGATTATGAAAGAGTCTACGAAGAATCCAAAGTATTTGAAGAATCCCAAGATGCCAAGATTTACGGTGAGACTGGCAATAAGGAGGATTTTTCGGCGGAGACTTGAAGATGTGCGGTCGAGTAAAATCCCGATGATATAATCGACGAGTGAACTGATAATTATCAGGGAGAGAAAACGGTAATCCCACCAGCCGTAGAAAACATAGCTGGCGGCGATTAGAAGGAGATTCTGATATCTGATTCCTTTTTGTTGCAGACTCCAGTATAGTGCTAAAACGATTGGCAGGAATATAACGAAAGTAAAGGAATTGAATAACATTACTTAGGCAGGTCTTCAGAGAGGGGCTGGTTTCCGGTTAACAAATATATCACCTTATTTTGAGCAAAGAAGTTACTAATATAGGATTAACTAAGGCAGATTGCAATCAAGGGAAACGGTGGATTGGCTGAACGGTTTCAGGATTGCCTGAACGGATTTGTTGATTTGGGGAGTTTTACTAAAATATTCACGAAACAATTAAATGCTCATCATTCCAGCGAAACATGCCCTCGCCCCCGATCGGGGGGCTGGAATCCAGTTTTACAGGCAATACACATCGTTTGAATGGATTCCCGCCTGCGCGGGGATGACAAAATGTGGCTATTCTTGAATAGATCAAAGGCACAGGAATGTCGCCCCTCCCCGTACCCTTTAATGAACGCTACGCAGTTGAATCAGCGAGGAAACCAATAAAACAATTATTTAACCTTGACTGACGGACTGAATCTGACGATTTCTCTTTTGCAATATTGGCGTTTTTATTGTACGTTGCAAAATTGTCAATTGAGGTCAAGCTCAGGAGTTTCCTGCCCCGGTTGTTGTCGCTTATTGAATTTCACAGATACCGAAATTGCGGGAAGTATTATCGTGTTGATAGATCATTCGAAGTTTGTGATCGTATTATATCAGGAGAAAGGTAAAAATGAGTAAGAAATTCGTATTTATTTATTTCATGAGAATGGATAATTGATTGAAGCTTGCCCTCATAATTCATTGGACAATTTAAGCAAATAATGCCAATAATAGCTATTCTGATAACTTCGATTGTTTACAAAGAGCAGTTACATTTTATCAAACGAAATAGATCCTAACCAATTGTCTTTACTGGACTAAAAGTTTGGACAGTAGTGATATTTTATAAATATATAATAATACAGTCTTCGATTTATTAATTCAGTCTGAAACACGAACAAGACGGAAACCAGAACCGTTGAAACCACTCGCCGGGTCCATCCAACCGCGAAAAGCGGACCGACAGTAACTGCGCCTGGTGTGATAACAACCTCCCCGCATGACACGACGAGTACCTGTTAATGGTCCCTGCGGATCAGTTACAGGGCTCACATTATAATTGCCACCCCAATCGCTACACCACTCATTCACATTCCCACCCATGTCATATAAACCCCAGGGATTTGGATATCGAGTTCCTACATTATGGAGCTGATCCGAACTATTTATATCGTACCAAGCATAATCATCTATCTCCTCATAATCGGGATCATCTCCCCAGTAAAATCGTGTTTCTGTCCCAGCACGGCAGGCATACTCCCATTCCGCCTCAGTTGGCAAACGCCATACGTCATCCAAATCGTGCAGGAACTCGCTCATTATTTCATCGTAGGAAACACGATCTGCCGGACGTCTCAAACCTGGCCAACTGAAGTTCTTATAACCTGCAACCGCTTCCCACTGAGCTTGTGTTACTTCGTATTTACCTAACCAGAATCCATGTGAAATTGTCACCTTGTGGCGGGGATATTCATTACTGAAAGCATCTATCTCCCCTCCCTGCGCCCCCATCAAAAACGATCCTGAAGGAATCCAGACCATTGTGATGCTGACATTATCTGTCAAACTAAAGTCCTGTTCCAGTATCTCAAATTCAAGAACAGTGAAACTGTTGGCGATGTATGGACTGCTTGTAATGTCGCGATTGTCTGTCCAGAGGAAATACCAGGCGAAGGAATAGACGCCGGGTTCCATATCATCGGGGCCGTTCCATTCCCGTTCAATCCACTGAGTCCCAGGCTCAAGTACTACTTCGTAAGTTATCGGTTCCAGTTCACCGTTTGCACCTTCTTCGCTTCGCCATCTGGCGTCAAGGAGAATGTCAATATCAAAATCATTGGGATTGTTAACCTTATAACGGGCAGTGAAACGACTTCCTTGATACACTTCAGGCTGTTCTGGAATAAGTAAATAGTCTTCAAGGATCAGTCCCACTGTGGTGAATTGCCAGATCGGTCCAGTGGTGGAGTTATCGTGGCTGTCCTTGGTAATAATTTTCCAGTAATACAACTGATTTTGACTTAACTCGCCGGGATTGAAAGTCATTTCTGAGTAATCCTCGCCTACTTTGGGTGGATCTTTCATAGTACCGAAATATACATCATAAGTCAACGGGTCGTTGTCCGGATCGGAGCAAGACCAGCTCAGATAAACATCAATAGGTTGATCCATAGCGCTGTCAGCAGGCGATGGATTAAACGGCGCTACGGGTGCTTTGTTCTCTGGCTCTGTAGGACTATTGTCATCATCACTACAGCCGACAAAGGTTAATACCGTTACCGTACAAAGGAGTAGCGAAAGTAAAACTATGGATATTTGGCGGTGCATTTTATCTCCTGGATTGAATATGCAAGTGCGTTAATATAAGAAATTTGCTCTGTAATTACAAGGCTGAATAGGATGGAATTCAAGCATCCATCGGGTACAATTTCAGGAGTGTAGGAGATAGACTGAGGTTTTGGTTTTTTATAACTGCGGCAATACCAGTAATTGTACTTACAGCAATCATTTACAGTCAAAGAGTAACCTCTATCAAGGCAGAGGCTTATAATAAACTGCAAGCTGTCCGCGATCTGAATGCAGATCAGATTAATGATTGGTTTCGTGAGAGGATCGGAGACATATTAACGATTTCTTCTGATCCGGACATCCGTAAGCTGGAGCTGGCAACCGATGGGCAGAATTTATCCACAGAAATCCTCTGACTTTCAACTATATTGAGAGTGTAATACTGCCCAGGCTCTCAATGACTAAGACGGAAAAGGGCGATCAAACCATTCGCATCTGGTCGGCTGGTTGTTCAACCGGCGAAGAACCCTATTCGGTAGCAATACTTGTCTCAGAATTCCTTGAAAAGAACGATCCATCACTAACACCTTTCATTTTCGCTACCGACCTTGATGTTAACGTAATAACCAAGGCAAAAGACGCTGTCTATACTCTCGAAGATGTAGAGGATGTCAGATATGGACATTTATTGAAGCACTTCAACCAGCGAGGAAGTTATTTCAAATTGAAATCAGGACCTGGGATGATCTGCTTGCGGCATGCGCTGAACTCCAGGAAGGGAAACACAGCTTCAAGACAGTCATCCTGGACACTCTGGATAACGCATTTAAGATGTGTGCCGAGTACATCTGTGAAAAGCACGGCATCAAGCACGACGCCGATCTGGGATACGGTAAGGGATTCGCACTGGTAAATACCGAGTTCCACCGGGTGCTGAACAAGCTGTCGTTGTTGCCTTATGGGCTGTTCTTGATCTCACATACTCAGGAAAAGGGAAGAGAATTACTACTATTTGGGTAAAATATCTCGAAATGTCCATCGCCCAAGAGTACCGAAGTAATTAATTAAATCTTTTGCTCTCTTTTGGATTTCGTTATCTTGATTATCAAGAGCATTATTAAGTATTACTTTTGCATCATCCTCCCATGTATAGATTTCCCAACCTTTACCTTTCATTCTTGAAATCTCTTCCAAACATTTGAGAGTATTATCTACATTGTCAGTATCTTCACTGAGTTCTGCAAGTCTTTTTACAATAATGTCTTGATGTTCAAATATACTATCAATATTTGAGTATTCTAACAGGACTTCTATCAATGTCTGGAGTGACCATTTTACCCCAAATTTACCAGAGGCAAACCACCACGCAAAGGAACCTAATTCACACTTAAAATCCTTTGCGCTCTTTTGCTTCTTAATGATAGAAAATCTCGATTCCCACAGATGTTGCATTCTTTTAGTGAACTCATCTGTATCTTGAATAATCTTCCTTTCAAGCAGAATTCGACCAGTGGATTCCAATGCATATCCTCGCAATTCGTCAGGCGCATTTGAAAAAAAATATCCAAGCAAACCTCCTGTTTCATCAAGATCAAGTAAGCCACGAAAGTAAAAAGTCATTAGGTGATCACACATTCTTCTTTCGGGATCTTTGTGTCTGTGTTTTTTCTCATCATCGCCTAATCTGTATATAGCTCTTTTATAATAACCTTCTAGCGATTTCAGTATGTTATTGTATGGTTCACAGAAGACAAGATATGTATCCCATGCGGTTTTATAATAAGCAAACCTAGTTTCATCGAGAGGAAGAACATTAATGATATTCTCGTCAGTCCAATTAGTGTCCAGTAAATATAAATGTGGTATCCACTGTCCGTAAACTGAATGAATTGCCAAAGATGAGTCATTATCCTTGTCTAAATGAAACTCAAGCACTTTTTGTGCCTCAGGAATATCTTTAGACATACTGAATTCAAATTCTGTATTATTCAACGTTTTTGATTTATTCCTGTAAATCCATAACGCATACTGCATAACAGCGTGCATCGCTTCACCTCTGACTGTATTTATAGATTTATTTGCAGGATCCATAAATGACGATTCTTCATATGTCTCTTTGGTATCAATTGATGGATCTGCATCGTTTGTTAATGGGTTGAGGATTTTCCAAATCATATCTCTGTCTTCAAATCGCAATCCAAATTCATCATTGGAGAGCCCAGAACGAAATAACGATGCTACAGACTTTCTAGTCCACCCCCAATCTGGATCAGCTTCGTGCTCAGAGGCCATGTCAAATCTCTCAACTATTTCATCTGATTGATTGACAATCCATTCACAAAGAAGAAGAACCTTCTCCCATTCAAAAGTCTTGTTTTTTCTCAATGCATGTTCAAAACCACTGATAACGCCATTAACATAAGTTGGCGCAGAAATTGCGAATCTATGTGCTTCCTCTGCGTATTTCTCAGGATTCTGCTCTATCATTCCGGAGATTTCTCTACTTAAACCTTCTGGTGAAGCAGTCATGAAATCTTGTGGTGGAATCCATGATTGAAAGTAAGCTATCAAATCATCAACGCTCATCTTTGATAACTCTTCCTCACTTAACGGACTATTTGGTCCAGTTCTGATACCACTGCCATAAATCTCAAAATCGGGATGCTCTTTCTTACCAAACTCATTAATAAGTTGTTGAAATCTATCCTGCCAATTATTTGGGAGATTATCCTGAATTAATGTCAACCTGTCCCTTTGCCATATTTTTAGATATCGAAGTTTATCATCCTTCTTCAGGTCATCACTTTCTTCTAAGTATTTTGGACCCTCTTCAATCCAACTAAGAATCTCATTCCGTTCTTGTTTGCTTAATGTGTGAAAGAACTCCTTCAACAATAGGGAGTACTCGTGTCTTTCATCGTGATTTGAAAACAACTCGCTATCAAGTAGATTTGCCTTAATAATATTTAAGTTATTTTTCCCACCAACAGTACGAAGTAAATGAAGAGCAATTCTTTTGAAGATCGGAAGATTGTGTTTTTCAAGCAGATTGATAACATCAGGTAATTGAGATTCATCAGCATTAACTATTTGTTCGCAACCATTTCTAATAGCCACAACGAGGTTTTCCTTTAAGTCACGATCGTGGTTTTGACTATTGTCTTCAATTGCTGGTCGCCATATATAGGAATGATCTTGGTATTCCTTAGGCAGATTATTCAAGTCTATAGATAATGCATGTGATAGAATATACTTTAACATTGTTATCGCCTTGACGCCAACAAGGTTAACGACATCAGGTATGTTATTCGTAAGTATTTCATTGAAATAATAAGAACTCACTAGAGGGATCGGCTCTTTTGGGAAAGTCATTTTGTGTCCCTGGAATTCTGTTTCTCTCGGAAGTTCCGGATTTGGATTAAACCTAAGAAGTGAGCTACAAAGCATAATTACTGTGCTTTGTTCTCCACCACTGGCAAGGTGACTGATCAATGGTCCGTATTTTATTGGTAAAATGTCAAACAACCAATTTTGCTTTCTGAGCCATTTTTCTTCGCTCTTCACCCATTTCGATGCAAGGTTAGGTGGCATTTTAAGGGCCGCATCAATGTAATCCGCATGAATTCTGTGGTTATCGGTTTCAGGTATCTCCAGTATTGTATCGAGAACTATTTGTGGCTCTTTATCAGCCATTCTAACAAGATATTGAGATTCTGGCCAAGGAGGAAATCTGATTCCATCACCCTCTTTTATATCATTGATAGGTTTGCTAAAGAAACTTTTATCTCTTAGGGGTATAATCCACTTGGGTGAATCTAATTTGCTGAAAGCATACTCGTACTTGGATGGACTATTTCCTATTGTTTCTATTAATCTGTCAACTTGATTACTTAGGTTCATGCTCCACCTCTTCAATTAATTTATCAATATCATCGAAATCCTCGAGTGTTCTGGGATTGAGCAGTTCATTCATTAACATTTCTAATCTTGAGATATTGTCTTGGAATTCCATGAGGTTTGGGACAAGAGAATGATGAGACGTATTGGTAAAGAAATTAAACAATTCAGTCCATTGGCTGATTGTTTTATCTTTTATGTTTTGTGGTAAATATAACACTGAATCAGAAAATCCATTTAACATTCTTGTGTATTCAACTTGACGCGTGGGTACTTCCCTTTCAAGCCAAAGGAAGAACTCCCCTAAACTACTGAGCATGTCTATAAGTGATCCGTCAAGTTCACCTTCCCAGATGTCGTTAACAATACAATCGGTATTACGTTTGGTCTTTTCCCAGTTATTCGCAAGTATTCTTACTTCATTGAAAATTGGTTCGTTGGATCGTTTTGTCGGAACATCAACTAATCGTGGAAACTTCTCCATCATTTCCCTTATACCATGTGCTGAAAGTGCTATTCGGTCAGGATTATCTTCATCAGCTAAAATGAAAAAACTGCCGATGTACCAGTTTGCAATGTCTTTGGCTATATCCACATTCATTTTAGTGATACTCTGAAAAAGTGTCAGTTGCCTATCGGTTAGTCGTTGTTCAAGATGTTTTTCTGGTGTTTCCATTTGTAATGATTTTGAGTTAATTGCTGTTTTTTTACTAAAATACACAATATCTAATAGATAGTCAATTTGAGAACGAGCAAGTTCGACAAGATTCCTATGAATCCTAATACCGGATACAATGCCAAGTCGAACAAGTCAGAGACCTGGGGAAGCTTTGAAATCGCCGTCAAACGCGCCTTAAACAGGAATCTGGGCGGTGTCGGATTCGTATTCAGCAAGGATGATCCGTATGTCGGGATCGATCTGGATAAATGCATTAGCGATGATGGTGAGGTTGAGAAAGGGGCAACTGAAATCATTGCCGAACTGAACAGTTATACGGAGTTGTCGCCCTCCAGGAAAGGCTATCACATTATCTGCCACCGCGTGGAAGGCGCAAGGATCGCATCGAGATGTACGATTCCAATCGTTTCTTCACCGTAACCGGTCTGGATTATGGTGTTGAAAAGATCAGAAAATTACTGTCTAAATAGTAATTGGCACAAATCCAAAGAGCAGTTTCAATCAGGAGACAACCGGAATGCCCAGAATATTAGTAATCGATGACAAGGAAGATAATTTAGTTTCAATTTCTGCGCTTCTCAGAAGCAACATCCCTGATGTAGAAGTTATCACCGCTCTGTCGGGGATCGAGGGATTCGAGAAAGCACGAGATGAGTCGCCAGATATAATTTTACTCGATATCAAGATGCCTCAGATGGACGGTTTTGAGGTTTGCGGGAAACTGAAAGCTGACGAGACCATCCGGCATATCCCCATAGCAATGTTGACCGCGGTCCATCTCGACAGTGAGAGTTTGATCCGGGCGCTGGAACTTGGAGCAGACGCCTACTTTACCAAACCGATTGATGGCGTTGAGCTGTCCGCACAAGTCAAAGCTCTATTGCGAATTAAGACTGCTGAAGATGCACTGAGACAAGAGAAAAACTCTTTTGAAGAGCGATTTAATGAGAGCACAAAATCATTACAAAAGCGTGAGAAATATTACCGTTCATTGCTTGACAGTATTTCTGAAGATATCATGGTAATCGACCGTAACTATATTGTTACCGATGTAAATAACACGTACATAAAGGCATCTGGTTTGCGCAGCAACGAGATAATAGGACGTTACTGCTACGAAATATCACACGGATATGACAAACCCTGTCATTTACATGGCGAAGTGTGCAAACTTATGGAGGTTTTCAAAACCGGCAAATCAGCAAATGCACGTCATACTAATCTAATAGAGGGTGGGTCAACAAAAGAAGTTGATGTTCTTTTCTCGCCGTTGTTTGATGATAAGGGCAGGGTAACACACGTTATTGATGCGATTCGTGATGTCTCTGATCTGATTGAGGCTCAAGAAGGGCTTCAGGAGAGTGAGGAGCGATATCGCAAATTGGTTGAGAATACCGAAAACCTTGTCACACAAATTGATATTAAAGCTGAGATCTTTTACACAAACCAGATGTCGAAGGAGTTTTTTGGCTTAGATGCACAGGATTGTCTCGGACAATCTGTTTTGGATTTTGTCCATTTTGATGATGTGAAAAGCACACGAGAGAAATACGATACTTGGCTTAAGAGTGATGCGGATAATCTTACATTTGTTAACCGCGTAATTAATGAAGATACTAAAGAAACATACCATCTTCTCTGGTCGAGTAGCAGGCATTTGGATGAAGCAGGAAATTTCCTGTACATAAGCAGTATTGCACGGGATATAACAGAACGTGTCAGAGCAGAAAAAGCTCTGGCTAAGGCAACAGAGATAACACGGCGTCAAAAGAAAGAGGCTGAGTTTCTGGCAAAGATACTGAGTGATTCTTCACAGCCTTTCGCGGCTGGGACGCCTGATGGCAAGTTGATAAGAGTTAACCGGGCTCTTTGTGATTTAACAGGATATACGGAAAAAGAGCTTATAAACGACGTTACCTGGAATGAGACTCTCACGTCACCTGAATGGGAGGATACTCAGAATGAATTTTTAGAAAAACTATTTACTACTGGCAAACCGCAGCAATATGAGAGTGAGGGTATACGTAAGGACGGATCGAAAATACCTCTAGAGTTACTGATGCACTAGAGCCTCGATGCTGAGGGCAATCTGTACTTTATTTACGGATTTATAACTGATATAACCGAGCGTAAGCGGGTGGAGGACGAGCTGGTTGAGAATGCAGAGCGATACCAGATGTTAATGCAGAATAGTCCCGATATGATTTTACTACAGAATCCGGATGGTCGCACTTATTTCGTCAGTCCGCATTGTTATGATATACTGGGCTATACACCTGCAGAAATCATGGAATTGAATATTTTCGAATCTATCCACCCGGAGGATCTGGAGAAAGTACAGGTTGCTTTTGGGAAGGCGATGAAGGGAGAAGAACTCTTTGAATTCCAGTATCGAATCTCTGCTAAAAACGGTATGACTGTCTGGGTCAGTCATACCGCAAGTCCTATCTATATAGACGAGAAGTTGGACAGTATACAGAGTAACATCCGAGATATAACAGACCAGAAAAAGGTTGAACAGGAGCTTATAGCAAATCATCAGGCTCTGCTTGAAGCCGAACAGAAGAACATTGAGACCGTACGAATGCTGGAACAATCCGCCAAGCTATCTTCTATTGGAGTAATTGCAGCTGGAATCACGCATGAGATTAATCAACCGTTAAATGCGATCTCGATCACAACGGACAGTATTCTCTATTGGAACAAGCAGAACAAGAATATTCTACCCGACACCATAATTACGAAGTTAAACAGAATTGCTGATGGAACCGGCAGGATCGAAAAGATCATCAAGCATCTACGTTCTTTCTGGATTGATAAGGCAGAAGAGAGTGAGGCAATAGTTGATATTAATGAAGCGGTAAGAAATTCACTCTCATTTACGAACCGTCAAATGCAAGCCAATGGCATAAACCCAATCATAGAATTAACAGAAAACGAATTGATGGTAAAGGCTAACTCAATTCAGATTGAACAGATATTAGTAAATCTTATAACAAATTCCATCCAATCATTGAAGAAAATGAAAGCAAAGAAGGATAAAACAATCCGTATCAAAACTTCTCTGCGGAAATCAAGCAATAAGGCTATCCTTGAAGTGATTGACAACGGCAGTGGATTTGACGAGGAATCTCGAAAGAAATTATTCGAGCCATTCTATTCAACGAAAATCAAAGGTGAAGGAATGGGATTAGGTCTGGCGATAGTAAAAATGTTTGTTGATAAGTTCGATGGAACCATCAGGGGCAAGAACAACAAAACAGGTGGAGCTACATTCAGGGTGAGTTTTCCTGTGATTGACAATTCTGTTAATTAAAATACTCTTAGGGGGGGATCTCCGAGCACAAGGGAGAGGAGGGGTGGTCGGGTGATTTCTTGAGAACGGATCAACTGAGAAGTAATTGTTCAGCGACAAAGTAACAAGTTTATTAATGTTCCGCCCAAATCTTCATCCCCCGGATGAGTAATTTCTACTATTTTAAGCTTCTCTAAAACCAACTTTCAGGTTTGCAATTCCCTGTTGAAGGGTCTATATTTACAGCGATTTGACAGCAGAATGTTCACGGTGGATCATCACCAATCATACAATCGAGTACTAATTTGAAACGCTTGTTTCTCATCGACGGTTCAGCATTAATCTATCGTTCCTTTCACGCATTCAGCGGATCGACACTTCTCTCCAGCAAAGGAGAAGACGTCGGGATGGTCTTTGGCTTTCTCTCGACACTGATGATGATGATCCGCAGGGAAAATCCCGACCTGATGGCATTGACATTCGATACCGGAGCTCCGACGTTCAGGCACAAGAAATATGACCTCTATAAAGCCAATCGTCCGCCGATGGATGAGGATTTACGTTCGCAGCTCCCCCTGTTGTACGAAATAATCGACCTGCTCAATATCCCGCAGCTGTCCAAAAAGGGTTGGGAAGCGGATGATATTATGGGCACACTCGGGAAAAAAGGTGAAGAAGCAGGTCTGGAAGTCTTTCATGTGACCAGCG
>SDBT01012919.1_pt1 | contig 13398 bp, 16 predicted proteins | sample 2277101 | NCBI WGS metagenome assembly SDBT01 (sample SAMN10404973, study PRJNA504765) | marine sediment metagenome | isolation source: marine sediment core GS10_PC15, 103 cmbsf | place: Arctic Ocean: Southern Knipovich Ridge | collected 2010 | reverse complement strand
TCCTTAGAGCGTCTGTAACCTTTTGTTCAAAATTTAAAGATATTCTTAAAGTATTTTTTAAAAATTTATAAATAAATCTTAAGGGAAAATAAGTTATTTTCCTATCCCTTTAAATTCAGCTTTTTTATAAATAACTCCCTTAGGAGGGTATTTGAAATAGGAATCGTAAAGGGTATGGAATTTTTTAGTAATCTTATAATCTAATTGCACCTTAATTTGTTTATTATTTTTTAGATATATTTATTTTTATAATTCCTTAGTTTTAAAATATTATGAGGTATTTGTTTTTAATATGTTATTCAGTAAATAAATCTTTATAAACAAATTCTTTCTCCATCTTTTCATGAAGAAGATTTATATTGCTGGCTGTGGAGGGATGTTAGGGGAAGCTTTCTATAAAAAATTTAAGGAAAAATATGATCTTAAATGTACTGATAAAGATGTAAACGAGGATTGGTTATCTCTTTTAGATTTTAGAGATTTTAAAAAATACAGGGGAGATGTAAAAGGATTCGGTCCTGATTTCTTATTTCATTTAGGGGCACATACTGATTTAGAATATTGTGAGCAAAACTCAGATGATGCGTATATGACAAATACTCTTTCAGTAGAACATGCTGTAGAAATTGCAAATGAATTAAAAATTCCTCTTTTATATATTAGCAGTGCAGGGATTTTTGATGGTAAAAAAGAAATGTATGATGATTGGGATACTACAAATCCTCTAAGTGTTTATGCAAGATCAAAACATCTCGGAGAAAGAATTGTTTTGGAAAATGCAAGTCAGGGGTTAGTTTGTAGGGCAGGTTGGATGATTGGAGGGGGGCAAAAAAAAGATAAAAAATATATTCAAAAAATAATGAAGCAAATGAAAGATGGAAGTAGAGAACTCTTTGTCGTAAAAGATAAAGGAGGAATCCCCACATATACTCATGATTTTGCAGCAAATGTAGAACTATTAATAGAAAATTGTCAAAAAGGAGTGTACAACATGGTTTGTCAGGGAGACGTAACAGATAATAGATTAGAAGTAACAAAAGAACTAATTAAGATTTTAAAATTAGAAGATAAAGTAAAAATAACTCCTGTAGATTCTGAACATTTTAAAGAAGAATATTTTGCAAAAAGACCTTCTGCAGAAAGATTAGATAATCTAAAATTAAGGCTAAAAGGATTAGATATTATGAGGGATTGGAAAGTGGCTTTAAAGGAATATTTAGAGAATTATTATAAAGATTATCTTTCAGAAATATAAGAATCCTTTTTTAATTTATTCTCTTATATCTTTAATAGCACAAATATTTATAAAACAATCTTTTTTCATTTTTTGATGAACAATAAAATAATAAGTAGTGTTCCTCTTTGCAAACCAGATATATCTTCTTTAGAAAAAGAAAAAGTTATGGATGTTTTAAAATCAGGATATTTGAGTAATGGGCCTAAATTAAGAGAGTTTGAAAAAAGAGTATCAGAATACCTTAGGGTTCCTTATGCTTTAGGGGTGAATAGTGGAACAAGCGCCTTACATTTGGCAGTAAGATCTCTTGGATTAAAAGAAGGAGATGAAGTAATAACAACTCCTTTTAGTTTTATTGCCTCAAGCAATTGTTTGTTGATGGAAAATGTAAAACCAATTTTTATAGATATAGATAAAAATACATATAATCTTAATCCAAATTTAATTGAAGAAAAGATAACTTCAAAAACAAGAGCAATACTCCCTATAGACATTTTTGGACATTCAGTTGATATGGATAAAATCTTAGAGGTTTCCAGAAAATATAATCTACCAATTCTTGAAGATTCTTGTGAGGCTCTTGGATCAAAATATAAAGGAGAAAGAATAGGGGCAAAATCAACAATTGCAACTTTTGGGTTCTTTCCAAATAAACAAATTACAACTGGAGAAGGAGGCATGGTTATCACCTCTGATAAAGGGTTGGCAAAATTGTGTAAAAGTATGAGGGCCCATGGAAGAAATGAAAGTGAAGAATGGTTATCTCATGATAGGCTAGGATATAATTATAAGTTGGATGAAATGAGTGCTGCATTAGGTGTGGCTCAAATGGAAAGAATAGATGAAATTTTAGAAAAAAGAAAAAATGTGGCAGAAAATTACATAGAAAAAATGAATTCTATAGAGGATATAGTGCTTCCTCATGAAGAAGATTATTCTGACAAAACTTGGTTCACCTTTGTAATAAGATTTAAAAATAATGTTCGAAAAGAAGTAATTAAATATTTAAATAATTCAAATATAGAATGTAGAGATTATTTCTCTCCAATCCACCTACAGCCTTTTTATAAGAAAAAATTTGATCATAAAGAAGGAGATTTTCCTATTACAGAAGAGATTTCAAGAAAAACTTTAGCTCTTCCTTTTTATGGAGATCTAAAAGAAGAAGAGATTAATTATGTTGTAGGTAAATTAAAAGAGTTTTTAAATAAAAACAAAAAATGACTCACTCAAAAGAATGGAAAGAGAAATGGACAAAACCTGAGATAGAACATGGAAAACTTACCAAATATAATTTTCTTGTTCATTATCCTGAAGGATTGCAATTAGGAGACTATGTAGACCTTTCTCAGTTTGTCTATATTCAAGCAAGGGGAAAAGTAATCATAGAAGATGATGTTGAAATTGGACCCTTTAGTGCTATTCTTTCTGAAAGCACAATAGATAATAAGTTAGCAAAGATTGTATTAAAAGAAGGTTGCTGTATAGGAACACATAGTACAGTCATGCCAGGAGTAACAGTTGGGAAGAATTCAATAGTTGGTGCTTATAGTTTTGTAAATAAAGACATCCCAGACAATGTTCTCGCTTATGGGATTCCTTGCAAAATAATTAAATCTTTAGAAGAAAATTAATTAGAAATCAATCTATTTTTTCAAAGCTTCTTCATAAATTCTTCTTAATTTTTTATTTCTTTCTTTTATTGAGAATTTTCCTTCTGAGACTAGTTTAAATCCATATTCTCTCATCTTTTTTCTTAATTTAAGGTTTTTTATCAATATGGATAATTTTTTAACTATTTCTTGAATGTGTTTTTCTCTAATATTCATGTTATTCTCATAAATCTCCCTATATTTTAATAAGTACTTTGGATCGCTTTTCCACAAAGGTTTCCCTTCAAGATTATGAAGTTTTATTAGAGGTTTTATCAAGAATCCATTTTTTCCATCTTTGACTACTTCTGGGACAGCATATAAATTATTAGTTACTATGGGAAGTTTATTCGCCATAGCTTCAATTAAAACAGTGCCAAAATTCGCGTCAATTCTTGAAGGGTAAACAAAAATATCTGCGTTTTGATAGTATTTTAATAATTCCTCTTTAGGTAAATTTCCTTCAACCAACTCTATGTCTTTGTCTTTAGAATATTGTCTTACGATATTTTCTGGCAAGCAACTTACAATAATTAACCTACATTTGTGATCTTTTCTTAATTTATTGAAAGCCTCCAATGTTTCATAACCTCCTTTGTCTTCAAATCTCCTTGCTATAAATAATAAAGTAGTTTTTTTTCTTTTCTTTATTTTTTGTTTAGAGATGTGTTGTGCAGGATAAATTGTTTCTACTTTATCTTCAAATTCTTCACCAAAAAAATGCAAAAAAGATTTTTTAGCTATTTCACTAAATACAGTTACTTTCTTACAATTTTTTTGCCTTAGGACTTTCTTAATGAAAAAACGATAAATAAATGACCTTGCTTTCCAATGCTTTAATCCAACTAACCCATGTCCTGCTTCTGCATCAACTATCCAAGGTTTATTACTTATTAAAGATAAACTATTTGTAGAATGAATTAAATCACAATCTTTACGAAATAAAGGGATTATGGGAATCGCTATATTTAAAAAAGTATGCCATAAAAGATTTCTTAATTTTCTCTTAGAACTTTCTTTAATAGAATAATGAACTACTTTATTTGATTTGATATATTTTACATTTTCCGGAGGATATTTCCATAGTTCTTCATATAAGGGATGTGATTTTTTACTTAATCTAAGAAAAACATTTATTTTTTTCATCTTTAACTATTCTTCAAACAAGCTTTAAATAATCTTTGGAGGATTACTCTTTACCATTTTCAAGATTGCAGCTTTGGGAAAGCATCCTTTACACACAATAAATGAAATGCTTTTTTAGGATGGTGTTTAGTATAATATTGTGAAATGTTGGATATTATTAACCAAAAAACGCGGTTTAAATCGTATTTTTGCACAATCTCCTCTAAGATTTTTGAATCCATTTATTCCCCAAACTTTGTAACCTCTTTTTTTCATTTCTTCTACAGTCCATCCAGACCTATGGAGTTCCCAAGGATTTTCATCCCCTTTTCCATGAGGAAAAAACCGTTTGGAGTAAAAATTATCACCTTTTTTCTAGCTAATTTTTCCACGACCTTTAGTAATCTATATCCTTCTTCTTTTTCTAAGTGTTCTATAAAGTCAGATGCTAAAACACAATCAAAAGAATTTTCTTCAAAGCTCTTTTCTGCTTGAGAATAATCTATCTCATAATATTCATTATGAATCTTTTTCTTCTTACTTTTTTCAAGACTATGTTCAAAAATATCAATACCAACACAATACATTCTTTTTGAAAAAGAATGTATCAGGGAATTTGCGCACAACCTATGTCTAATAAAGATTTGCAATCCCGAGTTAATTTATCTAGTTCCATTTGATAATCAAGGAATATTCTTCTATAAATTTTATAAATTGTTTCTTTCATTTTTTCTGTATATCTCCTTTATGTTTGCTAAATAAGCCCCGCACAATAAGGAGAATTTTTTAATATTTTATTTTTTCCATTTAATTCTTTCAAATTCCTGAATTTTTGGATTTTTGATAGTATACCCTATTGAACTTCCAAATCCTCCTGATTGAGGATTGAGGCCTAAACCACTACCTGCACCTAATAGTCCTGGAGCATTTGTTTTTAAAGTTTTGAGCCACCATTTTTTATCAAAAAATAATGAAGCTATACCCATATCCCCTGCTTCGTGAGTATAAAGGTTGCAATTTTCTTGAAGTAAAGGCCACAAATATTTAAGACAAGTTAATAAAGAAGTTTTTAGATCTACATCCAAGAAAATAAACACGCTTTTCCTATTAAATTTAGGTAAGGTTGCTTCAAAATATCCTTCATTAAACCTACATACCTTTATATCTCCATATTTTGAGATATTCTTTTTTACTTCTTTTAATGTCCCAATCCAATCACCTTTTGAATAAGTGTGTATTTCTCGTGACCCCACACATGTATGATCCTTATCGTCAAGAGAGATTTCAGGTAATCCTTTAAAAGAATCAAAAATTTCTAATCGTCTATTACAAAGTGAACAAACTAAAGACAAATTTGCAGTACTACCTCCTTTATAAGATCCACATTCAATAACACACCCCTCCACATTTTTAGGAATATTTAATATTCTTGCAGCCATTATTACATGTTCTATATAATTAGAAGCAGAGATGATTTTCTTATTATTTTTAATCATCTTAAGCATCAAACGAACTTTTTTTAAAAAACCAACATTGTATTCTTTCCCAGTACAAGGGTCAAAATATTCCTCCAGAATAACAGGTAAACTTAAGATTTTTAAGAACATTTTAAATAATTTAATTGAATGGTTTTTCATTTTAGTGCTTCAAAATATATTTTGCTTAATTTCTTATTCCTCTTATGCTAAATTTACCTTTTGATATTTGATCATAGTTGTATTGCTCCACACTTCCCTTCAAATTTTCATTAATTATAATTTTTTTCATTTTTCAACCAATTATTCCTTTCATTTCTTTTTGTAGAGATATCCTCAAAATCTTTAAAATTTAAAGCATAAGCTTTAAGCAATAAAGAGAATTTAATAAAAAACCCTTTAAAATTAATCTTTTTGTTTTTATTATCAAAAAAAGTAGAACCCCAGTGCAGAAAAAAATATTTTCCTATTTTTGCTAAAGAGTGATTCAAGAATTCAAGCCTAATAGCACTTTTTTTCTGAATTAACCAGACTTTGTTTTTTGAGAGTTTGCTAATTGTTTGATCTCGATAATGAATTAAACAAACATTCCCAGCATAAATATTTATGAATCCCGCTTTTAATGAACGCTCACAAAGATCTGTCTCTTCCCCATATAAAAAGAATTTTTCATCTAACAAACCAACTTTATCAATAACTTTTCTTTTAATTAGAAAACAAGATCCAACAACATTATCTACTTTCTGTATCTTTGAAGTTTCTTTAGAATCTTTTTTATTTCCTGGTTTTAGGAAATAACGCAACTTATTCTTTATAGCAATATGTTGTAAACTCCCGTCGGGATAGATTAATTTACATCCCACAATACCAATTTTATCATCACTTTCTCCAACAGAGATTAATTTCTTTAACCACCCTTTATCAATAATCTCAATATCATCATTAAGTAAAAGAAGATAAGCTGGAGAGTATTCTTTTAATGTTTTTCTCATCCCAATATTGTTTGCTTTAGCAAATCCTATGTTTTTCCCATTTAAAATAATCTGGCTTTTGGGAAGAATTTTTCTAACAGTTTTCTTAACATCATAATTACTTCCGTTGTCAACTACATATGTCTTATATTTTTTGTAAAGAGTGTTTTTCTTTAGAGAATTAAGGCATTTAGTCAAAAGTTTTTCCTGATTAAGGGTTAAGATTATTATTGCAACTTTTTTTTCCATTTTTAAGTAGAAGGTTTATGCTTTATAAATTTTATTAATCTAAAAGAAATCCTTTTCTTGGCTTTCAATTTTTTTAAAGACTTTAATATTAAGATAATCTTCATTTCTCAAGTCTTCAATTCTTTCTGAGAGATTTTCCCAAAGATGATCTATTGTATCTTGAATACTATATTTTGGTCTAAAGCTCAAATATGTTTTTGCTTTTTCAACAGAAACTTTATAATTTCTAAAATCTTCAAGATTTTTAAGTTCTAATTTTATCTTTTCACCACTCTTTTTTTCTACTTCTTCTTTTACAAGATCTCCAACTTGTCCAACAGTATAATTTCCAGAAGCAATATTAAATGAACCATTTATCGAAAGATTTGCTTGAATCGCCCTTAAATAAGCATTTATCCCGTCCCTTATGTCTAAAATAGGCCTCCAAATAGAAGGATTATTAATTGTTATCTTTTTTTCAAGCATAGAGGTCTTAAACATAGTATTTACAATTAAATCTGTTCTCATTCTAGGACTAAATCCTGAAAAAGTCCCTTGTCTCAAAGCAATAACAGAAAAATCATTGTCTTGTAATTGAAGACATCCTTTTTCACCTTGTAGTTTTGAGATTCCATAAGGATATCCACAAGTTGTAGGAGCTTCTTCATCATATAATTCATCTTCAGTATATCCATAGATTGAGCATGAAGAAGCATAAATAAATCTTTTAACTCCTGCTTTTTTTGATTTAAATGCAAGATAAGAAGGGAGTGAACCATTATAAACAAAATTCTTTTTAGGACTAAATTCTGCCATAGGATCATTAGAAAGTCCTGCTAAGAAAATAACTTGGTCATATTTTTCTAAATCCTCTTTACGTAGATCAAATATATCTTTTTTTAATAAATTTGTCTCTTTTGGAAGATTATTTCCAAACCAAAGTAAGTCTGCGACATCTACCTCATAATCTCTTTCCATTAGAGCAGGAACTAAAGCAGAACCAACATATCCTGCTCCTCCAGCAACCAATATTTTCATTTTTTACCTCCAAGTAGTTTATAGTATTTATTGCAGTTTAAAGAAGTATCAGAAGGAGCTTTAAAATTTACATCATTTATAGATAACTCTCCAATTTCTTTAGAATCATCAAGATTTTTTGCATATTCAAAAATTGTTTTTCTATTATCTCCTATATGGATAACGCCATGTATATCTCTTTCCAGGACTTTAACTATTTTATTAGCAATTTCAGAAACACTTTCTCTACTTGTCCATTGATCAACAAAAGCCTTTTCATATGGAAATTCATTAGGTCCAAAAGAAGTTCTTATTATAAGGGAATTATCATGCATTTTTACAGCACACTCTCCACCCAATTTAGACCAAGCATATTTATTTACAGGATTTAAATCATCATCTTCTTTATAATTTCCTTTATCTCCTTTAAAAACATAATCAGTAGAAATATATATTAATTTTACCCCTTTTTCTGAACATAATTTCACTAAGTTAGAAGTCCCAATTATATTAGTATTTATCGCTTGTATAGGCTCTTTATCTATTAAAGGAGGAGAAGTAAATGCTGCAGCATGGACTATTGTTTCAATACCTTTATGTTCAAGATAATTCTTTATTTGATTATAATTTGTAATATCAAAAGTATCATGTGGCGGAAAATAAGCAGAAGGAATTAAATTTTTCATCTCACTTCCTAAAAGTCCACTGCCCCCTGTAAAAAGTGTTGTATTTTGAGAAAACATTTTAACAAATACCCTGCTCTTTTAATTTTTTATATATAAAATTATGTGATCTCTCATCTTTATCCCAATCCTCTAACGAAAGTCCAAATTTATCTTTATCAGTTATAAGATCTGTTTCTGCCGCCATTCTTTCAAATTTTCTTTTTAACTCTTTATCACATAAAGACCAATCAATATCTTTTGCTAAAGGCGAAATCCCTGCTTCACAATTAGAATTATATTCTCCAGAACACAGATACTCAATCATAGAAGGCTTAGTAAAGAAGTTTCCATGGGCAAATCCAGGAGGAATCCAAATCCATTCTTCACTATTTTTCTCTATAGAAAAAGGCATATCATAAGCAATCATTTTTCCATGTGTTGGAGAATCTTTTCTTATATCTAAAATTAAATCAACCATCTCCCCTGCCAAAGTTCTAACTAATTTACCCATATAAGGATTCCATTGAAAATGCATACCCCTTATAGTTCCTTTTTTAGAATAACTTTGATTAGCTTGAACAATTTCAACATCTTTTAAAGATTCCAAACCTTGCCGAAACATTAAATCACTTTTTCTAAATTGTTCTGTAAAGTACCCTCTATCATCCATAAATCTAGCAAATTCAATTACTTTAACATCAGGAATTTCAAGGCTTTTAGTATTTATTATCTTCATTTTAAATAAAGGTGGAATTTTATTTAAATAGTTTTATATCCAAAAAAGAACATATTCAATTTAATAGTTTAAAAGAAAACTCTACAGAAAGTTTATACTAATTAAAATCCAATTTAAATAAGGGTCCCTAATTTTTTAACTATTTCTTTCCCCCAATTCTCGAGAGAGATTTTATTGATTGTTTTTAATCCCTCTTTCTTTATTTTATTTAATTTTGATTTATTTTTTAATATAGAAAGTATTTTTTTCGCACTATCCTCTTTAAAAGAGGAAATTATTACTCCATTTACCCCATCATTAATTATTTCTTGTTGAGAATCTTTAGAGCAAATTAAAAGACATTTAGAAGCCATAGCCTCTGAGACTACTAAAGTTGGAGCACCCCCTTCATATCTAGACATACAAAAAAACATCTCTGAAGCAGAATAATATAAAGGCATCTTCTCTCTTGGGACATCTTTCGGAAAGATTATAAATTCTTTATCAACAAGATTTTTAACTTTTTGATAATCTGGACCAATTACAAGTAACCTGAAATTCTTTTCTCTTGTATGGATTTCTTTAGATAAGTTTACTGCCCTATCAAGTCCTTTTGTCCAAAAACCCCCTCTACCCACATATAAACCATAAAATTTGTCTTTATCTAATCCTAACTTAGAATATAACTCTTTTTTTGACCTTTTTTTAAATTGGTTTAAATCTACGCCTGTTCTAATTACAAACATTTTATCTCTTAAACCATATAATCTTTCTAGTTCTTTTTTTACATGTCCAGATACACAAATTATTTTATCTGCTTTTTTTATAGGAGGTTTCTCAATTATAAAACCATACAATAAAAGAAAAGAGGCGAAAGCTTTTTTTAATAAGTTAAATCTTTTCAAATGATTTTTGTAAAAATTGTAAGTGACCCCATGATATGTATGAACTAGTTTTTGATATCTTTTTTTCCTATAAGATTTCATCCAATAACCCCATAAAGCATGGGAACTAATAATCTCAAAATTATTTGTTTTCAAAAATTTTTTAACCTTTTCATTAAAGATTATTTCTTCTAAAAGAAAGGTTTTTGGTATTTTAAATTCAACATAATTAATCCCTTTTTCATAAAATTTTTTATTTTCCCCTCCTTTAAATACCCATGTTAACTCTATAGAGGGATTTTTTGTTTTAAGATATTTTATTATGTTTTTAGTATATAAACTGATTCCCCCCAAAAACGAAGGATTATCGCTAATAAAGCATATTTTTTTTATCATTTTTATTTAGGATTTTTATAAGATTTATTAAGCTAAAAAAATATGCAGCCAATAAAAGAAATAGATTCACAATAGCTTCTTTTCTAAAACGAAAGTTTTTGATATTTTTAATATCCTCTTGGTCTTTCTTTTTTTTGAATATTGCAACCAAAGGAAGATAAACAAAAATTCTAAATAAGGCATTTTTTGTTGTAAGATGCCTAATCGAGAAAACAACATCGTTCTTAAATCTTACAAACATGTGTTTTCTATTTGTAAAAGCATCAACAGTCTTACTTTTTTTGTGAATTATTTTTGCATCTGTTACAATTTTTATAGAATATCCTGCTTTTTTAGCCCTTAAACAATAATCAGAATCTTCAAGTAAAAAAGGAGTAAATATCTCATCTAACCCTCCAATTTTTTTTATTAATTCTTTTTTAATCAACATGCATGAGCCCATAAATTGATCTACATCAAGAATTTCTCCTTTTTTAAATTTTAAAATCTTTGTTAATTCCCATCCCTTTAAGTATCCTCCTATGTCTTGTAAAATTCCATCAGGATAAACTTGCTGACATCCAAGAATCCCAATTTTTTTATCACTTTCCCCAACCTTAATCATTTTTTTTAACCAATTTTTATCATTTATCTCCATATCATCATTTAATAAAAGAAAATAATTTGGATTATATATTTTAAACGCCTTTTTGATTCCAATATTATTTGCTTTACTAAATCCTAAATTTTTTTCATTCCTGATTACATCCACTTTGGGAAATTTTTTACTAACCATTTTATCATGTCTATCTTTACTTCCATTATCCACAAGAAATATTTTATAATTCTTGTAATTTGTTTTTGATATAAGAGAATCAAGAGTCTCTTCCAACATCTTTTTTTGATTATGCGTCAAAATTATAATTGCAACTTTCTTTTCCATTTTTTTAATGTTTGTTTAATTGTTTATAAAACTATTTATTCCTTTCAATCCATATACCATTCTTAAGAATAATAATCTTTTTAAATAAAGTTATTTTTAAAAATAAAATGGATAAAAAAACAGCGGTTTTTGGATCATCAGGGGTTTTAGGAAAAGAGATTATTTTACAAAACACATCTAATAATTTTTTATACCCCTCGCATTCTTTGGTGGATATTGTTAATTTTCAAGAAACCTACAATTTTGTTAAGGGAGAGAGGATTTCACAAGTTTTGAATTTAGCTGCTTTAGTTGGAGCAAAACCTTGCGAGGAAAATAAAGAAAAAGCATATTTAACTAATGTAATTGGCACAAAAAATCTAGCAAAAATTTGTTTAAAGGAAGATCTTAAATTAGTTTATATGAGCACAGATACTATTTTCGACGGAGAAAAAGGAAATTATTGTGAAGAGGATGTTCCAAATCCCATAAATTATTATTCTTTTACCAAATTAGCTGGAGAATGTTTCGTGGATATGGTTCCATCTCACCTTATTATCCGTTCTTCATTTCTTCCAAAAGACACGTTTCCATATTCTAAAGCTCTTGTGGATCAATACACTACAAGAATTTCAGCAGATATTTTAGCTAAAGAAATTCTTTTAGCAATGAAGATTAATTTAGAAGGAGTTATTCATATGGGAGGAGAGAAAGATAGTCTATATAATATAGTCAAAAAAATTAATCCAAACATCGGAAAATTAACTCGTGAGGAAATAGGATTAAAACTTCCAGAAGATCTTTCACTTAATATAGATAAATGGAATAAAATAAAAAATGAGCTTAGATAAATTTCAGATAGATAGGAAAATATTTTCCCATAAAGAACGTCTCTTAAGTTTATTAGATGGAAAAAAACCTTACCCTATAAATATAGAGATAGATCCAAGCAATGCTTGCAATGAGAGATGTATTTGGTGCTGTTGGGAAGAGCACAGAAAAGATAAAACAAAAATGCCTAAATCTCTTATAGAAAAAATAGTTTATGATTTAGCCGAAGTTGAAGTAAAGAGTATTAATTGGACAGGAGGAGGAGAATCTCTTACAAATAAAAACACTTTAGAAGGAATAGTGTTGGCAAAATCTCTTGGAATTCAAAATGGTATTTTTACAAACGGAACAATTACTAATAAACATGCAGCAAAAATTTTAGTTGAAAACTGTGAATGGGTTAGAATAAGTTTAGGCGCAGCATCAGAAGAAACATTTGTTAAATGCCATGGTATTAAAGGAGAAAATTTCCAGAAAATTCTAGAAGGAATTTCTTATTTAAAGGAATTTAAAGAAAAGTTAAATAAAGAAACCACTCTTGGAATAAGTCAAGTTGTGGTAAAAGAAAATTATCATGAGTTATATTCTCTAGCTCGTATTTCAAAAAAACTTGGTGCAGACTATTATCAAGGAAAACCAGATTTAAGTATGGGTTCTGAGGATTTTTCTTGGTGGGATAATCAAGTAATTCCTTTGTTTGAAAAAGCAAAAAATGATTTTGAAGATGAAAATTTTAAAATACTTATAGCTCAGTACACTCAAGATAAATACGGGGTAGAAGGCACGCGATTTAGGGATTCTAAAAGAGAAGAGTTAAAGATAGCAGATTCTGAAAAATCAAATTGTTATGTTCACAATTTTGTTACAGCAATAACAGCAAATGGAGATGTTGCTTTTTGCAAAAATTTAAGAGATGAGGAAAAATATCTTTTAGGAAACTTAAAAAATTCTTCTTTTAAAGAAATATGGAATAGTCAAAGAAAAGAAGATATTGAAAAACAGATAAATTCTAAAGGATGCGGAGTTTTCTGTCAAAACGGAAAATTAAATGAAGTTTTAAGATATCTTAAATCATTAGAAAAAGAAGAAGCAATTAATTATATAAATTCTATAACCCCCTTAGAAAAAGGGATGCACACAAATTTTCTGTGATTTTTAATTTATTATAACCCCGGGATTTTTTTACTTTTACCTGTATAATATCCATAAAGGTAAGGGATTGCTCTTATAAATCTTAAAATATTGCTTTTTAATGACAATCCAAGATCTTCAAATTTAATTTTTCTTCCTCTATTTTTAGA
>SDBT01012918.1_pt1 | contig 13399 bp, 13 predicted proteins | sample 2277101 | NCBI WGS metagenome assembly SDBT01 (sample SAMN10404973, study PRJNA504765) | marine sediment metagenome | isolation source: marine sediment core GS10_PC15, 103 cmbsf | place: Arctic Ocean: Southern Knipovich Ridge | collected 2010 | reverse complement strand
ACGAAATGCTGCGCTGCCACCATACTGGTGCTAAATTCGGAGGCAATCGATGTTGGAACAAATCCGAATTTCTTCAACGTAACCGAGGTGAACAGCGACGTCAAGGACAAGGGCGTGCGTGCGCAGCTGCGATTCTTCACACAGAATGTTAATTCGACGCTGTGTCTATGGAGCGGCTCGACGGGAGACGAAGGCTGGTTCGCGCTCAAAACTATTCCCGCCTCCTGGAACGGCGTCAAAAACTACATCGGAAATGTCAGCGCAAATCCTACCGACGCACCGCCACACGGCGTGGGAAGCGGACTCGGGTCGGCTGGCGGCAATGAAACACTGCTAGACGAAATACCAGATGTCATCCCGCTGCGCGCCACAGCTCTCGCGGGATTGGTCGGGCGAGACGTATGTGCGATAGTGCACGCGGGCGACGTAGGCATCAACTTCGACCCCATCACCGGAAATCTACAAGGAGATTATCTGGGATCCGTCGCGTTTACCGTACTCAACGTGACTGAACTGACAGGACAAGGATCGACGGCACTACCGGTCGTCTGCATACAGATACTAGACGCGCGCGAGGTGTGCAACCGCGAAGTGATCGTCCTGTATAACGCCACCGAACCGACATCGAGTTCCGAGCCGACCGACACCATCCCGCCCACGAACTTGACGCTACCGATCGATCCTAACCAGTGCGCGAACTGCGGCGTCGAAACACTGGTCAGGACGCCATCTCCCACACCCCCGTCGAGCTGCACCACTCTCGCGTCCGGTAGCCAGATTGTTTCGTGCGGACAGGGCTGCCTTAATGAGACCGCGATCGAGGCGAGATGGGAGCGATGCGACTGCAACGTAAGCCTCGAATATAGATTCAACGCGACGGGACCGGGCGTTTGCGACGTCAGCAACTTTGCCATAGACGTCCCGCCCGGCGTCGTAGTAACAAGCGTACTTGGCTGTGCCAGCGAAGTCAACAACAATCTTCACCCTAGTTGCTCGGGCTTCAGCAGTTCGTTCCCGAATCCGATCCGTCTGGACATCAACCAGACTTGCGGCTTCTCGGTGACATTCCTGGCGACGAACGCCAGCATCACGACCGGGCCGCTGGCGTTGAAGGGAGGACCTGGTTGCACGTTGTGCCCGAACGTAACAACACTGGGACCGTGTGCAGGTGGTTAGGGTTGGGATTGATTTTGTTTTTTATATTTCATATATATTATACAAATCCATGCGTTTACGAAGTACACGAACACCGTTCTTTGTTCGGTGTCATCAGTGGCATAAATTGGCACTGGTTACCATACATCCTAACATATTTGAATACGTTTGTCCCCATGACGTTGATAACGTCGCATTTCCTGAACACTTTAATACGCAAATATTTCGCCGAATCCACATATGCCACCGTTCTGGATGCTGGTTGTATAGTAAACCGTCTAGTGGTCAGGGCGTCGAATACGCCGTCACATAGTGTGACTTTGCGTAATGTCTCGCCGGTTCGAACGTCACTGACTATCAGATAGCGATACGGATTTTCATCGAACATCCAAACGAAAACGCGTCCGTCCGTAAATACACTTATCGATGCGTTACCCGTGACACAGCAAAGCGTGGCCTTATTTACGTAGTCGTATATCTTAATCGTTCCGTCACGAGCCGTCGCCGCGATCACGTTCATTTTGGAGCTCAAGGAGATGCCGACGATCGATCCATTCGCCTGGAATAATATCCTCGATTCATAACAACAATTATCGGCGTTCCAAATTGTCATCCATCCGTGGTCACACCCGGTCACCAAGTGACGACCGTCGGATGAAAATTCGATACACCAGACACCGGGGTCGGATGTCATTGCAAACCATAGACCATCGTCGAGCAGTCCGTGACAGCGGTCGTTTTTAAATTTTTGTAGCAAGTCACCGCTAGAGACCGAAAAAATCGCGACAAGACCCGAGATTGTTCCGGCTGCAAGCATATCACCATTAATCGCGATAGATGTTATTGTGTTCACATCGTTGTGACGCAGTGTCTGGACATGCTTCTTATGATCGGCCGACCACACTTCTATTTGACTCTGCGCTGCACCGGCTGCAAATCCACCGTCTAACGCGACGATCCCGGCCTCGAAGATACCTTGTTGGATGAGATGATCGTTGCGACGTAGCAATATACCGCCCTCGTCCTGCGGACAGTCTCGTCCAACGAGAGGATATGGTATATCCTTGCGCATATCCTGACCTAACTTGAATATTGTGGGAGGATACACAAAGCCATGGAGATCTTCGATCGATATAATATCGCATCCGTCCGAGTTGAAACCATAAATGTTTCTCATTCCGTTACTACAATCATGAATATCGACATCCGAAACACGCCCTGTCCACCAGAATCGGCGATGTAAGTAGAAGAGGCGCCAGCCGAATACCAGTAATGATTGTTCGTCGTCTCTCGGCTGCCAACATTCGTCTACGCAGAATTTACGCCATAGACTATCGTCGTGAGCGAGTCGTCGCCACTCGTGACAACAGCGTGCCGATGTTGCGAGATTTTTGGGATCGAGAAACGAAAGGACGTGCAGTTGTATCTCTTCCGGGAGTATCGCAAAAGATATAAATCCGGACAAACCATCGGCACAAGCGCCCGAGAGTTGTGTGTAGTTTTCTTCCATTTTACTGCGACATGTGGTTACGCCAGGGGAGCGGCGTGACGATCAGTCAATGTTTATGTCGACTGGCGAAAAAAAATTTTAATAACTGCGTGTCTACCCGGTAGCTCACTCGAGATCAAGTGCTGTGTGCGAACGACGCGACGACCGGTCCGGTTTATCGTGTACGATATACTGCTACATCCGGGGGCGACGCGATCAGGTAGTATTTATGTCGGCGCTTGTAAATAAAAAAAAATGTCGACTCGGTACCTCATTTATTTTAGCTACAATGAAAATCCAGGTTCGCCAGCCTCCGGTTCAACTAGCTCGCGCCTTTCTCTCCACATAAATCTACAATCATCTTACAATCGATGTAGACGTGGCCATTGTGGCGAACCAGAATCAACATAAAAACTTTTTCATATTCTCCCTTGGGTATCGGCAAAACGGCACGCTGTAGCTGGTGGTCGTTGCCATGTACGAGTTTCCGAGTGAAGCGCTGCTCATAGTGACCACTGCAAACTTGAATCCAACTTCCCGATTTTGAATCGGGCTCCCTCGCGACTGGGAGTACAATAATGTCCGCGTCGTGCTCGGCGTCAGGTTGCATTAGTCCAAATCGCATATGCAATAACTGTTGCCCCTCATTCATCACCATACATACGTCGACGTGCTTGGATAATTCAGAATTCTCTATGCATTCGAAGGTCTCGAAAAATGTTGGGAACACGGGGCCGCCGCCCATGTACATGGGCTGCGGTAACGCACAAAATTGAATGGCGCCACCGCACAACGATGGACTTGCACCCACGACACCAGCCCACCTCGGCACGCCCAAACATCGAAAGGAGAACAGGCTTAGCTAGTTTGTTCACACAAGGTATGACCGCAAGAACGGCGGCAGCCGCCTCGTCGATTCCAACCCCGCAAGACCCACATGCACGTCTAATGCAGCGCGCAAATTCGGCTGCCACCACAGACTCGGTCGCGATTACGTCGACGTTTCCTTTCGATTTATATATATCGACCATGTCTCGCGCGAGTGTTGCAATAGCGTCCTAGAGAACATCAGACCCGAAAACTGGTTGTAACCAATAACATAGTTTGACGCACGCGGATATGAGCGGTCGATACCTCCAATTTTGATCTCTGTGGTCCATGACGTGGCGGAATTTCAACGGGTGTCTGTACAGCACAGCACGTATCGTATGCTTCTCGAGATTGAATTCGACCGTCTGCGTCGTAGGTGTACCGCGGCGGTTCGACCTCGTGAGTTGCCACTCGTCCTTGTGCACCCGTAAAATGAAGAGACTGGGTCGCGCGATGACGGCCAAAAATTATCTGACAATCCACGAAAACAACCAAAAAATCGAACGTGGATTCTAACCGGCTCTGTCGGCGGGCGAAAGGTCACGGCACTCGCGGGTGTCGGCGCTTGCATCGTCTGAGCAGCGGCGGGAATGGTGGGCCGGCTACCGAGGGACATACATATCACCTGGCGCTGCGGTAGAACGACATTGATTAGTCCATTTTTTTGTGTCGATGTAATCACACTCTCGGCTAGTTTACTTACGACAGTGAAATTTATATCGGGAGTGACGCAGAGCGTTCCCGGACCCCACATTAGAACCAGGCGGAATCGTAGAATGGCGACAAGGAGCTGCTTGCACATGCCCACAGCCCCGGTGTCAGCCTCGCATCGAGCAATGCACCACAGAGCCGTGACGTCGGAACCCAAAATATCCAACTTGGCGTCCAACTCGGCGTCCAACTCGGCGTCGTTTACGCTGGACCCTGACTCCCACGAATCCAGATATTGTTTAAGCCGCTCAGCAAAGGGATGGATTTGACTTTCACGCGACAGGGGCAGGTGGGAAGTGATACTCTGTGGTTGGTGAGGGGCGAGCATGGTTGTCGTTGCCTGTCGATGCTGAAATTCGCTTGAATATCATTGAGTGAGTGAATTTTGGAGCGGGAGCCAGATTCGATATGTGCGTGATCGCGGGCAAAACGTTTGAGAGTCGCACAGATTTTTTTTTGTGGAACCGGGAATTAAAGTCCCGGTTCCAGGACCCGTTCCCGTTGGTCGTGTAATTTTCCCGGTTCCGCGATGTCGGACCACACAGAACGGCGAAGAGGGCAGGCGTGTCCCGGTCCCGGGAAAAAACCTTTGACGCTCCCGGAAAACTTAAAAGGCAGTATGTCAAGACCTGAAATTCCATTCAATCCGAATTATGAATTCGACACGCCACAACAGCCGGTCGCAGTCATGCTCGTTCACTCCAATGCACATGTTAACTTTGTCGCAACTTCTGAATCCTCACAGTCACGGTAGTGACTGGAATGCGGTCGGGGCGCACCTGGGCGAGTTTAATATATGGGAGTTGAGCGCATTCCAGGTGACTCCGGATCCGATGGGCGCATTGATGAATGCCTGGATGACCAGAGACACCTCCACGCCCGACAGGCTGTACGACGTGCTCGTTGAAATTCGCCGCGACGACGTTCGGTCGAGAATCTTCAACGACGACAAGACATTGAAGACAAACGATCAGCTTCGTCCAGCTGCGCATCGTTCCTACGGCGCTGGCATGTATTCTACTCTCGCTGCGACGAGCGCATACGGTGAGAATGAAGTCCAGCGAGGCAAGTGGTGTTCGAAACTCCCGACCCTGTGGCGCGACTCGAGCGAGATTGGCCTGTCAAGTGATTCTATGGCTGACACAATCGCCGAACACGGTAAAGAGTTGACGAATACGCCGCCCATGAGTGGCATTGGGACGTTTCTTGGCGTGCCCGGGGACAGCGCATCGTTGGCGGAATTGGTGAGGAAGGACGACGAGCTTTCGAACCAGATCGGTCCGAGCTGCTTGCTCGGGTTGGTCGTGCTGAGGAAAGTATCCGCAGAATTGACCGGAGTGCCTGGCCTGGAGAGTCTGTGCTGCATCGTTCACGGTGAGATTATCGCGTATGTATGCGTGTGGGCGCTGGTCGGTTTCAAAACTTCGTTCGAATTCTCCAAATATCTGGCATCTGAACATCGGCGAGCTCTCCTCGGGGATCTTGTGGGTTGCATTAAGGAGGTGAAGCCCAACGCCGTCAGGGACCCGGCACAACTCATGTCTAATGTCGGGCAAGTTGTGAGATATCTCGACTCATCTGTCGATCTTCGCATGGCCACGATCAAGCTGGTGGGAGTCGTGAACAGCGCCCCGGCCTACTATGCAACGTCTGGAGATCTTGCGAAGGCGTGCAACCGTGCCATGACAGCCGAATGTAAAGTCGGTTTGGGTCGGTCGACGATCGACGAAGCGACGCGCGGAGGATGGGTTGAAGCTATGCTGAGCGGACACGTGGATGATAACGACGGAATAAGTCGCGAAACCGCACAGATGTTCTGCGACTATGTCAAACGAGAAAGGCTGCAGGAACGTCACTTGAGGAGAATCACGAGCGATGTGCTGAGGACAGATATGAATATATCACGCGGAGATGCAGAAGATCTCATGGATGCGATTGAGGCGTTTACGGGCAGGAATACCAATTAGACCTGTTAATGCATGATCCGACTTTTATTATATCAATACACATTTTTCAAATCATATTCTATGCGCGAGAGACACTTAACCGGTTCACGAACATCACTCAGCCGAATGGAAATTTCCGGTTCCAGAATTTTTTGCGGAATCGGAAATTCTCATTTTTTCGGGATCAGGGATTCGCGCAAAATAAAACCCCACCGCGATCTGACCGGCATCGCAGAACCAATGTCGGGCGTATTAATTGAATATCCCAATCCGACCTCTTGGCCGACAGAGTACATCACACGCATAGCCGTACATCGGGGTCACTTGTATGCATCGTCGCTGGATCAATGTTGTATATATAATCTATCGCTCGGAGGCCGGCACCGTGGATTCGTTAACAATACATCTGCAATGATTGCATTCGATGGAGATCTATATGGTGGCCGTACGTGTGGAAATATGTGGAGGCTTAGAGACGGCGAGATACGTACTATTCTTGGTCACGACGAATGTATCACAAGTTTTTGCGTCTCGGGCCGATTTATGTTCAGCGCATCGCATGACAAATCGATCAAGATCTGGACGGGCGGTCCTCGTTGTTCCAAGACTATCAATTGTTCCAGCATCCCCTGTTGTCTATGTGCATTCGACGGTAAGGTTTTAAGTGGCCACCTCGATGGCACCATACGACGCTGGACAGTCGACGGACATCTCGAGTACACGGTGCAAGATAACAATTTGCCAGTGAGATATATTGTGGCGTCACATCGGTACATCTTCAGTGTCTCTCGGAACTTGATCCTGCGATGGAATGTCGAAACTGGTGAATGTGGGGCCAAATTTGAACCTCCCCCGTCACGGGCGTTCATGGGCGTGTGCGTGTTCGACGAACATCCAGCTGTCGTAGACGCGCAAGGCGTACTATACCAAATCAATGAACGGAGCGATATGATGTTAACGAGAGGCGACATTACGTGGAGCCCGTACACACTGATCGAATTCAACGGACATCTGTACGGTGTAGGACGCATCTGTAATTTGAAGCGATGGAAGATTTCGGGCGTGCGATCCCTGCTGAAACAATGTCTCTCGACGATTCGCGACGAACGTCACTTATTCTCGCAGTTGCAGCTGGCGCGCCTGCCCTACGACTTGGCGATTCGTATGTCCGATCTGGTCAACTTGCGCGACGTTGCAGCGGGTAACGATGAGTTGTATTGTGATAAGAAGCGTAAAAAAAAATAAATGAAATTCATGCAAGCTGCCATTGAGTGTACTATTCTGTCCGAATTCGAATCTGAAAAAAAAAACATATGGCCGATTCAGATATATAAGAATCAGTTGGATCCGGAGACCGTAGTTACGTCGCAAGTATGGCAACCACAGACGAACGCACCGACCGCCTCGAGGCGACAGACATTCGAGTCCAACGGCCAAAGTCGTCGAAGATCCATATGGTAAGCCGACGTAGTGGTGGGATGACAGCTTATCTACGTTCTCAAGGAATAGGCGTACGCCCATTCCTACTGGATTTGCCGGTAGCTGTTTTTCCGCGTGTCTGTCGTGACTGTCGAGTTGCTGGTTGTGTTTGCGATGCCTGTCTCGCCGACGATGCGGCGCTGACCAAGTACCTCCAAATACGACCGTCGGTGTCCGATCCAGTCAACTTGCGCGACCATGGAACGGGTGGCGAGAATGTGTGTTGTGATGAGAGGCGTAAAGAAAATAAATGAAAATCAAGTACATCCGGAATATACCATTCTGTATGAAATCATCCCTCCTTATTCGTTATTAATTTAATCATCTGCCGCTGGCGATACACACAGCCTGCGACGTTTTTCGGGTCGTTCGCGGCGCTGGACGATCATTGCGCGATGCAAATACAGACTGTTGATCTCTTCCGGGCGACTCTCATTTCCAGTGTACAGTGCGCTTTCGGCGTGGCTGTAGGACCATCGTGTCCCGTCTAAAAAGCTATAAAAATCGATACCAGACGGCGTTTTCGGCGCGTCCTCGCGTTCATCGCGGAGAAAGTCGAAATGTTCGATCGTCAGTGGATAGACCTCGATGCTGGCTTCGACGTCGTCCTCGTCGGGGTCACATTCGCTATCAGGTCTCACAAATGCGGTTTTGACGATCGCGGGCATGATGGTGACTTCGCCGATCGCTGCGAGTGCTCGGTAAAGCAACTCGTCGGCTCCTTTCAGGGCGCTCGCTTCAATCTCGTAGTCGTGGTTCAACACGAAACCGAATCGGTCATACGCGGGAAATATTTCGTCCAGTCTGGCGGCCGTATCACTGGCGATGCCCCAAGCCGGCGGATCTGCCTCTCCGGTGGCGAATATTTTGAAGACGAGTGTGCCGCGATAACCATCGCAGTCGGATTCGACGACTTCGTGCACGCTGTCGGGATAGAAGGCGATCCAGTTTCCGTTGGACGGACGCCATTTATGTGTGTCGGCGCCGTCGCGGACAATGAGATGATGCTTGAAACTTCCCCCCGATACGCCGAGACCGAGAATGAAAGTGCCGATCAGATTTTTTTCCGGCGTGTCTCGATGTTCTCTGAACATGTCCTCTCTCTTGTACAGGTTGATCTTGTACGGAACGACGCGGACGTCGGTGGGTCTCATGTTGTCACGCCACGCCTGCTCGACGAGCGGCACCAGTTCGTCGGCGTTGAATCTGGACGCGTCAATTTCGCGCGATCTCCTCACGTTCACATCCAGCGTGGTCTGCAGGGTGGTGACGTCGCCAAACGGGGCCGGTGTCGCTTTCTCGTAGAGTGCTTCGAGATCGATCTTCGTCCCGCCTTTCGAGTGTGTATAGAGAGTGATATTCTCTCCGTCGACTTCGATACACTTTGTGCCCTCTCCCAGCCAGTACAGCACCTCGTCGGATGTCTGATCGGCATTTACAACGGTTTTTATCCTGTTGTTGATTCCAGTCATCAGCCTGTCCATTCCGACTATGACTTTATGCCAGAACGGTTCCTCGGTGTCATCTTCTTTCTCGTAGTCATCGTCATCGATGGTACCGGTCGCCTTGTACTGGCGTTCTTGCCACGTACATGATCCAAGGGCCGTGAGGCGATCTGGTGCACTTTCGATTGCCTTTTTCAACTCGACCGCTTTTCCAAGCGACATGATATATTCCCGAGTGGTTTTCGACTTGTCTTCTCGAAACGATGTGTGACGACCGGCGGTTCGTTTTGATGTGGTCTATTTATGTTGGACACTCAAAGAAAAATTCCCGGTTGCGAAATTATTTCTGGATCCAGAGGTAATTCTGGGATTCAAATTTCGGATCCACAAATAATTCGATAAGCACACAAAAGATGATCAGCTGATGCCGTGTGCTTTCAATCTAGAAAATGGCCGGCAACGAAAGTCAAAGCGGAAATCCAGCAGCGTCGGATGGTGGAGCACCGCGTATGAACACGGAATTATTCCAACGATGGCTACACCGTATGGGGCCGCTACTCCGGGATGAAATGCAGAAAGAGATGGCCTCTCAAAATGATGTTTCATCGAGATCCGACTCGGAAGACTCCGGTCGCAAGAGAAAGCGCCAGGAGGTCGAAGAATTCATCCATATTGTCGTGATCTATATGGATGGTGCGGACTCGAGGGCATACCTCATACCCTCGACAGAGCCACTACTCCTATCCGAGACGTGGGAGCAGATGGAATCTCAGAACGGAACATGTTACAACGAGATGCTTTTCCATGGCAAAAAGACGACTGACAATGAGGAAAGGTTCCGCGGATTCATGAAAGGGTTCGAGAAGTATGCGATCGAGTTGACCCGCGTGCGGGCCACGCACAGCCGCGGACTGTCGCCGGAAGAGAATCAAGTGATTAAGAATTCGTTTTTATTTTGGGATTATTGAATCTGTGCGGCTGATCACCGTCTTGTTACAATAAACTCACCCCGACTCTGTCCTCACAAAAATTCGATCATAGACCGTATTATGTGTATTGATTTTATAGAGTAAACAACTGAAGATAACCGAGAAATTATGTCTCCTGTAAAACTTCATCGCGCCAGTCGCCACTCGTCAGGAACTCATGTACGTCATCTCGCTGCAAGACGACGTTCCGGAAAAACCCTGACGTTTTGACTTCGTCGCCTTCCTCTCCCAAGAGAGTCACGCTTAGCTTGCCGGTCTTCACGTCGCGCCTATATACGGGGCTGACCCAAGCGGCGCCATTGCATGGTGACGTCGTATTCTCGGAGCTGTACGTCGTCTGCAGGTGATTGTGCACCGCCGCCGCTACCACGTACTCCATCGGCCTCAGGAAGAATTTAATTGTGGTACGGATCGGATTGTCCGTGCTCAACCAGCACTTGTGTTCGTCTGTCACCCAGGATATCGACCACTTCGAGCCGAGACGACGCAAGCTATCCGCACTGAAGAGAAACCAGTTGCCAGACTCCTCTTTCGTCTCTCGAGATGCACAACTCGCTGCGTCCTCGTAGTTGTCTCCGCATTTTTCGTTGGCCTTTCCAAACGGCAACTCATAGTACCTCTTCTTGGGATTAAACATCATCAACAACATCAGGGTGCTTGCCTGGCTGTTGACGAGAAAAGTCCCGGCTCCCTCCAACGGCACGCAATTTCCGTTCGACGTCGTCATCGTATCCGTGTGTAGAACCTGAGAGCACAGGAGAGATAAGTGTCTGGTCGGTCTATTTTATGTCTGCGCCCGGGGAGGTTTTAAAATATTTCCGGTTCCGGAAAAAAAAAACGCAAATTCCGGAACCGCGATTTGCGGAACAGAAAAAAATCGCCCCGACGCAGACATAAACTAGACCGAACGGCGCCGATCCAGACGCTTATCGCTTGTACTCTCGGGTTCTACAGTAGAATGGCATTCACGAAGGAGTTCGGTATTTATCCGCCATCAGATTCGCTGGATTCGGTCGAGAAACAGATCGACCGAATGAGACTACACATGAATGTGCAACACAGGCAGGATGAAGTGCAGCTGGCCCGTCGAGTACTGGCCCTGGTGATTGCGAACGGCGTGACAGAGACTGCGTCAATACCCGAAAATTACTTCAAAAATGACCCACTGTTGAGGGAGTATTTATTTGCGCGTGGATATGTGACTCGTGGTAGGAAGGAAGGGTTAGGACCAAAGTGGAAGCGTAAATGGGTCTTTAGCTTGCACCGGAAGGAGACCGCGGGTGAACTTAAATCCGGTGCCGAATGGCTGTCAGGCCTCGGGCTGGCTCCAGACGCTCGTAATTTACTTCTGGACAGCGGCTATGACACCATGGAACGGCTGGCGACACTCCGATCAGCCGGCGATATCGAGTCTCTGGGTCCGATGAGTCCCAGAGACGTTGAGCTGTTATTGAATGAAATTCGCAATCTGGTCCCCATCGAACCTGACATGCCCGTCGGGGGGATGGACTAGTTTTCTGTAAGCTTTATCCGAGAAAAAAATAAAACCCAGCCGAAATTCGAAATAAAAACCTCGCCCCCGCGCACAGATCGCCACATCGCGTTCTCGAATCGAAATTTTTTCCGGAGAATGTCCAGTAAGTCCATGATCCGTTGCGAGGAGTGCGGTAACACGGTACACGACGACGGCGACGGCAAGTCGAGGCCGTTCCCCAACTGGGTCAAAGAGGCGGCGCGAGGACCGCGGCTGAAACTGAGAACGTTCGATACGATCCCCGCGCGCTTCATTGATAGCGAAATCTCTCGTGGCGCAGTCCGCGTGCTGAGAATTACCCGCACCAAGACGTGGCCGTCGATCGAGGGATACACGCGCGTGAACGTGTGTAAAAATACCCGCTACGGCAACGACCTCAGCCCGATGGTGCTCGGTCCCGTAGACTTGGCAGGGCTCGGGGGTTATGCCTCAAACATCGAGGACGGCTGGCAATGCTCCAAGGTGTGGCCATTCCACTTGCGCGGTCACACCGCGGAGTGTTCGCGCTGGATACAAAACTGGTCAGAATACTCGGAAAACGGCCGGTACAGCGGTCAGGCGCGTCGTCACCGCGACCCGCAGAGAGTCACAACCAAGCGCAAGCTGGACGCGATCGGCGCCAACCCGAACGCCCCGCTGTTCATTATCTGTCCGTACACCAAAGAACGACTCAGTTACGCGTACGCGCGAAAGCGCATGTACATGCCGTGGTACGCCAGACTGGCACGCTCGACCAACGCCTACGGCGACCTCGAATGCAGACACCTGCACGGAGAGAATCTGATACTGCTGGACTTTGACGGGCCGGAACAGGGCGGCAAATACGACCGCGATCTGGACGAGGCGACGCTGAGAGAGATGCTGGCCGACGATACGCGGCCGTTCGGGCATGCGCTCGTGCTGGCGTGCATGTTGATGGGACTGCATATATGGGAGAACTGAATCCAGAATAATAATATTTTTTAATACGAATTTATATAGAGCGAATACCTCTCGCGTGTATATATTACGCCCCATATCCCAACCCCAGTAAAGTTGCACCCATTCAAACTGAACCCCCTCAGTGCCAGGCTTCAGTGATTACGGTTTGCTTTTTAATTAGATAGACTAGTGTGCCCGCTCAAATTCTTGAGACAATTTCCATTTTGGACTCCCAAATCCGGTTCGCCGTCTCAATGTCCATCAGCTCCGGCATTAGCACAATCAAGTCCTCAGGCAGTCGAGCGAGCTGCCACTCGGTGAATCGATGTTGTTCGGCTCGAATAGTTGACAAGCATATCGAGAGGAGAGATCGAACGCCTGCAACAGTGTTCAACGCCGTAAAAATTAAAACCTTCGCAACCACAAATTCCACAACCTATATTCTCATTTCAAAACACACCTGCAAGTGTCCATCGATGGATTTTAGGATCGACATAACCTCCTCCTCCACTGTACAGCTTCCCACCAAACTCGACCAAGCCGAATATCCAACTCGTCGTTTGGACAACTTGAACGCATTCGTCGTGAGCATTCCAGCATCGTATCGTACGGTCAAAGCCACCGCTAAAGAGCAGTCCATCGTACGGTTGGAGGGCATACACCTCGCTCATGTGGCCCTCCAACACCGCTTCGCACAATCCACGCCCAGCGTCCCATCTTCGAATTGTTCTATCACCCGATCCGCTATACAACGTTCCATCGAAGACAGTTAAGCAACACACCCGACTAGTGTGACCTTGCAATGTTCGAATACACCGCCCATCTGAATCCCAGCCCTTGATGGATTTATCCCAGCTACC
>SDBT01012917.1_pt1 | contig 13399 bp, 9 predicted proteins | sample 2277101 | NCBI WGS metagenome assembly SDBT01 (sample SAMN10404973, study PRJNA504765) | marine sediment metagenome | isolation source: marine sediment core GS10_PC15, 103 cmbsf | place: Arctic Ocean: Southern Knipovich Ridge | collected 2010 | reverse complement strand
CGTGCCGCATACCAGATTGCATCGGTAAATGTCAGGGAGGCAGAGAATGCTCTCGGCGATGCGACCGTCTACGCTCCGATGTCGGGAGTAATTCTCGAACGCCTGGTTTCCGAGGGAAGTATCGTCGTCAGCTCGCTGGCTACTTTCGGACAGGGCGACGCGCTGTTCTCGATCGGTGACCTTTCCAGAATGAAAGCATACGCTGATGTCGATGAGAACGACATCGGCATGATTGAAGTCGGCCTGAGAAGCGTCCTCGATGTGGACAGTTACCCGGATGAGGAATTCGAGGGCACCGTGCTCAAGATTCACCCCATGGCCGGCACCACATCGGGGGTCACTGCATTCACAACCGAAATTGAAGTCTCTAACGATGATGGTCGGCTGATGGCCGGGATGTCCTGCGAGGTTGAGATAATCACGGAAACATTCGAGGACCTGCTGCTTGTCCCGGATAGGGCCATCACCGAATACGAGGATAAATATTACGTTTTCGTTGTTGATGAAAACGACAAGATAGAAGTCCGCGAAGTCGAAACAGGCAAGTCCAATTACGAGGAAACCGAGATTCTGAGCGGACTCGAAGAGGACGAGATGGTTATCGTCCGAAGCCTTCCCGTTGAACTGATTGAAGAAGTTGCCGATAACGGCGAAGACGGAAGAAGGGCCAGGATTCAATTCGGTCACTGAACGAAATCTTAAACAGACAGACAGGGGCAACCGGGGTATTGGATACCCCTGTTTTTTTGCTGCTGACATAGCCTGCCTGGTAATCGGAATATCAAATCTGGGTGCCACGCTCAAAAACCATCCTGGTTTTTGGGCGTGCTGCAGTCGGTGAATTCAGTATTTATGCTGGATTTAGGTAAACAAGCCGACACGCCCAAAAACCAGGATGGTTTTTGAGCGTGGCACCCGACTCCCGTACCCGACTCATGTAAAAATTTACATTTCCATGACCTGCAGACCTTGTCATCAATCCGGGCCACGGTACTCAGTACCCCTGTTTTTTTGCTGCCTCATTTCCCTGAACCGCCCGACCGTGTTAAAATGCGCCGGACCCGAGGACACGCATGCCTGGTCCATTCGAACTGACAATACTATTCACCGCCATTGCCATGGGAGCGGTCGGTCAACTTCTGATGAAGGCGGGCATGAACCGTGTCCGCGAACGCTCCGGCGGCGATCTCGGCCCGTTGATCAAAGCCCTTCCCCGTATTTTTACCGACCTCTTCGTGCTTGGCGGAGTCGGTATCTATGTGCTCTCGACCTTCCTCTGGATGCGCGTCCTGTCCTCAGTCCCGTTGTCGTTCGCCTATCCCTGCATAAGCGTGAGCTACATAATCATCATAATCTCCGGGAAATTTGTCTTTCGGGAAAGGATCGATCTCTGGAAAATCGCAGCAATTATCCTGATCATCCTGGGAGTAACCGCCCTGGGATTAAGCGAGCTTCCGGTTTTTAATCCGGGCGGTAATCCTGCGGTTGAGAATGTATCGATGTCGTTCAGCGGGGGTGCCGGATGACTTCCGAAACCAGATCCGGAGCAACCAGCGCCTCGATGGGTATGGTCGTTTTCATCATTTTCATGGTGACCATGGCCGGCATAGGACAGCTTTTCCTCAAGCAGGGAATTATGTACATGACCGAAGAGGTCCTGGGCGGCTTTCCCAGCGACATAATGGGCTGGATAAGTCTGATCTTCTACTGGAAGGTCTTTATCGGTCTCACAATTTACTTCTTTTTCGGTGTCTCCTGGCTGAAAATTCTGGCCGATGTTCCGGTCAGTTTCGCGTTTCCATTCCTTGCCATCAGCTACATTGTGATAATTCTGGGATCGTGGCTGTTCCTCGCCGAATCGATCAACAGCATGAAACTGATTGCGATCGGGCTGATAATTGTGGGCGTGATCTGCCTGTCACGGTCAGACACCTCGGAAGTCGGCACCTCGAAACCCGCATCGGGTGCGGCTTTCAAGCCACCTTCTTAATTAAACCCCCGGAAACTTATTAAGTATGAACCCGAATTGAAAAATCGGTCAGTACAATTTCCTATTAGCTCCCATAAATAAATCGTGTCCCTCCATTACTGAAGCTATAACTGGAGGATGAAATACCTTTGGCTGGAGGCATTGTGCCTGAGATAGTTACAGGTTCTATATTAGTCGCGACCGGGGATGAGATTTTCGCAAGGGACTTTCAGCGATCCGGCATTGATGTGACACACACAAACAACGGTTTTGATGCCGTTCGGATCGCTGCGAGCAACCGTCCCGACATGATCATCCTCGATTCAACGACCGGCGGTCTTCCCTGCCAGACAGTGGCTCTCTGGCTGAAACTCAATCCTGCCACAGCCTCTATTCCCGTGATTGGACTTATCGACGGAGTTAATACCTGGGACGAGGCGGGACTGGACGCAATTATCAACCGAAAAGAAGCTGTTGCTTTTACTGTCGACCTTGTACCCAGGCTCGATCCGGTTGAAGTCCCTCAGTCTCTCACCTCAACTCCATCCGATGCAAAGCCTTTCGATCCACTGGCGGTCAGCCTGGACCTGATCGAAATTTACCGGGAACGACTCCGGCTTGCGACTTCCATGATCGACATCGCCAGCATCCAGCACGACCAGAGGGATTTTGAGTACGTAATCAAGGTGCTCCTCGATGCTGCCGGGAGAAATCTCGACAGTCCAATGATGGCGATCGCCCTTCGACGGGAACACGCACTTTACGTGCTGGTTCGTGATAACAGTCTGAGTGTATCGGATCTTGATGTGCTCGAACGTGCATGTCTCGACGGCCTTAAGCACAAGATCGGCAACAGATCCGGTATCGATGACCAGATTGTTTTCGGCAGAAGGAAACTTGCACCATCGACAGCAAGCTCGAATGAGCCGTATATATTCGGCAGCATAATCGGAGAGGAGAACGATCCTCTCGGGTACGTGGCCGGCATCGGATCTCAGAATGAAATCGACAAAATTCATTACATGAGCCTGCTGCCGGACCTTGTCGCGCAGATTGCACAGCTTCTTAACGGCGCCGACAATATCCGCGAACAGGACGAGCATGTCGGCGAACTCGCCTCGGTCCTCCGGGCGGCTGTCGAAACATCGAAAATCAGCCCCTACGTCGCGACGAATAACAAAGCCTTTCTGCTCCAGTTCCTCCTGATCATCCTCGACCTCTGCTCCTCGGAACAGGGCAGCATAATTCTGCTGGATGATGAAACCAAAGAAGTGAAAGAAATCGCGGTACTGGGATGCACTGAAGCTGAGATTCTCGCGCTCCCGTATCAAAACGGAGTCAGCCTCGGCGACAGCCTTCAGAGTCTTTCCCCCAGGGAAGTGAAACTTGAAAAACCGGAGGAGAGCGAGATCGACCACAGCAGGCTGATCGCGCCGATGACGCTTGGCGACAAGGTTCTCGGCTGCCTGGTGGTTCTGGGAATGCCCTCGGCACCAAGTCCGAGAATGGACCAGGCTCTGAAAACCCTGTCCGGACTGGGCGGCTATCTCGTTTACAACCGATGCGTTCACAATCGTGCGATCGATTCGGCCATAATCGAGGAGCAGTTGAAACTCGCCCGGGAAATCCAGGAGGACATGGTTCCCGATTTACATCCGGAAATTCCCGGTTACGACATTTTCGGTGCGAGTGTCGCGGCCACGCAGGTAGGCGGTGATTTCTTCGATTACCTGCCGTTCGATGACGGCAGACTCGGTATCGCTATCGGGGATGTCGCGGGCAAGGCGATACCGGCAAGCATACTCATGACCATGACCCGCGCTCTTGTCATGGCGGCCTGCGAACGATCTTCAGGTCCCGACCAGGTGCTGAAGGATGTCAACGTACACCTGTCCAACCGGGTAACGAACGGAAGATTTGTCACCGCGAGTCTTCTCACCATCAACGACGATCGACTCACATACGCGTCGGCGGGTCACCAGCCGCTTTTGATCTACCGCGCGGAAATCGACAAATTTGAGGATGTCAACGCCGACGGAATCGCGATGGGCATTATCGACCAGATGAATTTCGAGAAGGTCGATCTCGTTCTCAATGAGGGGGATGTCGCCCTTATGTACACCGACGGACTCAACGAGACCAGGAATTCAAGTCGCGAAGATTTCGGCTACGAAAATATTCGAAAAGTACTGCGTGAAAACGCATCGGGAAGTGCACGCGAGATTGTCGATTCGCTGTTCGGGGCTCTTGTCGAGCACATGGACGGTGTCGATGTTTCCGACGACACGACAATTCTGGCTATCAAACGAATCGCAGAGAAGGACCACGACCATGGCAACTAAAACAAAATCCAAAACTGAGACAAAGAGCAGGAAGGGAACGGCGAAGAAGTCCGCGACCGGCAGAACTTCGACCCGTGTAACCTCCAGGTCTTCTGCCAATAAAAAGAAGTCCCTGAAGACCACAACCAAATCCAGGACCTCCGCCGGGAAAAAAGTCTCAAAAAAGACCGCAACTCCGAGGGCAGAGGAAAAGGAAGTCAGCATCGATTCGAAGGCTGATATCAAGACCGGCATCACCGAGGCTGTCGAGTCGAAGAGCATAATTCTTCCTTCCGACACACCGTTCGCCGCATCACCCGGTATCGACGACCTGGAAACGATTCCCTCGTCACCGGCACTGGAGAAAATCACATCCGGAATCGCCGGAATCGATCGGTTTGAAGCGCCGGTTGATACTCCTTCAGGCATACCGGTCGCAGGCGACGGCGAGGTCGTTATCAGCAGGGAGCTTCTTTCCCGTATAGCGATCATGGCGATCGATGAAATCGACGGCATCGAACCGGCTCGATGCGATACCGTCACGAAATTCATGAATTCCGTACAGGGACGGGTTAACGGAATCAGGGTGGAAAAGGGCAACACGGAAGTGGCTGTCGACATGGTCGTCAGAGTCCGATACCGCTCAAACATTCCGGAACTCACTCAAAGACTTCGCGAAACGGTCGGACGCCGCATCTGGGAGATGACCGGCCTGAGAGTTGTCGAGGCGAACGTGCGAATTCAGGACATCACCTCGATCGCGCCCGTATAACAGTCGTGACTCCGGGATCACAGCCGGGCAAAGGATACAAACCAACTGAGAGTGTGGACTAAGTTGACCGGAAACAAGTTTATAGAAACAATGAGGAGACTCAGGACGGAAGTACTGGATTCTCCCAGGAACGACAAGCTCACCCGAAGGGGAAACAGTCTCCTGTTTCTCATCGTGACTACCACATTCTCTTTGCTCTTCACCTGCGGACTGGCATACTCGGTTACGGTCAAACTGACAATCCAGCAGGAAAGCGTCAATCTGGCAGTTTCCGGTATTGTCGAAACACTGAGTAATACATACATAGCGGTCGCTCGGGACCTGGTTACCGGCAAGGATGAACTGGAGATCCTCCAGTCACTGGGATATCCGTTTTCCGGCAACAATATCGAGAGATCCATCATTCCTTTCTTCCTTGATAATGAAACGGGACAGATGGTTTCCAGTAGCGATGTACCCGAGGAACTCTCTTCCGGAATTCCGGATCGCCTTAAGGATGGGTCCACATCCAGGAGGGACCTGGGGATCGGTGAACACCCCGCGGACATCGTCATGGTCAGAAAGAATGACCGATGGTGGGTTGTTGCTGCAATTCCGGTGGCAGGATCGGATCGATCCTTCGGAATCGCCAGGGACATTACCGATCAAATGATACGGGCCACGCATTTACAGCAGCAGCTTGTAGGCCTTCTAATTCTCAGCTACTCCTTCTTCCTTGCCCTGCTGGTGATGGTTATGAAAATCATTACCAGCCCGATCAGGGCGCTTACCGAGGCGGCGGAAAAATTCACTCATGGTGATTTCGATCACCAGGTCGACGTTCCCAAATCGATGTCGGAGATCCAGGTTCTGGCAACGGCGTTCAATCGTATGGGTACCGAGCTGAAAGCCCGGCGGGATTCTCTGCAGTCTAATTCCCGCGAACTCGAAATTGCCAACCTGGTCCGCGGCGAAGCGATGGAAAAACTGAGCCGCAAGAATCGTGAACTCAGCGCGATGATCGAAACATCGATGCTGGCCAATCAGCTCACCCTTCCCGACCAGATTGTCGAACTCACCGCAAAACGTCTCAGGGACGACCTCCATCTCACCTATGCCGTTCTCTACGTTCCTTCCGAGGACGGAATCCTGAAGCCAAGACGGATGCCAGGTCTTCCTCTCCCGTCTGGCGGAAGAGTCTCCGAACCGATTCAGGAAGTTCTGAAACGCTGCCATGACACCCGATCGCCGCAGAGACTCCAGACTTCCGGGGACACCATGTCAGTTGCACCTCAGGGGAGTATAACCGATCAGGGTCACTGGTATTTCGGAGAACGTCTGTATCTGCCGCTCGACATTGATACAACCCGCGTGGGCGTTCTGGAGCTTATCGCTCAGCCGGATGTGGAAATCGACAAGGAAACCGAGGCGTTCTGCAGGCACTTCGTCAATCACATGGGTGTAATTCTCAGGAACAAAGCCCTGTATCACGAGACTATACAACGAACCGGCGAGCTTGAAAAAATCAACCAGGTCTCCAGAGCCATTTCCGGCAAGCTCAACATGACCAACCTGCTCGAGGATGTTGTCGAGCACACACAGAAGTCAATGAATGCACGATGTGCGTTTATCGGCGTATTCGAAAACGGCAGACTCTCCATCAGGCATATAACGCCCGGTGCCGTTGATGTCGATCAATGGAAGGAGGAGATTGGCACTGATGCGATAACCAGTGAATTGATCTCCACCGGGCACTCGGTCCTCATCAACGACCTCAATCTGGACCAGAGAGTCCGGCCCAGGGGTTTCATTCACAACAATGATTTCCGGTCCTTCATAGGCTGCCCTATTCATAATGAAGAGGAAGTAATAGGTGTCCTGGCGGCTTTCTCTCTCGAACCGTCCGCCTTCACAAACAGCGATATCCACTTCCTCGGTCTCCTCGCAAGCCAGGTCTCTATCGCACTCGCCAACGCAAGAATGTACGAGGAGATCGGGGCACAGGCACGCAGACGTCAGGACCAGCTCAATGTCGCTCAGAAACTCCAGCACGACCGTATGCCAACCCATTTCAAACAGGATATCGCCGCTTTCAATTCCCAGTTGAAACCTGCTTACGAGCTGGCAGGGGATTTCTGCGACGTGTTCTCGCTGGGACGAAATACAATCGCCGTTGTGGTCGGCGATGTCGCTAACAAGGGCGTTGCCGCGAGCCTGATGACTTTCAGTCTGCTCTCCATGTTCAGAAATGTCGCCAAAACCCATCGTCCCCCATGCGAGATCATGGACTCCATCAACTCATCATTGATCGCTCAGATCAAGGAGGACGGCTGGTTCGCCACCGCTTTCTATGCCCGGTTCAATACCAGCAACGGTATCCTCACCTATTCCTCCGCAGGTCACGAAATGCCGATCCTGTACCGTGCAAACAGCGGCGATGTTGAAATGCTCGAGACGACCGGCTACCCGCTCGGCATCTTCGATATCGACCAGTTCCGCTACGAAACACGGGAGGTCCAGCTTCAGCAGGGCGACAGAATTGTCTTCTATACTGACGGAATCACCGACGCTACCGATTTAGAGGGTAACCGGTTCGGACACAAGGCTCTTCGTAAACTGATCACCGACATGGGCAACCTCGCCGCGGATAAACTCACCGGTGCCGTAATCGATCGAGTCGAGGCCTTCACCGGAGGACGGGAACAGCGTGACGATATTATCGTCGCCGTCCTCGAATACCAGCGCGATCCCTGGGTCCACAAGCGAATAACTTTCAAGCAAACCGGGACGCTCGTCAGCGAAATCCTGGAAGCACTCAAAATCTACAAGCTCGACCAGGGCGACACCTACGGTATCAGGCTCGCTGTCGATGAAGCCATGGCAAATGCCTGGCGTCACGGTCTCGACAGAAACGATGAGGTTTACTTCGACATCAGCTATCTTCTCTCGGACGAGTGCTTCAAGTTCCGTGTACTCGACCCCGGTTCCGGTTTCGACCACGAGAGCCTTCCCGATCCGACTGTTCCGGAGAACCTTTTCAAGACAAGCGGAAGAGGTGTCTTCCTGATTCGACAGATGATGGACGATGTCGATTTCAATGAGCTGGGCAACGAAATCACCATCACTAAAGTCTTTCCGCAGCCCCCGGAGTCCGAGGACTCGGACAGTGACAGGATCGGCTTTGATGAGATGTACGATCTGTCCCTGCAAAAGGAAAGCCTGATCCAGGCTCGCGAGACTCTCGACTCTCTGTCCGATTCCTCAGAGCAGTCGGAAAAGGAAGAGAGCGACGAACCTGTAAAGAATCCTTCCAGCAAGGATCGTAAGCAGTAAAGAGCTAAAAAATGGGGACTGGCTCGGATGGCACAAACTTAAGTAAAAACTGAATGCGGAAGGTCGTGAATGCGGGGAAAATGGGGACTGGCTCGGATTTCGCCTTATTACTCTTCCCGTTTGTAATCAGTCTTCGGGGCGAAATCCGTGCCTGTCCCCGATTTTTCCCAAAAAAATTTCCTCAACGCACTCTTTCGATCGATGTACCATGCCGGAAAAGTTCTCCTTACGGACTATGCCTGCCGTTTCGGTTGTTGTACTTCTTTAACCCTGCTATAATCGCGTCTTACCCTGTAGTTAAAAGGATACTGCGATGAACCGCTACCTGACCTACCAGGATGGTGAACTATTATTTGAGGACGTGGCCCTGAGCGAGATCGCCCAGGATATGTACACCCCATTCTACGTCTATTCTAAGGCTGCGATCCTTGAAAAAGTCGAGGCTGTCAAGCAGGCTTTCGCTGAGATAAATCCGATGCTTTCTTTCAACATAAAAGCTCTCGATACCACCTTGATTATTAAATTGCTGCTGGAAAAGGGCTGTGCCGTCTCAGTTGAGAATGTCAACGAGATTCAACGAGTGCTCAAGGCAGGCTGTCCCCTGACATCCCTGATTCTGAACTCTTACGCCCTGGCCGATCACGATATCGAGGCAATTCTCAAGCAGAAACCGCTGATTTTAAACCTCAGCAACATTTTCGATCTGGAACCTCTGAACAGGATCGCCACCGAGCTTGATATGGGCGTTCGGATCGGACTGAGAGTAAACCTGGACATTGAGACCGAGGGTTGGTTCGGACCCAAAACCTGCACCGCCGACAGCCATCCCGGTATCCCGAAAAAGGATATCGATCAGGCTGTTGCCATGATTGCCAACCTTCCGCAGCTTAACCTGGTCGGCCTTGCCTGTAACCTGGGTTCTCAAATCACCCAGCTTGCTCCCTGGGTGAAATTGTCGAAGGAAATGGCGAATGTTTACCGCAAGGTTTCCAGCCAGGGATACAATATCGAGTATCTCAACCTCGGCGCCGGTTTCCCAGTTGAGTACGCCGGCTGTGACTTCCTGGAAATTAAGAAAATCGCGAGAAACATCATCCCGCATGTGAAAGATCTCGACTGCCGCGTGGTGCTTGAGTCGGGCAGATACTTCACCGCAGAAGCCGGTGTGCTGGTCGCCAGCGTTATGGGAGTCAAGCAGGCAGGCGGCAAGAATTTCGTAATATGCGATACAGGTTTCGCTGAATTACCGCATACCGCGATCTACTGTAAAGATAACGAACTGATTCCCATCAAAGAACAGCCGACAGAAACAACGACGGAAGGCGGTGCATTCGCACTCGGCACTACGGAAGACGGGCCGATTGCGGTCGCTGTTAATCCTGATATGGCCGATCCCGGCGAAATTTCACCACTCTCCATTGTTCCGACCGAACTCCTTTCAACTCCGGAATCCGGTGATTCTTCGGACGTTATTCCTCACATACCGGGAGAGCCGATTGTTGCCGACATTGTCGGTCCGGGCGGAAACGGCCTTGAATGCCTGGCCAAAGACATTCACCTGATGCCCCCTGAAAGAGGAGACCTTCTCGCCCTTCTCAATGTCGGCGCCTACGGACGATCTCTTTCAACCAATTACGCCAGCCGGTTCAGACCACCCGAAATTCTCATCGAGAGGGACAAGTTCGAGATTATCAGGTCAAGAGAATTAATCGATGACCTTATCGCGTGCGATCTCGAAGAGAGCGAAGTAGACGCATAGAGTTTTTAAAATCACACAGAAAGAAAAAAGCCCGGCTCAAACCGCCGGGCTTTTTTTTATCCAAATCAATCCTTGATTCAGCCGACGGCAGTTCTTGCAACGATTATGCCGCCGAAATGAACCGGTGCATCGATCCTGGAAATTTCCAATATGGCAGGTCCACCATCCGATAAACACATATCCCTCAGCCATCCCTCGGTTTCTGTCCATGTATAGCTGTTACCATCCGGAGTTGCGACCAGCATATTGATAGCAAACTGTGAGGCCCGTGAGGGTTGTGTGCGTGTATCGTCAAGAAAACCGTCTTTCACCGCGATCCGTCCGCCGGGGGAACACCACTCAACACAGTTGGCAAATAGTCGTTTAATTTCATCGGGCGACATCGAATGAATAAGGCTGCTCATGAATACCAGGTCGAATCGGCCCTCACCATCGGGCCCGACAACATCCGTCGCATCAATATCTGTCGCATCACCCTCGATTATCTCCACACGATCCAAATACGGTGTATCTTTCAGGAATCCCCGGGCGATCTCCGAAATTCCGGGTCGATCGAGTATGGCAACTCTCGCATCCGGAAGTATTTCACAGAATGCAGCAGCGTAAATTCCCGGACCTCCACCTACATCCAGTACACTTCTTACACCACCCAGGTCAAGTGCATCAATTGCGGGTTTCGCCGCCATACGTCCGCCCACTGCCATCGCGGAAATGAAATCTTTCAAGCGCTCGACTTCTCTGCCTTTCCTTTCAGACAACTCATCGAAATGCTTCCCGGTCCTGACAATATCCGGAAGAGCTGTCCAGAGTTCCCACAATCGCGCCCTGTGTTTCAGCGATGGTAGCACTGTGTCAGGTCCGGTTCCCAGAGCCCCTGCATGCTCGGGTTTGATCGAATACCTGCTCTCACTATCCAGATCAAGCAGTTCCATACCCACTAGTGCATTCAGTATCCGCTTGGTCCCCTCGACACTCAATCCCCTCCTCTCCGCAACATCCACTACACCAAGAGGTCCATCCAGAACTTCAAAAATCTCCAACTCGGCAGCGGTCAGCAGAATTTTTGTCGGCCAGAAATCAGCCAGCTTAAGAATCTCTTCAGGTTTCATAACCTGCCATTATATCAACATTGTTGTAGCGTAGGCTTTCAGCCTGTGATAGCGGCGATTTTCAATCGCCGACATCGGCGACATCCCTGTCGCCCGTATGCTGGACATCCTGTCCCCACTGCCATACCCACTTCCACCCCTCCAGCTCCGCCCGTACCGGATTTCCTACCACATACTCAACCTTCGCTCCAAGCTCCCTCTCATTCCTCACCAGCCGATCGAAATACTCCGGCTGCCACAGCCTTCCTGTCCGACCCAGTTGCCTGTTGATCATTCTTGCCGAGAACCCCTTCCACGAATGCATCACTTTTGCCAGCTTGTGTCCCGGCATCGATTTGAATACGACATGGACATGGTTCGGCATGACACAGTAAGCGTAAAGGCTGTACCTTTCACCATCGAAATGATGCATGCTCCCGGCAATTATCCCGGCACATTCCGGTTGAGCCAGGAAGCAGTCTCCCTTTCCCGAATCGAGATACGCCTCGATTTTCTCCGAGTAGAAATCATAGATCCTGGTTCGAAGATCCTGTGTCAGTCGGCCTTTTTTCCTGACAGCCTCGGCCAGTTTCTGCTGCCGTCGAATCTTGATTTTTTCGAACACGGCTCCCGGAAGCGAGTCCGCCAGTCGGAAAGTGACGAAGTAGGTGCCACCCTCCATCTCCCAGTGCGGCAGCTTCCTCCATCTCCTCGTAATCACCTCATCCTGCCTGGGGTGAGCCACCCCCACTACTTCAGGATGGAATCCTGTGCTACGACCCTGAGTAATCTCACTGCTCTCAGCGTTCTTCTCCATCGTTCATACCACCTTTCAGATATTCTCCCCCTCTATAAGAAGAACGCTTGAGCCCCCCCTAAACCTGACTCCTGATAACCATTATTTTTGATTTTTTCGGGGCGCAGGCTTTCAGCCTGCCTTAGCGGCGATTTTCAATCGCCGACATCCAAAGCTTTCCAGCTTTGGCACCCCGAACATCCTGTTCGAACACAGGTACAAAAAAATTTTATGTAGTACTATTACCTCACCCAACCAGAGAGGAGCGTAACAGGACCATGAGTTACTACTTCAGCAGAACACTGGATATCGGTTTCGACGAGGCAATTGAAAGGACGAAGGCCGTACTTGCGGAGCACGGTTTCGGTGTGCTTACTGAAATCGACGTTAAGGCGACACTGAAAAAGAAACTCTATGTCGACTTTCGCAACTACCGCATACTCGGAGCGTGCAATCCTTCCAACGCCTACAAGGCTTTAACACTGGAGGACAAGATCGGACTCATGCTGCCGTGCAATGTTATCGTGCAGGAGAACCCGGACGGTGGAGTCGAAGTCGCGGCAATCGATCCGCTCGAATCGATGAAGACCGTGGAGAATCCGGAACTCGTTGATGTGGCAATGGAAGTACAGTCGTTACTTCAGAAAGTAATACAAAACCTGTAGCATCAATTTATTCCTGCGGGAAACTGAAATTCTTTCTGACTATTCATAGTACAGCGAATCGATCGGATCCAGAAGCGCCGCGCGTCTGGCGGGATAATACCCGAAAAATATCCCCACACTGCATGCAAATGACAGGGCGATAATCACGCTGGGCATGTCGATCAGCGTTACGAATTCTGTGGTCACGGAAATTACTTCCGATGTTCCCAGCCCTATCCCGACACCTATCAGACCCCCAATCCCGCTCAGGATAAATGCTTCCAGAAGGAACTGCCTCAGGATATCCCTGTCCCTGGCACCGATCGCCTTCCGGATTCCGATCTCCCTCGTTCGCTCAGTCACTGTAACCAGCATGATATTCATGATCCCGATCCCCCCCACTAAGAGCGAGATACTGGCGATCGCGCCTAACAGGATCGTAAAAGTGCGATTGGTCTCGGTCGCAGCTTCGATAATATCCGCCTGGTTGCGAACATAAAAATCATCATCCTCTTCGTTGATTATGCTATGGCGTCGTCGCATAACCTGCGCGATTTCCTCCTCTATCCCCGCCAGGTCGACTCCATCGGCGGCCTGGACATCGATTTCCCTCAGCGAATCGAGCCCGAACACAATCTTCATCGCTGTTGTGTACGGGATATAAATCCTGTCATCCGGGTTATACCATCCCTGGTCGCCTTTAGATTTCAGAATTCCGACAAGCTCGAAATTGATTCC
>SDBT01012916.1_pt1 | contig 13400 bp, 26 predicted proteins | sample 2277101 | NCBI WGS metagenome assembly SDBT01 (sample SAMN10404973, study PRJNA504765) | marine sediment metagenome | isolation source: marine sediment core GS10_PC15, 103 cmbsf | place: Arctic Ocean: Southern Knipovich Ridge | collected 2010 | reverse complement strand
CCAGCCTTCTACCCCGCTATTTTCTTCGATACGGATTGCCAAAGCACCACTATTTGATTTAATGCCGAGATTGCCAGGCGCCCCAGTGCCTTCCATTCCGCCTACATCTAATAAATGTTTTGGGTTGGCTGTCCCAATCCCAACATTTCCAATAGTATAAACAGTATTACTTCCAATCCTATACCAGTCTGTTATGTTATTACTACAAGTAGAAGTAGTCATATTAGTGTAAATCATTCCTGTATTAACTGGGCAATTTACTGGAGGGTTTTTTACAAGTAAGTTTTCAAAAGTTCCGTTTGATGCTGTGATGTTTGAGACTTGCATATCATTTTCAGATTGATTTAAACTCAATGTTCTATCTAATTTAGCGGTATATGGGCTATATAAATATCTAAAGTTTTGAGCTATGACTATAGAAGAAAGTAAACAGAATATTAAAAAAAATATTATTGCTTTTCCCATAATGACCTCGTAATCTGCACATTATCGGAATAAGTAAAAGTCCTCGTGTATCTATCTCCATTAACCAACGTGATTGTTTCGGAGTCTGGTTGTTTGTCTCCTCTCGTAATAGTGAATGCTATTGCTGGGTCATTTATATTCCTATCACCCGTAGTCTCTACTGGAAGAGGATTGATTGAAGTTATTTTATTTCCTGCATAATCTGTTAATACTGCAAAATATAAGTTGTGTTTATCGAATGTATTCTCTCCAAAGTTAAAATCAGATGTTTCTGCTAAACTTAGATTAACTGTCTGTCCGCCAACTCCTTGAATTGTAGTTGTTACTGTAATCCTTCCTTGTGTTGAAGTTGTTGCTTTAACTGAAATAGAGTCTCCTGAAGTCCATTGAGAGTCTAAACCAGATAAATTTATTATATATTCTCCTGCGGAGTTAGATGTTTCAGAAAGGACTGGTTCTATGCTTGAATGTGTTATTGTAACTGTTGCACCGACTACAAGAGTTCCGTGCCTGTCTTTAACTAATCCAGATACTTGATGTGATGATATAGGTGCAGTCATTGTGTTTCTATTTTATTTATTGGATTTTGAAGAGCTTGTTCTATTTTCTCGAGTTTAGCAGAAATATTCCTTAATTCTAAATTATCTCTTACTCTTATTGAATTTTTGCTTATAGGGTCTAATTGTATCTTTTGAACATCCGTAATATCTTTTTTTGATACTACATATACAAATGCTATTTTTCTATCAAGTGAAGTAAGATAATAAGCTAATTGGCTTCCTAAGTCTTCTCTTTCTAATTTGTTCCTATCTGATTCTGCTATTTTTTCTATTCTTATCTCTTCTAAGAATCGTTCATAGCTTACTGTAAAAAGTAACATTTAAGACCCCGTTGGCGGATTGTTCTTCTGTTGAGGAGCTTGTTGTTTCTTTTTTTCTGCAGAAAGTGCTTGAGATGCTTGTCCCTTTCCAGGAACTTTGGCACTTGGTATCATCCCTTCCATTTCTGTCTTAGGTTGGGGATTTGGATTCCACCAGCCACTTGGTATCTGTGGGAAGTTCTGTTCTACAAAATTAACCATATTCTGTTTATTAATTAAATCCATCTGTTGAAACTTCTCTATGTTATTTAATTTCTGTGCATCTCTTTGAACTTCGGCTATTTCGTCACGAGCTGCACTTCTGTCGAATCTCATATTTACTTGAAACGCATCATTCCAAAACTGAGTATTCATTAGATTTTCCCAATCATCTTGGTAATCTGATATATTTTTTTGATAATCGGTGTTTCCTATGTCTGAACCGCCTGTTGTGCTTTTTATTTCTCCACCGAGTATAGCTCTTATTTTCTCAAGAGGCATCCCAATTGCGAATGCCATAACACCAGTGTAGTAAATAGCTAACATCCTAAATTCCATATCTTTGTTCCATTCATTTAATTTCTCTGTTTTGAATTTAGACGAAACAACTGCATGAGACCTTCGCCTATTATTATACCATTCTTGGATAACCTGGTTCATTTTAGCAAATTCAACGGAATTAGAATCAAGGTCCTCAAAATTAAAGATTATATCTGGAAATACTGCTCCATCAAAGAAATGTCCGTGATAGTCCTTAATTAATCCAAGTGTCTTGATTACAGGAAAAGAAGATTGCATAGGTGTAAAACCATGCACTTTTCCGTCTAATTTAAGAAATTTCTTGTGGATTATTTTTTCAGGCATCCATCTCCTTGTTTTGTTTAATGTATTACCTTGTTGTGTTTGTGAACTGAATCTTTGAGTTGGAAATGTTTGTGCTCCATATGTAAAAACAGTTCTTTGAACAAAAGATTTAATGAAAGTGCCTGTGTCGTCTATTTCTATGTCCATAGTTGAAGCAGGAACATACTCAAGTGTTCTCTCTGTGTTATAATCTTCCTCAAGTGATTTGACATCTATATTGTCTTTTATTCCGCATTCTTTTAAGACTTTCTTAACTGCGTTCTCAAAATCGTCTTTAAAGTCGTCTTTCCATATATATCCATCTCCTAAAGCAAATTCATCTATAACTGAGGCTCGAATAGTTTGTTTTACGAAGTTTTGCCTTGAAAACTCTTCTGCTCTCGTTACATTGTCTCTTTTCTTGTTTTTTGCAGGTCTGCCCATTGTTTGAGTGTCCATTGACACAAAATGGATTTTTGTAACTATATCTGACGATATTTGCCTTAATATTCCAATTGCTTCTGGAGTTCTCTTAATCCAATTCATTAGAGTCCTTTTGTCTGTTAAAAAAGTAGAAGAAGTAGATAGATTACCTATTTGAGGTTCATTAATATAGGGCCTACCTGATGTGGTAGGTCCTGCTACTGTAAATATGTCTTTTGTGTTAAATATCATTTTTCTTTGTCATATTCCTCCTGTTGGGCTTTAATTACCTTCTCAGTCTGTTTTATTTGGTTGTGTATGATATCAATGTCATTTTTTATAACAAAGATGGGTTTTACGTTATCTACGTATTCTTCGTGTTTTTCCAGGGAGTTTCCAGTTTTCACTTCAGTTTCCTTAAACTCGATTGCTCTCTTGAATTGTGTTAATCTTAACTTATTCATCTCTATATCGCTAAGTCTTTGCTTTTGCATATTTTCTTTACTTAGTTCCTTGCTTCTATCTAATTGCAGGATGTCTTCGTCTGTAAATCCTTTTTCTTTTAAATTCCTAACTTTCTGCATAAACTTATATTCTTCTTCACTTACCTTATATCTTGTTTGATTCATTTGTGTTTCCTCCATATAAATTTCCAAAGTTCCCTAAAGAACCAAGATAATAAGCCTAATTGAAAAATATTTAAGATATGCCATGCTCCTGGACCCAAAATAGGGTATTTAAGTGGAAACATAGTCAAAATAGATAAAAAAACAAGCCAAACCACTATTCCGTTCAAAAAAACATCAATTATGGCCCTGACAATGACTTTCTCCCATTTTCTTAATAAATCGTCAGCATAACGTAAATCAGTCTGATAATACTTCCTTACGAACTTTAATAGGTGTTTTTTCATAGTTTAATTGACTTTAGAGGACTTTTCTTTATTTAAATAGTATTAAGTGACGACTTTGTGCATTGGACAAGGTGTATTTATGAAATGCTTCTTCTTTTCTGTATAGCCCATGTAATAACCGTCTTTGCCTTCAGCTACACAAATAGGACAGACAAGAGTATATTGTTTGTTTAAATTGACTTCTTTGTCATTTGGTATCTTAAGTGGTACGAAACCAGGAGTAGCTCCAAGGAGTCGTTTAGCTGCATAACAAGCGTTGGCTAAAGCATCAGGATGGTCGTCTTTTATTCCTTCTGTCTTATGATGTATCTTAAGATGGATTGAACCTTCTGGTTGAGTTACCTTTAAACCAAATATTTGTTGTCTTAATTTGTCTATGTCTTTACCTTCAATTAAACCATGTTCAAAAAGACTCTGGAAATTGATGTAAACATCTGATTTATTGGGAAGTGAATAAACAAGTGGCTCAATTCTGTTTTTGCTGAGAATCCCTCTGTCTACTAAGTCATTCTGAACCTTATCACCTATCCCTATCTTATCGTAAGCAAACTTCATAATATTGACTGATTTAGTCAATTTTTCTATTTCGTGGTAAATTTCGGAAGTGGGAGTTTTAGGTGGCCATTCTTTCATATACACTACTCTGATTCTTGGAACTTGAAATTCTTTTCGAGGTAACTGTATTACCCCATATATTACTGTCCAATCAGTTGCTTTGCCTTTGGCTTCTTCTGAAGCAAAATCTCCCCCCAAGAATAAATTACATTTTGGAGGTAATATGAGTTTGCAACCATGTTCTGAAAAAGCTTCGTATTGATCTAACGTAATAAAACCTCCTTCAGGGTTCATATAAGTAGCTGCATAAACAGAAGCGAATCTATAAGAAGGTAATCTTCGTTTTGCTGCCAGATACTCTTCGATTGTATTGTTTGGATTAGCAAGCCAATTATAAATATAGTTATGATACCTTTCGTCATTAAATAACTTATAAGCAAGACCCTGTTCTCCGTTGGGATTAGTAATTGAAACAATTTGTCCCATTGTCAGAAAGGGGTGTTTCCAGTTTTTAGTTGCGTTTGTTCTTGGTTCGACGCATTGTTCATAGAATTCAGAGGGAGTTAAGTCAGAGATTTTCTCCCAAAATCCTGTTTCGTCTTTTATTATTAAAGTAGCTGGATATCCAAGTATTGCTGTAGTAGGAGGAAACGTTCTTATTACGCTTGTGCTAACTCCATCTGGACTAACTAAATGAATTTCTTCTCTGTTCTCAATCTCACCTATTATTGGGTTGAATCTTATTCTGGCTCGTTTCATAGCCCATTTCATTTCGTCTAAGATTCTCTTGGCTTGGTCTTCTTTAGAACTGATAATCATTACACTTGCACTATTTGTATAAATAGCATGATGAAGTCCTTTTATTACAGCAGCGGAAATAGTCTTACCTACTTGATTTGCTGCAGTTACATGAATAAACCTATGATGGTCATTCATTAGTTTATCTTGAAAAGCGTAAGACCTGAAGGAATTAGATTGAGGGTCTTTTAATAGACCATATGCCCAAATGGTAGGGTCTCTGCATAACCAAGTTGCTTTTTTCTCAAATTCGTCTTCAGAAAGATTTAACTTAGGTAATCTGTCCCATTGGTCAAATTTAGCTTGAAGAGTAGCTTCTCCTTCTTTTCGCTTCTCAATGTAATTAGTTTCATTTATCTCTTCTATTATCATTGTCAAATAAAGTATCTCTTAAGTTTCTTACATCTACATGAGCAACTATTTTTTTTTCACCGTATTTAAGCTTCTGAAACTTCTCAACGAGGTTAGCCATCAGACCAAGCTGTTCCAGTTCTATTTTACTAAACTGAATGCCTCTTTCGCATTTTTCAAGAAAAGTCTTGTTATTCATCATGTTGCCTTTTAAGACTTCTACTATTCCTTTGATTTCAAATAAAAAATTAGAATCGGATTTACTTAATGATTTAAACCAAGAATACATCTCCCTGATTTTAGGGGGTATATTTTCTACGTCAAAGCCTCTGCCTGATTCACCTTTCCATCTATTTAAAGAAACATTGAATTTGCCTAAGTCAGTTTTAGGACCACCTAAATGAGCACACTTAGCTATATCAGGATTTCCTCCTGGTCTCCCTTGAGCCATAAAACAAACTTATATAGTTTATTATATAAATAGAAGCATAAGAGTATTTAAATAGTAAATGATATACTCCACCTAAGGTGATATTATGAAAGGAAGAATATTCTATAGTCCAGCTATGAAATCAGGCAATCAATTTCAGATTTATGTGCCTAAGAAAATAGTAGAGTCTTTGAACATAGAAGACAGAGATGAATTAGAACTAACAATAGTAAAAACAGGACAAAAGATAGAAAAAACAACAAGGTTTATTAAAAAAGAAAAATTGGAGGAACTTAAAAATGAGCGAGACAGAACAGAAAAGTACAGACCAGAAGGAGCAGAAAGAAACTACGAAAGAGGTTTTGGAACCAGTCAAGGAGGACCAGAAGCCTGAAGTAGTGCCAGATTCTGAAGTAAAGACCGAAGAGAAAGCAGAAGAGGTTGCTACAGAGAAATTGAAGGACGTTACAGAATCAGTGTCCTCAGACACAACTTGGGAAGCTGTAAGCAAGTGGATAGAAAACAAAAGTAATCAATCACAACTAAACAGCATATCTGTTAAAGTAGCAGCAAGACAAGAAGTATTAAAACCCAAACCTCATTCAGGTTCAGGTCTAATGTTAAATAAATAGTTTAACAGGAGGAAATAAAATGGATAAAGACAAAGTAAAGGTTATATTGAAAGAAGCAATTGCAAAAACATTTGATGAAGAGGAAGTAGATGACAATAGGGAAGGTTATATAGGAGAAGCAACTATTAATCTAATGGCTGAAGCAGCATTAAATGTTTTACTTGCAGTTGAAGATGTTCAAAAGTACCTTAAAGACGAAGGATTACTCAAAGAGTAAGGAATGCGAAAGATGGAAATAGAAGAAAAAAGGTGTTTGGATGAATGTTATGAGAAACTAACACATTCAGATTTCACCGAACACTACAGGATAACATTAAAAAAGATTATGAAAAAACTCCAAGATGAATAAAGAAAAGAATGAAAAGAGAACCGTAATCTATATATTCAATTATATACTTAGTCTAAATTAAATAAAAATTTTTATGGAGTGGTACTGTTATACATACCATTATTCTTAATTCCACCACTACCCATAAGTAGTTAATATATGTATCCTATTATCATCATATCATACTATTATCATAAGAATATAATAATAATGTAATATTCATATATGAATTATTCTTATAAGAATAATATTACTCTATATTATTACTATATATCCTCATAGAATATACTACTATATAGTAATGTATATACATACTACTATTAGTACTCTATATAGATACTGTTACTATGTTGTTCTCTTTGTGTGTGTACTATGTGGATGTGTCCACTACCTACTCTCTCTTATACCCCTACTGATATGTAGATGTTATGGTATGTATACTATACTACTATCAGAAACGAAAGGTTTATATACTTGCTATACTACCAATATACCATAAAGATAGGGAGGAAATAAAATGGAACAAGTGATAAAATGTTTGTGTCTAACAGATAAGAGACAAGAGATAGCCTGGGCATTGCCATATATCCTTAATGATTTTCATTATTTAGAAATATATTGATGAGGTGAACAAATGATGAGCAAAGAAACTGAATTGGGAACGCTCTCTATTACAGAAGATGGAGGGTTTGATATGAGGTTTAATCTTAGTTGGTGATTGTGGGTAAACCCACTCACCCTTTTTATAAAAACAATATGGAGGTTAATTGAAAATGAGTTCAGAATATAGTATGTCGGTAGATTGGCGAGAAGAATATGAACAATGGAGTAATTTAGGTAGAAATACCTTATTTGAATCTTGTACTCATAAAGATGGAGCTAATGAAAAAGGTTATTGTGATAAAGGTAAGTGTGATATTTCTGAAGATGCAGCAGAGCCAATAATGAATTATGCTTACCCTCTTTATTCTTGTCCATCTGAAGAGCAAATCTTAAAGATAGTGAACCACACTAATTTGACAGTGATGGAAAAAGATGAGGACTATTATCTTGCTCTAACTGGTGGTGGGATGGATTTATCACAAGATATTGGTCTTGCTTATATGTATGCTGGTCAAAGAATACCATCTGCTTTAGCTTCTGAAATCTCCACCCAATATGGATTAAGTGTAAGTGGTAAGGAGTGGTTTAAGCTAATGAAAGAAATCAAACAGGTAATGAGGTATGATATGATTAATGCTAAAGAGAATATTGAAAGGATTAATGAAGCAATGAAAGTGGCTAAGACTAAATCATAATTTGCCCTTAAGTCAATGGCTAAATCGGTTGTTTGTGAACTAAGTCATTGGCTGTTTTTAAACATAGTATTTGATAATTAACAGGAGGGAATTGAAATGAAAGTTGAAATTGATTTAGGAATATTAACCTTAATGTTATTTTTATATATTTTAATTGTTGTGGTATTGCTTGAGATTATATATTTTGAATCTACATTAAATGAAGTTATTATTTTATTAAATAATCTACAAGGAAACTAAAATAGGAGGTATAAAAATGTTAGATGAAGCAATGTTAAAGAAGTTCTTACAGAAATATGTAATTGTACCAGAAGAAATAATAACTCAATTTGATGATGATTTAAATAGTGTATTTGAGAAGGTTTAAAATGGAATTAGAAGGCGTATCAATAGAGTGTTATGAAAAGAATTGTCCAGAGTGTACTTTAAATCATTGTTTATGTGATTGTCATGAATTAAAAACAGAAGAGAGGGACTGAAGGTGGATAAAGAATCAGTTAAGAGAATATTAAACAATGATTTAACTTTATTGATAGCACGAAGCAATGAAGGTAAGTCAATGTTAATCTATAATTTAATTAAAGACTATCAAACTTGCTATGATGGTAGCATTGAGTTATTTGGAAACGAAGACATGGCTAAGAAATTAGGCATTAAGTCATTTAATTCAATGGTAGAGTTAGAAGACATTAAACAGTCAATTATCTTTATAGATGAAGTTGGCTTACTTATGGATTTACAAGATAGACAACGTAAGAAACAAACTGAAAATGTATTAAGATTAGTCAATCATAATGGAAACAAACTATTTTTAGGTGGTCTTCCAATGGATTTCAGAAGATTTCTATGTGCTAAAGCTAAAGTATTCTTATTTAAAACATTATTATTCTCTGATTTAGTCAATGGTTCTATTGCTAAAGAAGTTGTTAAACAATATGAAGGTAAGGAAAAAGGACAATTCAGTTTAAAAATTGACATAGATAAAGTACTATGCTATGATGGTAGGTATTTTAAGGAGAAAGTAGCTTATCTTCCTGAATTTGATACTAAAAAAGATAATGTTAATCTGTTCAGTAAAAAACAGTATACAAAACCGTCTAATATTACGAATAAACAACGTATTGTAAAGCGTATAAGTGAGAAAACGTGCAGTAAAAAAATATGCTTTAAAAGAAGCAAGGTGGTGAGAGAATGATATGGACTAAAGAACGGATACTGCAGATAGAGTTGATTTTTATAGTATTAACCCTGATTAGCGGAATCGCTGTATTTATTTTAGGTATCCTCAAATTGTCAGGAGGTTTAAAATGAATGATGAATGTGGATGTTTCTTTTGTATAATCTTAGATTGTGACCAATGTAGTTATTGTAGAGGTGAATCACAATGAAAGAAACTAAGGAGGTTTAAAATTTTTGTTGATGTAACACTTCCCTCTGAAGATATAGCATTCGGCTGTTGCTGTTTTGTCTGCCTTGTTTGAGTAATCTACCCCAATAAACTTTCTTCCAAATATTCTTGCAGTCCAATACATTATTTTGTGCATCATTTTATTACACACTCCACATAGTTTTTATAATGTTTTTTACAAAGTATAATTTTAAAGCGATTAAAGGACTTATTTACTGTTTCTTCGTCCACTTCTTGTTTGCATTCAGTACAGTTCACTTTAAATCCTCTTCTATCGTTAAACTCACACTTTTATATCCATCTTTTATAGAGTCATAACAAAATATATTTGTTTTTGTAATTTCTTCAATTTTGTTTTTAATTTCCTCAGTTTCTTCTTTTGTTTGTTTTTTGTTTTTTTTCATCATCATAACGGTGATGACAGAACGGACATTCGATTTTATAATTCCGAATATTTCCAGCCACACCAAATCTTTTTTTACACTTCTTACATTTCATTCAAACTTTGCTCCTTTCCACTTTGCTGCTCTTACTGATACCATTTTAATTAAATATTTTCTGTAATTCGTCATTCATCTGTTGGTTCGCTATTTCATCAGGTATCTGTATCCACTGACTTAAAAACTTCTTTAATTTTTCTTCATTTATCATTTTTCCTCCTTCATACGCTCTTGCGAGGTTGTGAAATCAGTCATTTTAAATCCTTGTCTGTTATGTTGAATCTTTCCATCCAAAATTTATGTTCTTCACAAGCAATTAATTGCGACCAATCACCTAAACAAGTACATTTTGCACATAGATTAATTCTTTCTTTTATCCATTTGATTGCTTCTTGTTTTAAATCAGACCTTAGATAACTCTCACAATAGTCATCACCATTACAATTTTTATCGGTACATTGCAGACAATCAATATCCTTCAATGTTTTTAGTTTCATTTTATTCCAATCCAGCCTTCGCTAAGGCACTTTCCTTTAGCATACAAATAATCTTCTACAGTAAATCCAGATAAAATCATACTGGATAATATATTAAACTCTTGTTCTGTTAATTTAAGTGGTTTTCCTATGCGTTTACTATACTCTTTTATTGTCTTAATTACTTTGTCTGTATCTTTAGTCAATTTTACCTCATCATTTTATCTTATAAATATACTTTGAATTACTAAATGTATGTTTTAACTTAAACTTAATATCTCCTTCTTCTCTTAGTTTTCTAAGACATCTGCTTGCATTTGATTGATTAGTTCCTACTCCTTCAGCTACTTCCATTGAAGTATACCAACTTTTGTTCTTTTTCAAGAACTGAAATACTGTTTCTTTGCTCATAGTCCATCTAATGCTTCCCTTAATCTCTCCATATCTATTGTATGTTTAATATATTTTTTTTCAAGTAGAGTTCCCACCAATTGTTTCATTAAACCTCTATCATTTGCCATATAATCCAATATTTCAGTGTTAGATATATCTACCATGGTCTTTCCCCGTACTAATCTTATGCTATCACCACACAAATAATTGCATTCCCTTTTTATTTTTGTTTTTTTCATTTCATCCCTCCAAGAGTTTTTTAGCTATCTTAATCAATTCATTTAATTCTGTATCATTAAACTGACTTGCTGCAGTTATCCAACGTTCTATTGCTTCTTGTAATCCTTCTTTTGCTTGAATAAGGCTCTCAAACTGTCTTTTTAGCTTCAGAATGTGTTCATTTGGGTCATTTGAATAATGAGGTTGCTTTCCAGTAGAGTGTTTAAGGCCCTTAACTTCTTTACTTAAATTCTCTCTGCTCATTCCTTCTTCTTTAACTATTTCAATTAACTCTTCTCTTTTTTCTTCAGGAACTTGCAACAATAGATACAATTTAGTCAGGCCTAACTCCCCAGGGAGTGCTTGTTTCTCATACTCAGTAGCAACTTTCATCATTTTAGCTGCATGCTTAGCTGAAAAAGTAAAGTTGTCTTCTATATAGTGTGTGAGAGTCCCATACTTTGCCTTGTAGAGGCTTTTCTCTTTGATATATACTAAATCCCTACCTATGTCCCAAAACGACAACTGAATGGCTTTCTCCCTTGTTTGTATAACGCTTGTATATTCTTTTAGTTCCATCTTAAACACCATCCATTTCAACGATTTTGGTTGTTTTATTTAATCCAACGCAATCTTTCCAGACAGTATCTAACATCTTCCTTGTGCCAATATGTTTCTCATCTGCTGGATACTGTGGTTTAATCCAGACAACCAAATCAGGTAAGCTTTCATTTCGTTGAAGCATTTTCCTGAATAGACGGATTCCTTGTATACCTTCTATTATCCATTCGTCTTTGTCTTTTATGTCTTCTAAAATCTCATAAATCTGTTCTTTAAATCCAAATTTCATATAATTATCTGTATGGGTAACTCCATCAAAGCTCTCTGAATATTTGGTTTTACCTGCTCTGGGGTAACCTACTATCAATATCTTTTTATGTTCCATTTTTCACCTCACAAACCAATCTTTGTATAACTTTCCACCACACATTGGACAAGATTTAGCTCTTTTGTTACTTCCTTTAATTCCACATATCTTTGCGTTCAAACGTGGTCTTGTGTAACAAACATATGCTATTGTTTCTGTCATTTTAACCATTTCCATCTATATACCCAAAACTCTTTAGGAGAGCTTAAATCATACATCTTGTCTAAAGTTTTGAACATTTGCTCTGCTGATTTGAAACCATCCCATCTTGCTAAATCTTCATAGTTTTTCTTAGACATTTGAGGTTCTGAATCTATCCAACTTTCTTGTTCATTATAACACATCTCAATTTTATCTACTGTTGTAATTTCAACTGTTCCAAGAAGTTTGTTGAATAAACCATTATACTGCAATAATGAGTTAGAAAAGTCATAATATGCACTACCCTTATGAGGGGTTCCATCACATTTTCTAAACCAATCATATTTGCTTCTTTGATTCCAATAGAGTTTAACTTTGTCTCCAACTTTGTGAGCTGGTGGTTTCCCATTTAAAATATATCCAGTAGTTCTTAATGTCCTACCAGTTTGCCTTACCATCTTAATTAATTCATCTTGTGTGAAAAATGCTTTACGAATAGTCTGAGTCTTACTCTTATCTAAAAGACTTGGAAGTATTTCCTTTACACTGAAATTAATTGTTTTCATTTTGAAATCCAAAACCAGGTCTTGTTTATGTGCCTAATCTGTTCTTTGCCTAAACAAATGACGGTTTGCCTGACTTTATATTTTAAGTAATTTACTTCTGGTCTTTTGCTTAATCGTCTTAAGTTTGCGTAAATAGTAGCTTCGTTTTCGTTTAATTCGTTTATTAATTCTTCTGCACAGACTTTTACTTGCTCACCTTCTTTTCTCTTCTTATAGGTTTTCTCTTTTAGTAAGTTGTATATTTCGATTTTATAATCCTCTTTCTGTTTTCACTATCAGAATAGCTTTAAAAACTAAAAATAACTCTGGGTCTGATAATTGTTTTGCTGCATATACTAACTCTGGTAGTTGTTCTCTCATTTTACCTCCACCACCGTGACTTTCCACGGATACTTTTTTCTTTTCTCTTCTATACTTTCTTTACTCTCTGTATTTACTATCTCTATTATTTCTTGAGTAAGAGGTAATACTATGTCTGCTCTGCCTTTCCAAGGAATCCTAAATTCAACTTCGGTATAAAAAGGAATACCAAGGTAGAGATATTCCAATGCTCTTTCTATAATAGCTCTGTTGTGCTTATCATGATGTTTGTTTGCTGATAACCTTATGCAGTTTCTGTGAGTGCAAGTGCCAAGTTTTACTTTTCTACCTACATAAGCATATATTTCAGCTTCTTCTTTTGTATTCATTTCAAATCCTCGTTTAACTTTTTGAGTGTGTCTTTAGTTTCTTCTTTGATTATTTCCCTTTCTCCTTGTGTTCTTTCTCTTCCTTTACATCTTTTACATTCTTTTTCTACCATTTTTTAGATACCCCACCCTTTAGGGTGATTTATTTGGGAGTGTGTCATTTTTCTCATTAAACATTACAAAATATCATGTCTCTTCAATACACTCCTTAACTGTAAGGCTGTCTTTTGATAATTACAAGTATT